>Ga0224506_10000770_pt1 | contig 25112 bp, 22 predicted proteins | sample SF_Jan12_sed_USG_2_FD_169108 | JGI IMG/M metagenome (GOLD analysis project Ga0224506, IMG submission 169108) | Sediment microbial communities from San Francisco Bay, California, United States - SF_Jan12_sed_USGS_8_1 | ecosystem: Environmental > Aquatic > Marine > Sediment | place: USA... | reverse complement strand
TGCAATTGCACTATCATTTAAAACTGCGATTTTTAACCGATACTGTTTTTTGATTTGTTCGTCGCTCTTTAATGTCATTTCGACCTCAGACACAAAACCAGATGCGGCTTCTTCTGATGCTTGAATGGTTTTCAAGTATTCATCGATAGGGAAAGCCAAGCCGTTTGGGCTGAATAGCAATAGAATTGAAATTAGAGTGATTTGCTTGATCATGGAAAACGCCTTACTATTAACTCGCATGGAAACCCGCTTGAATTTCTTTACGCAATACGGAATAAGCAGGCACCAAACTGGCAACTATAGATATGAAGAATAAAGAAGCTCCAATAAGCCCATAAATGGGCGGATCGAGCATGACCCTGAGTGGAAACGATTGATCGGTGCCTGGCGGGGGTGGCATCATAAACATATTGGCGTTTATTAATTCAGAGATTCCAAATGCACATCCGGCGCCAATAGCAGTGCCAAAAAGAGCGATCTCAATTCCTTCAAACAAAATTACAAGAAAAATAATTGAGTTAGAAATACCAATGGTTTTGAGTGTGGTAAATTCGCGCATACGATCGGTAATCGACATGTACATTGTATTGATCAAAGACAAAACTATGATTAAGCTAAGTACTGTTAATGCAATAATATAATTTCGTTGATAGCTATCCATTACTTGATTGAAAAGTTGTGCCAATTGATCCAATGTGCGGAGTTCGACCGGAAAGTGGTTTTCGTCAATTATTGTTTGCAGTTGCCTTGCGACATTTTGTGTCTCATTTATATCAGATAGCAGAATGACTATATTGTGTCGTCCTTGGCTAAAAGTTAGTTCTTCTATAGCTTCATCGTTTAATATTAAAAATACTTTTTCTTGTTCTCTAATGAGCTGCTTAGATAATCCTGTAACTTGAACTTCAATTGCTTCCAGGCTACCCAATGCACTATTGGCCATTAGCAACAATTTGTCATTAACTTTGACGTTTAATGCGTCCGCCAGTGATTTGCCAATGACGACGCCGTATTTTTCATCTTTGCTATAAAAGGTTCCTATGGTGGCGGGGTTGGTGTAATAAAAATCCTCATTTTCGGATGCTGCACGAGCAGAACCTACAAAAACTTTTGATCGTTCTTCATTGCCAATAAAGCCGGAAATAAATACTCGTGTGGTGAAGTATTCGACTTGCTCAAGTTGTTCCAGTGATTGTGATAATTTTTTTACAACTTCTGCTGGTATTAAGTTATCAAGACTATATTGGTCGTCATCGAAAAAAGCTTTGCTGGCTATCTGCAAATGACCATATTCGCCGTGAATCAATGAGATTTTCCAGTATTTTTTTGTATTGTTAATGTAGCCGGAATACAAAGCCAATATCATGAAAGAAACGACAAAAATTGATATCGTTAGCAGTGTTCGACGTTTATTACGAAATACATTACGTAAAGAAAATTTGACTATTTTGTGAATCATAGTTTACCAATTGGCCGTCACGCAATATTAACGCGCGATCAGCAAAGTTTAATAGGGAAAGGTCATGAGTGGCCATTAATATACTGGTTTGAAATTTTTCGGTTTCTTTTTTGAGAATGTGCATAATTTCCTGTGTTGTTTTGTAGTCAAGATTCCCCGTGGGCTCATCGGCCAAAATAATATCTGGATTACTGATAAGTGCCCGAGCAATCGCTGTGCGTTGTTGTTGCCCGCCAGATAATTGGTAAGGAAACCGATTCAATAAATCTTGAATGCCTAAGTCGGTGTATAATTGTTTACGTAGTAGAAGTTTCTCTTGCTCAGATTTTTTATTCATACTCCATAGAGGGAGCTCAATATTTTCTTGTACGGTTAGTGTTTGAATTAAATTGAAATTCTGAAAAATAAATCCAATTCGATTTCGCCGAATGTTTTTCAGGAATTGTTCTGATTGATTGTGAAGCGCCTTACCATCAAGATATATTTCACCACTATCCGAGTGGTCTATGCAGCCTATTAAATTGAGTAAAGTCGTTTTGCCAGAGCCGGAAGGGCCTACCAGTGCGACGAATTCGCCTCGATGCAGTTCAAGGTTTATAGTGTCAAGAACTTTAATCTCTTCGGTTTTGCCAAAAAGATAACTTTTGTTGATGGCCTGCATATGCAAAAGGGCTGTATTCGACATTGCCTACTCTGCCTTTTGGTCTAGCTTATAAACGTTTTTGCATTTTTTGATATTCATCGCTATACCAGTGATCGTTTGTGTTCTGTATTTTCTGTAGAAAGACCTTCGCTTTTTCCATATTTTTGTGTTCGTAAAAATAGTAACGCGCCATAAAAAAATTAACATCATCACCCAGCTTGACTGATTTTTTGCTGGTGGTATTGTTTAGCCATTCGTCAATAATTGCGTAATCATCGTTAATAATAGCTTCGAAGTGTTTGTAGAATGTATAAGGGTAATAGGAAAACGAACGCAAACGAATATAGCGCACATCGACATTTGTCGGATCGATTTTGACAGCCTTGTTGTAGTTGTCTAATGATTTTTTTGAGAATTGCAATAGCTCAGGGAAACCCAAAAAACGGCATTTCCCGCCATAAGCATCCGCTAAAGAGGCAACTACGACGGGATGGGCATCCGTTTGTTTTGCTGCCTTTTCCAGCAACTTAACGCTTTTATCCATGTAGCGCTTTTTCAGCCCTTCGTTCTGACTAAGGCGGTCAATTCTTCCAAATGCGCTATAAAAGTAAAAAATACCTGCTTGATAATATTCTTGTGCATCATCCGCCTTGGAAACAAAAGCATTTATGGCTTTTTCATCTGTGAACATGAGTTCGGATTCTTCGGGTAAAATCAAGCGAAAAGATTGCTCATTAGCAACCGCCATGTTATTGAGCAAAATCAATATCGGTAAACACTTTAGTAAACAACTGTATCGCGACATTAATTGTTTCTCCTATTGTCTAGGGCAAAAATAATTTGGCTGTTTTCCAACGTTGCCGAGGACTGGTTAAGGCCATAGGCAATACTGTAGCCGGCGCGAAAATTAAATGGTCCCATATAGGGTATGGTTACTTTGAAATGATATAACACGGCTAAACCAAGTTTGTTTGAGGTGTTACCAAAATTATCGTAGCCATTATTTATATGTATTATTGAGCTAAATAGTTTTATTGAGTCATTGATCAAAATAGTATCGTCGAAGCTGGCGTTAGCGGAAAAATAACTGGCTTGCCTAATGGCGATCTGATCAAAGGAGTAACCATATAACTGTGGTCTGTCAGGGTCAAAAGCTATTAAATCATGCCCTAAAAAAATTTCATGGTCTTTGCTGCTAAGCCAAGCGAATGAGGCATCAAAATTGGTGCTGCTCAGTTTTAAGTGAGAAGTATTGACTAGGTATATGGAATTTCGTTTATGCAATTGTTGGCGTTGATTAGATGGACCGTATAGGTGACTTGCCGATGTTTGTTCAATGTTATTTTTGACGACCATACGATTAGTGAAACGTTTTCCGGCTGTTTGGGTATTAATCGCTTTGACTTCAAATCCATTCAAATTGCTGTCTAATGGCAAGGTAAACGATATATTTTCATCTGCTAGGTATTGTGTTTTCCGATAGGAGGCCCGCGCATGGATTTGAAAGTTATCATTAGGTAGTGCATCTAGGTACACATAAGCTTCAGTTTCATTACCGTGAAAAACATTTTTGTCGTGGCGATCTGTTAAGGATACATTGCCGTTACCCGCCAGTAAGTCGCCTTTTTCTTTCATGTTATAGCTGCCACCAATACCGATTGCCAAGCGATAGTCGAAGTTATCCCAGCGCCCCAGCTGTAGGCCGAATTGTTTATTATTTAACATATAAGCTTTTAAGTGAGTTCCGTTTGAATCACGAAAAAAAGGGTCATCATAGACTAAATAGTGAGCAACGCGGCGTAAGCTGCCAACATTGTTTTGTGTGTACAAGCTACCACTTTGATAGTAGAACTGAAACGCTGCATGGGTTTTAGGTAAATAAAATGACAGCATCATGCTAAATAAAATGAGACTTATACGCCTGTTCATTCAATCTCCTTGGCTAACTCATTAAGTTTACACTAATTTAATCAAAAGCTAACATCAGTTTTGATAGCCTCACTATAGTGTTATTCAACCAGAGGCCGATGTTACTGTTGTCGGACCTTGATCTCTACCCCAGTGCTCTTTAGGTATGCAAACATAAAAGATAATAGAAGATGCGTGCGCAATCATGGCTGACAAAATGTTCTCCGTATAGAAAAACATCAATGAACCGACCAGTGAGATAGTAAGTGAACCTGAAGTGATAACTAGAGCTTGTGCTAGGGTATTTACCTGAATAATTTGTTGGTAAATAAAAAACAGCGTTACTAGCAAAATAGCGATGAAAGGATTAATGCCGAATGCACTGGTGAAAACGATTAAAAGTGCACCACGAAATAAGAACTCTTCAGACATAGAGCCCATGCTGACCATGATGACTTGTAACCGCATGGGAAGCGATTGAATGCTTGATATCCAACCGACGTTGCCCATTTCTTGGCCGATATTGGCACTTCTTAGAACAAAAAAGAACATTAATTGCGAAAAGAAAATGCTTAAAGACGCTTGGGTTAGTGCGCCAATAAGGGTAATAAGAATAAAATCTGCATTCCAGGTTTTAAATAATTCACTAGTGTTGAGATCAAAAAAACTTAATAACGCGAAACTGATTACAATGGCTGTTACTGTATAGATTGTGCCACGAATGACTCTAAACAATATTTCATGTTTGACAGTAAAATATGGGTTGAGCCAAAGTGCCAGTTTTTGTGGTACGCCCAGTCGTGTTACCAGTGGACCAACTTTCCCCCAAAAACCCAATAGCGGGAAAAGTGCCAGTAAAAAAACTATGAGTGTTAAATTAATGTTTGCGTCCGATTCCATAACTTACAACCAAATTAAGAACTAAATGAGCAACAACGGCTGGCAATAATGCCATGCCCGATGCAAAGTATATCCAGCCAAAACACAGTCCTGCGATAAACTTTCCAGGCAAAGCAATAAGACCGAAATGAAAATGTATCAGCGCATAAGCAAGCGAAGAAATAAGTAACGTGCTTAAAAATCCTAGGTCGTAGGTGGTGTATAATACGTAAAAGAAAAATTGACGAAAAATGAATTCCTCTGCAACAACCAAGGCGCATAACCAAAGAAGGTGTGTCCATTTAGAACTAAGTTGCCATGAACTTGGGGCGGACATTGATCGTGGTAAAGCGCCATATTTAAAGTATGTATAAGCAATGCCGATGACGATATCGGCGGCAATTGGAACTAAACCCAAAAAGAGTGCAATAACAAGGTAATTCCAGTCGCTAATATTTAGAAAATAAACTTCAGGACGTAATATTAATAAAGTAATTGCAAAAATAATAAAAGGAACTAACAAAGAAAAAAATGGTTGATGTCCATTTTCCCCCTTATTGGCAAAGCGACCGAAAATTATATTCAGCGTATAAAACAAATTGCTGGGATTTGAACAAAACCCCAGCAGTAAGAGATCAAGGTAAAGGGTGGGGGTAATCATTTTGAACTCCACCGTATTTTAAAATGCGCGGATGCTGGCGATAAGGAATATTGGGCATACTCATTTGCACAAATTCAGGAATAATCACACGAGTGACTTCCCATGCCTTATTTGTAATCTCTGGTGGTGTGAAGTTAATATAGGCCGCGTATTCGCTGAATTCACCCAAATGAGAGATAATTTTTTTCAATTGCTGATCCACGTTTAAACCGGCATAGTCGGTTTTGAAGCTGGAAAACTTGCGGCTATCGCCAGTGATATCGTTAATGAGTTTGTCAGTAATAGGCGCATTGTTAGGGTTTGCGTAGAATGCGACATTGGTGTCTAGATCAGAAAATATGGATTGTGACACGTCTTTATTATAAGCCCCTGGATAAACCACTGGACCAATTGAACCCAAAAATAATATCGCAGACGCTTCCATTATTGCACGATACAAACACTTGCTAGGATCAACATCGGCTTGCGCGCCATATGCAATATAGGGTAAACCTTTCTGCCGATTAACCAATAGCGCGCCAAACACATAAGCTGGTGATTCGGGTGTTGTTAAGTTTATGGCTTTTAGCTCATAGTCGGATAGTTCGCCTATGGTATTTTCGCATAAAGACATTACAAGTGGATCGTCTATTTCGATCGTTTCGCAACGATGTTTGGTATACCAGTTGAGCATGGTCGCATCAATTTCGATGGCTTCCAATATGGCGCCCAATAAGGCTTTTTCAAAACTAATATGACATGAAGTTCCCTTGGAGAAAGACGCAATAAAGTTTTTTTCGGGTTGGCGTTTATTTTGATCAAAACCTAAAAATGCTATTTGTGTTGGAATCCAGACTATCTGTTCGGGATCAAACAAGGATTTACAGGGATACCAAGAAATAATATCGTTTGAATCGAGCCGTTGTAGTGGAGAGAATTTACTAAACTCTGCGTACTCTTTGTCACTATGTGCATTGAGATATTCAAAAGGAATAACCTTATCGTACTTTGCAGCAATATCATTGTAACTGCCGTATACTGCCTGATCTTGTAAGATGCTGGCCATAATTAAACCAGCATATCGCTCAATTCCTTCTCCGACTAAGCGCACCATCGCCTCTTCATAATAATTGCCATAGCCTGACAAGTGATGCTCGATTTCGTGGGCTTGTCCCATTAAGTATTTGTTATAGTTTGGTATGTTACCGGTAAAGGTTCTTTGACACATTTCTTCGTGCATTTTATAAACTGTGACCAAAGTGCCGTCCATTAAACCCACGTGTTGCCCAGAAACACTGCGAAAATCATTGAACAGTTTGTTTGAAAAAGGATACTCATTTATATTTATCATTTTGCCTACCCTGTCACTTTGACTTTTTCTAGAACGCGGTTAACAATATTTTTTGTTGCTAGGTAAGTTTCTTCTGCAATCGATGTGGATAAGTAGCCACATGCTGGGCAATAAGGAATTCGATACAGATCTTGAACTTGTATTTCAATGATTGGCCAGTACACACTCAATACTCGACCACTTAGCTTGGAAAGTCTGGTGGATGCCAGTAAATAAGCCTCTGAAATCACAGTTGATACTAAAATATGAACGGTAGGTGCAAATAACGGAGCCTTGTTTTGTTGTAGTTTTCTAAAATCGATTTTCTCATTTTTAACAAAATTATCATATGAGACTAAATCTTCGAGGCGGGCCATAATGCGATTTTCGAAACATTCAAAGCAGCCGGTGTTGGGGTAGTCAATAGTAAAGGCGTGAGAAAACGGTCCATCAACAAGCCCAAGAGATATTGGTCGAGGATGTTCAATTAAAACGCGATTCAAATTTCGCAAAAAACGCAAATTGGGTTTTTCAAATGTTCCAACGATAAAATCTGCATTAACGAATTTTTCTGCGACTTGATTGAAGTTTATTTTATAATCGACTGCATCAGTTTTGCTTGTCAAATCAAGTTTGCCAATTGCCTTCACGTCGTCAGGTTCTAAAATATCTAAAGACATGCCAACTTCTTCTGCCAGTGTTAAGGCTAAATTATTGGCATATTCGCTATCGGAAATAAAAAGACCTCTGCCAAGTGTTGGTTTCTTGTCGCCAGTATCTGCCAGTGGAATTATGCCAAGTATTTCGTTGACAATTTCCAACGTTTTGTCGCTTGATGTTTTTAAATATTGTTCGACAGCAAGTCGATCCAGTACTTGTTTTATATCATTGCTTTCTTGCTCATTTAGCTGACATTGGCTGGCAAGTTGTTCGAATTCGACTTCGCCGTGATTACGCAGTGTTTCAAAAAAAGTTGAAAAAAAGGTTTGTGTATTTTCACTTTGTCCATCCAGGTCGATGGAGGCCTCAACAAAATTCCACACACCTTTACGAATACGTATATCCAATCCGCTATTATTATAAACGCGCGAAGTTTCGCCGAGAAAATAGCATGTTTTGTTACTCATTCAATGTTCTCCTTGCCGATAATAGTAAAATGCACCAAATGTTCGGTGAGTCCATCAATACCGATTAGTTTTTCGATTCCTGATTTGGAGTAACTACCTGCATCACATGAGGCAAGTAACATAGCGGTGCTTGCAAGATGTACATTTTGTGAGGTGCAGCCAACTTCAATCAAACCAAACGCTAGGCCCGAGTCGGCATATTTGCGTGAGTTAACTAATAAACGATATACATACATGAAGAAAAGATTGCATTTATTGACCTGCCAGCCTTCGAAATGTCCCAACTGCTCGATCAATTTTGCTTTGGTTTCATCATTGTTAATTTCGGCTTCAAGATTTTTAACTAAAGCGACGGCGTGATAATAGGGCGAGTAGCGATAGACGCCGGGCGTCAAATCAGCAACATTCATCGCAAGAAAATACAAATCGATTGGATATAGGCCTCCACCTGAAGGTGCGGCTCTTGTTTGAACCGTATTTTTTTTACCAAGCGTGACAGTTGCATCAAAATGAGCGACATCTTGTTCACCTGTAATCCCCTGAGCATGATGTAATAGAGTTGCCAACTCTTTTAAGCTCATACGTTGTCCAGAGTAAGATCGTTTGCTTCGGCGGGCCTTGATCGTTGCGCTAAGACTGGTTTTTAGGTTTGAAGGTTTGGGTAATTCGATTAAATCGTTAGGATCATCTTGCGCCTCTCTATTGGCGAGTGTCGCAGCAATATACGGATTATTATTGAACAAGCTTACACCCATGGACATGGAAAGATTGCTCGCGCCTGTGCGAAAATTTAAAAGATAATCTTCACTAACCAATCGGCTTTTTGAATTGTATAGACCTCGAAACCAGGTTTCAGGTGTTTTAATAACTGTAGAATCTGAATATGCTGATAAATTGAAATTCCAATTAAATCCAAGCGTACCTATCAATGTAGGCATTTCTTTTTCACGGTATTCCTGCTCACTCAACTCTACGCGCTTATCTTGATTAAAAACGTTTTTTAACATTGACTCCTCCATTCGAGACAAATTTTGCGCCGTCGCCGTATCCTTTCATTTACATCTCACGTAAATGAAATTAATGATTGAGTTATATTTTGATTAATAACCCCATATCAAATCATAAGAAATGCGGCTTGAATTTCTATTGATAGAAGAGTAAATGGTTTAAGTGAAATGAGCGTGTTTCATGTATATCCCTTACCTATGCGTGCCGTTGTTTAAAATCTATATTTTTTTAGTTGAAAAAATAATGACAGATTAAACACCAATGTCAATCAGAATAAATTTTGATTTCTGAAAAAATAATCCTATTAGTCTTAAGAATGATTACATTTAGATCTGATTTGTTTTATTTTGTGTGAAAATAAAACAAAAAGTCAGGACTTGCTACTAGTTTTTATACGTTGGTAATTTTTTAAATAATTTAAAATATAAATTATAAAAAAGTTAATTGATAAACGCTGAGGGCTGCGCTAATGTTTATTACAAAAGGCCATAATATGATTTATGTCTTAGGCTAAAAACAAACAACATCAGGCGCGATAGCTGTGGAAACAGTTTTACAACTAGAAAATATAAGTCTTAACTTTGGTTCGCAAAAAATTCTCAATGGAATAACATTGACAGTTACTGCAGGGCAAGTTGTGGCGCTGCTTGGCCCGAACGGTGCTGGCAAAACGAGCACTATTGAAAGTATAGTTGGGCTACACAAGCTAAGCGGAGGCAATATACAAGTATTAAATTGTGATCCGATCAAAGATCGCAAACAATTGAATGTGCAGGTGGGGTTTCAACTGCAACACGGGTTAATCAATAGTCGCCTTAAGTGTATTGAAGCTTTAACCTTATTTGAAAAAATTCACCCACAATCGTTTGGCATCGATCGATTGATTGAATTGCTCAATCTTAAAGAATTCCTAAATAAATATTTTGGAAATCTATCGGGTGGCCAACAGCAACGTTTAATGTTGGCGCTTGCCTTTATCAAAAAACCAAGGTTTGTCATTCTTGATGAGCCAACCAGTGATTCAGATCCGCAGTCCAAACATTTAATATGGGATTTTCTAAAGCATTATAGCGAACAAGGGGGAACTCTGCTTTTTTGTACTCACAATATGGAAGAAGCGCTAACGCTTGCCAACTCTGTTGCAATAATTGATCAAGGTAAAATACTAGTACAAGCCACACCGCAAGCCTTAATCGATACCTATGCATCACCGCATATGCTGGAGGCAAAGCTAACTTCACAAGCAGATGAAATTTCTTTTGATGGAATACGCTCATATAAAACTCATTTCATTGAAAATAAAATTTCTTATAAATTGCTAAAAGTGTTTTTTAGTGACGAACAAGCAACCAATGCTGTGCTTGATCGCTTACGCCAGCATCAGTACAAAGATTCACCCGTTTGCCGAGCGACCACGTTGGAAGATGTTTATTTATTGCTAACCGGAAAGCATTATATATGAGCGGGCTCACTTATTTAGTAAAAACGGAATTATTATTATTCGCGAGAACGCCGATTTCGTTATTTTTCACACTTATTTTTCCAATTCTGTTGATTGTTATTTTTGGCAATATATATGGCAATATTCCTGTGAGCATGTTCAATGATCGTGGATCTATCGATGTATACACACCATGTTTTCTGGCGCTCATTATCGCTACTGCAACTATTAGCTCACTATCTATCAAAATATCGGTGGACAAAAAGAATGGCTATTTAAAACTCTTAAAAACAACGCCATTAGGCGGAATCTGGCAGCTTGCCGTTTGTGAGTTTGCATGGGTAAGTATTGTTTGTATTGTCAGCGGCATCTTGATGATTGTTACCGCCTGGGTTTTATTTGATTTGAACTTTTATGGTTCAGCTATTGAACTGATTGCAGTTTTTATAGTTGGTTTGCTATTTTTTTTCTCTTTGGGATTTATGCTGGCTGGTCTATACAAAAATGCAAGAACTGCACAATCAGTTTCAATGGTTCTATTTTATCCAATGATTTTTCTTTCCGGTGCGACTATTCCTATCGAAATGTTACCAGAAAATTTACTCGTTTATAGTCAATTTATTCCGCTCACACCATTAGTCGATGCACTTAAAGGTGTTTGGATGGGACAGCCAATTGAAAATTATTCAGCTAGTTTAATACAGATGTTATCGCTAACAATTGTATTTTTGGTTTTAACCAAGTACAGCTTCAAGTGGAGTGAATAAACACCCCGGTTTCTAATCTGGCAGTCGCTTTTGAAAAGATGCGATGGATCCATTGCTATGGCGAAAAGTGCTTAAAAAACAATAAGATACAACATTATTTTGGTTGACTTTGAATATCTAAAACGATACAACATAGCTGGCGCATTGGGCTTGTGGCTTTGTTCAAGCATTGATGCGTTACTTGTAATATTTGTGTTAGCAACTTAAAGGAGAAATAAGATGTTAAAATTCACAAATAGAATCGGCACTACTTGTGGAAATGCTAGTACCTATAGCATTCAAGTAGCTCCAGGTGGAACCAGTACATGTAGTTGCTGGGGAAGTTCGACTTCCACTTGTACTACTTGCTCAGGTTAAACCGAAGCAACAGTTTGGGTCTTGTTTCAAGACCCAAACTCTAGTTGCATCCTCGATGCAGCGCTATTTCATTTCTATTGCTTAGTGCGTTTGCACGATCAAAGCAAATATCATTCATAAAAGAAAAACAGGGTTATCTTTAGTTATTTTGTCAGCTAGGTGGGTGTGCGTGACTGTACAAGAAGCGTTGAACATAGCGCTTCTTCTTTTGTTATTCGAAATGTAATAAACAATGAATTGTTTGCAGATGTTAGCGATGATTTGCGAGCAAGCGACGTGTTCAGCGGTGTTGATTATATCTTATAGTGTACTTAGGACCATTTAAAAAGAAAACAGGTGTTAATGGTTTTGTCATGAGCATTATTTTCAATGAGTAATGGTTGACCTTTAGGTTAATGGAATTTCACAGGCTCATTATGTCGCGAACTAAATACAGGCCCAACAATATTTTTTCGGACATCTTAAAACTTTGTACACGGCAAGGGACATTAGAATTAACTGACATACCAGAGGCATTCAAGATTTTACTTTTCCACAACAAAGTTGTGACACACAAATTGTGAGTTTGCAGTGAAATGCACCTGTTTCAGGCATGTGATCGAGTGTCGCAACAAATACGCTTGCTGCATGTTGTAATCATAATGAATGGGTCATAACGTTTGCATACCATAGTGATGGCTGGAGCAGTTGAACCTAAAAAAATCCATAATTAGTACTCGAATCGGTGAAAGCTATCACTGATTGGTTCCGCTAGAATTGAGGTCAGCCTGCTAGTTGTTGCTCATTTTCCGGATTTGTTGGTTTTAAGTGCGCGTCTAGCACCTGGTTTAGTGTTGAAATATCGATAGGCTTAGCAAGAACGTGATTGGCACCTGCACTAAGAAACCGCTCTACATCAGATTGCATGGTGTTTGCGGATAAGGCGATAATTGGCTTTTCGTAGCCATGCTCCCGTAGCATAACTGTGGCGCTAACACCATCCATTACGGGCATTTGCCAATCCATAAACACTAGATCATAGTTATTTAATAAGGCTTGTTCCAATGCTTCTTGTCCATTTTCCACAATCATGACAGTAAGGCCGCGTTTTTCGATTAACGCCCGTAAATAAATTTGAATATCGCGACTATCTTCCGCAACTAAAATTTTGCCGATTAATGGTACCGGTTTGCATTGTTGATGAGTTTGGTGGCTGTGATGAGTGAAACGTTCGAGTAGTGAGTCGACTTTTCCAGTGGCGACGGTGGCGCAGAATTCACTGCCCACACCAACCGTGCTTTTAGCGCTAAGTGTGCCGCCAAGTTTTTCGACCAATTGTTTTGAAATGGTTAAACCAAGACCGGTGCCGCCATAACGCCGTGTGGTGCTGGCATCTGCTTGGGAAAAAGGTTTAAATAAGCTCGCTAGTTTTTCTTCACTAACTCCAATACCCGTGTCTTTTACTCGAACCGACAGTTGCTCTGTATCCTTGTCGAACGCGATCCGCATACTTACTAATCCACGTTCAGTAAACTTAAACGAATTACTAATTAGATTGAAAACGACTTGGCGCAAACGGGTAGGATCGGTTTTAATTTCTAAGGGTAGAGGGAATTGATAGTTAAGGTTAAAACCAATTCCTTTTTCAGTTGCGATAGGCAGATTGGATCGATGTATTTCTTCAAAAAAATCCTGAACATTAATCTCCAGTGACTCAACTTCCAGGCGGTTTGCTTCAATTTTTGATAAATCCAAAATGTCGTTGATAATGGCTAACAAGTGCTTGCCATTACGAATGATGCTTTGTGAGTCGTCTATATCCGGTTGGCGACCAAGTTGCAAGTCCGTGTCAATCATTTCTGCGAAGCCAATTATTGGTGTTAATGGCGTGCGAATCTCATGGCTCATATTGGCGAGAAAAATACTTTTTGCTGCATTGGCTATTTCCGCTTCTTTTTTCGCTTGCTCCATCTCGAAGCCCACGCGAATGGAATTTAATAACATTTTATGGAAGGTCAAGGCGCCACCGGCAATAGTGAAAATATACACCACAAGTAAATAACCTAATATTCGCCAAGTCTCACCATCAACTAGAAATAGCAATGTGTAAGCGGTAGGTAACAGCGCTAATAAAGTGAAAGTGGCAACATTTAATAATACTGTGCTTGCGCCAACCATACCGGTAACAGAAACACCTATGACGACCATAATTGAAAATGGTAAAAGTTCGACTCCGCCTTGGGTAAAGGTTAGAACTGGCAGTAAACCCCATATGAGTCCGGCAACTACATGATGGCAAGTCGTTCCCAAGTAGTAGCGATTAATATTTTCTTGCTTGCCGTGTTTGTTGAAAATAAACAGTTGAATAAGGGACAAACTGTTCGTAGTGACCAATACACTTAACCAAATTAATGCAATGGTCTGACCCAGAGTGTCATACAGCACGAATGCAACCGCACCAGCAGCAATGTTTCCGCCGATGCCCGACATATGAGCTTGATTGACCAGTAGTTTGACCTGTTCAAACCATATTTTTTTATCAGTTTTAGTTTTGTTGAGTTTTTTCAAATTGAGTTTGTAGCTATTCAAAAGAAAGTCGTTGATAAACTATCGGTTGAAGCAGGTAAGCTGTTGAGGTGTTCTAAGGTATTTTTCTAATCTTAATAACGATTATGCTTAAGTACTAGGCGGATTTGTGGTTGTGGTTATACTCAAACTAAGGCAGCGTGCATCATTTTTCACGAAGTTTTTCTCATGCTGTAGTAGAAAATTGAGCTGTTCTGCATCATCCGCAGTAAGCAAACAGAAACGCAGATGCTTGGGTCCCATTGGAATCACGTAGTGATAGCGGTCTACCAGGTTTTCAAAGCGACGATTTTCACCCGGTGGGATTTTTGCACCCTTGAATACGAGCTGGGGAGTTTGATCGTCAATGCTTAAAAGCAGGGCCGTGTGTATTGGCCAGGGTGTGCTCACAGTGAATACCAGGTCTTGATTGGGTGAAACAGTTTGTCTGGCTGGGATCGCAGCCTCAGTCGCTTGTGGCGCGTGAAAAGCCTTTAATTGGATAATTGAATCGTTATGGCGGGATGATTGTTTAAAGGAAAAATATGTGTTTTTGACAATGGCAACCGTGACAAGACTCAGCATAACAATAGCGACGAGCGAAACCCAGGTGCTGCGTCGATTGAGTTTTCGGTTGTGTTGGGCGATGTCGGCTTTATTGTCCATGAACTGATTTGGTTAAAGTTGCTGGTCGAATATCAATGCTATCAGTAAGTATTGTGCATGGGAAACACTATTACTGACTATTCTTGAGTGAAATTGACAGTCATAACATTATGTTTAAACTAAAAATAAGTACCCAGGGTGATCGCTTTTGAAAACATCGGTTTTAATAATCGCACGAATGTTAGCTAGGTCAATACTGTTAGTGTTTACACTGATTGTATTAATTGCATGTTCACCAAGTTATCAAGGGTTTGCGGTAGATGAACAGTGTGATCCATTTGATGATAAAGATCCCGCACTTCAGGGTTTGGTCTTTGAAGAGGATTGGGCCTTCTACGTCAAACAACAAATACAGGCAAAATGGCGTAAACCCATTTCCAATAATCACAGCAAACAAGATTGTGTCTTGCAGATTAAAGTTAATGCTGATGGCTGTTTATTGGCTGTTGATGTTGGACAGTGTAAAGGCAGTAATCTATTTCGAAATAGCATGATGCAAGCAGTTATTAAAGCTGCTCCATTCCCTCCCCCGCCTGGTGATCGTATTCCTCAGGAAGGCGTTTTGTTGCGATTCTTCGAATAAACTCCATGTGATAAAAATGTGAAGAAATTGTTTCATGCATGTGAAATTTAGTGTTCACAATTGTTTTATTGACAATCAATAGCCCAATGGAGAAACTCAATGAAAAAGTTAATATTTATGGCAGTGTTAGCACTGGTCGTAACGGCATGTGCCAATGATTCCATGAAGCCTGGAGAAATGTCTGGCACCATGAAATCCGAGCCAATGAAAAGTGATTCAATGAAAAAAGACTCAATGACAATGCAGCATGATGCAATGGATAAAGACGATATGCACGGTAAAAAGAAAATGAAATCCAAAGAAGGCATGATGAGCGATAGTAAAATGTAATGATTCAGATGGGTGTTTCATACACCCATTTTTTTCCCAACCTCTTTTCCTCTCCCTCGCTTGTTTTTATTTAACTAAAAAATTGTGAATGTCTGCTAAAAGCGAAAATCAGTTTTGACCTAGTGTCTGACTTAAGTTCATGATGCCATGTATTTCTATGTCATGGTCAATAATTCCCAAAATAGTTTTGCCGAACAAGATGTTGGGTGACAGCGACAGTAGGAATTCTTGATTTATACATTTATAATCCAGTATTAAATTTTTCCTGTGTTTTCAGCTTGTTGCTATTTTAATCGGCGATTACTAAATGAACATTTTGGTCGTCTAACTACTTGATTGCACGCGGAAACAAAACTGAAAAAAATAACATGGCATTATATTTGGGAGTTTAGGGAATGGAGTTTTAAGTGGCACTGTAACTGCAGAAGGCCATAGCATTCATGCACGGAGAGGTATTAAGAATGACAAGAAATTTATTTATAACTGTGCTGGCGACAATTCTAGTCGCGTGTTCGGCAAAAGAAACGGAGTTTGAAGAGACACTGGGTGGATGGAAAAACCCTGAAGGGGCCGCTCAGCAACTGAGTTTGGAGGAATATAATCGGTTGCCACCAGATAAGCAGTTCATGGTCGTCAATAATCTACTTGGTACGCTTTATAAAGGTGTGCCTGCAAATGAGTTTTTTGACCTAAGTAAAGGGATGAAACCACTTACAGTCGCCAGTGACAAGAAAAATTATTTCGCTCAGATAGCAACCAGTTTGAATATAAGTGTTCCTTCTGGTGATTATAAGCCACCGGTCGAAACAGCTGCTGGGACGGCTACCGATAACAAAGACGGTTTATTGAATGAAAATCAAAAACAGTTAGAGCCTGTTAAGAATGTTGGTTTTTATAATTTCAAAATGAACCAAAAAAATCTGTTTAATGATAATCTTCGGCAAAAAGGTGAGCCGCTCGCGCTCATTAGCACATATCCCATAAGCAGAGATGCTTTCGATGCGTGGATCGCCTACCGTCTTGCAAATACAATCTTGTTTTCACCAGCAGAAGAAATTGATAGTACGGATTCAAGAGACGTTGATTTCGTATACTCGAGACTTCGTACAGGATTGGCGCAAAACAAAACGATTTCTGAAATTATTTACGCGCATGAACTTTCTGAATCAAACTGGAGACGTTTTCGTTCTCCCGAAGACAATACCCGTGAAATGATCGAAATTTACTTGGGGTTATTTGATCGTGACGCCGATGTTCCAAAAGCATCGGTTGCCTGTAAAAATTGGTCGCTATCCGATGCCAATGATTCGGTGCAGGGGCGTTATCGCTTAGTTATAGATGACTTAAACGCGAATACTGAGCCGCAACAAGTATTGGGTCAGTATGTCACGACTTGCGAAGAGTTTTATGCCTTGATTGCTAACCACCCGCTTGTTGTGCCGAGGATGACGAATTTTATTGTTGATCAGTTTTTTCCTGATTATCCAGTAGAAAAACGTGCGGCAATAGTTGATTCCATTTTGCAGACCAATCCGACTACCTTTCAAGAGGTATTTGCTGGAATCATTTTTTCTAAAGAGTATTTGCTGAACAATATTCGAATGTACAATTATGAAGAAGCCTATTTTGGTCTCGGCGATCGAATAAGTTTGAACCGCTATGAGCGTGCAATTGAAAGCAAAGTGAATGATGATGCTGGGTTAAGTTTAGCGCGCATGGGCCAGCCCGCTTTTTCACTGAAATTGGGACGATTCAAAGATCAGCCAGCAAATTCGCAGAATTTTATGGCTTATTTCAAATCATTGCGCTTAGAGGTTTTTGGGCTTTCTAATTCGATTACTAGTACCAGTGTTCGTGATAATGGTGGAAATGGTAGCAGCAATGGTGGTTTCTGGTCTCGTTCTTTTGTCGAATCGGTTTATTATGATTTGAATGATGAAGAATTTCTTGATTATGTATTAATGTCTCTAATATTGCGTCGTGCGACGGATGAAGAAAAACATGCATTTTTAAATAAAGAAGATGGTTTGTTCCTTTCAATAGATAACGATCGTAATTTCGATTCTGAAAGTGAACTTTTGAACAATAGAATTGCTAAAGCCAAAGTGCTTATGGAATATGTTCTGCGATTGCCAGAACTTTATTATTTAGGGAAAGGAGTATAGCGATGGCGATTAGTAGACGAGATATTTTAAAGTCCATTGCATTAGTTGGTGGCGCTGGTATGAGCGCCTCAATGGCCAACTTAGGATTAAGCAGCAATGCATTCGCCAATGTAAGTGCGAAGCGGCGCTTAAATGCGCGAGCAATTGTGGCGGGTGAATTAGATTTTAATAGACCTTTAGTGATGCCTCAGTTCATTAATGTCTTTTTATATGGTGGTCCATCTGAATTAGCAGGCAATATGACCAATATGCAAGAGTTGAACGACATTATTAAAGGCAAAGGGCAGCAAAGTTATGATGTTGTGCAAAATGGTCGATTAATTCCTTCAACCAATGAAAGCTATGTCACCAAGAATTATTTTTGGGGTGGTCCAACCAATGGTGGTCAAGGCGCCGGTGGTACACGATTTGAAGACATGCTTGCGCGACAAGATATGTCTTTGTATCGAACCATTAATCGAATTAAAGATAATTCTAGAGCGCATCGTCCCAGTATTTTTTCAAACATGACGGGAATTATTGGAGAAGATGAATCGAATCCGGGTATTGGAACGACTGTCGCCGCAATTCTTAATGCAAGAGCCAAAGGCGCTGATGGTATTCGTTTGGTCAATGGAACAGAAATTTCTATCGATGAAGCATTATTCCCATTCGTAACTTTGGATGCAGATTCTTTTCTTTTTAATGTCGGCGATTCTGCGATACCACCTGGATTAAAGCCGATTACGCTCAATAGTAGTCTTGACATGGACACGGGCACACGAGGTATTCCGGAGCGGCGAGCAAGAGTTAGAGAGTTTGCTGCTGAATTTGCGCAAAATCGGCGTTTTAACAAGTATGTGAAAGTCGAAGAAGCGTTCGGAAAACTACAGGAGCTCGATGAAAAGCTTGCTGGGATTCGTGCGCAACTGAATCAAGGTGCAATCCTGGATCCTGATGCGATTCAAGTAGAAGGTGAAGATCCTATTCAGATTAACTATGGCAACTCTGCAATTGGACGTCAGTTGAAAGGCGCGGTCGAGTTAGCTCTTGCCAATCCTTCAACATTTGTTATTGCGCTAGGGCGAAGTGGTTTGGGCGGTTGGGATGACCATAACGATGCAGTTGCCGATGGCGCATATCCTGAGCGTATGCGTGAATTAACTCAAGCTTTTGAAGCAGCGGGTAAACATATTCGTGCGATTCGAGCACAACAAGGTTTGGATAATAATATTTTTATCAATTGTATTGGTGATTTTGGTCGAAATATTGATTTGAATGGGTCACGCGGTTGGGATCATGGTAATAATATGAATCTCTATACAGTGGGTGGTAATGATATTCCTGGACGAGCAATGGGTAAACTGGTTGGCAAGACTGACTTGTTGATCCAAAGCAATGGCACACGGATTTATACAAAACCAACAGATGATAGCTATCAAGTTGAACCTTTCTCAATTGCTTCAACCGTTTATAAGTATTTCGGTGTGAATAATCCGCAGATCATTAATAATGAGCCGCCTATAGACGAAAGTGGCGCGGTTCCCAATGAGTTGTGTGATGTGAATGATCAGAATTGTGGTAATACGCCGCCGGTTGTTAACAACGCGTAGATATAAAAAGCCTCTGTTTTTAACAGAGGCTTTTTTAATTCTAAAGTCTGAAACTTCTAAAACTTAAAATTCAATAATGCTTGTATAATCCAAACACCCATATTCGGTAAATTGTTTTCGTAGTAGTTTTGATACATATATTCCACGCGCATTCCGATTTTCCCCAGACCCTTGGTGTTGTACATGTATTTGGCGCCCGACGTAAGCGTTAATTGTTCGCCAATACGGTGGTCAGAGCTAAAAAACTCAGGTGGTAATGCGCCAATCTGCGTGGTCTCGTCATGTTTCAAATTTAAGGTAAAAAAGTCTGCTGCGGTTTGATAGTTAGCGCGTGCGTGAATCTGATAAGTGTGTTTGCTGGATAAATCACGAATGAAACGTGAATCAATTGTCAGAGACCGTATTCCCCAGTCATCCCAAAAAAATCTTGCAGATGAATTTAAGGATTTTTGGCTAGGCGTGATGACGTTGACTACTTTCAAATACAAGCTCTGTGCAACTCGATGATCCGGTCTTTTTTCCCTAAGGGTTTGGTCAGGTACTACTTCTGAAATCGAAGTCATTTTGTAAGGGTCGGTTAGAAAGCCGTCATTAATCGTATATGAATAATTAAATTGCACAATTGATGATCGATTCCAAATTTGGGTGATTCCAGCTAGAAAACTGCTTACTACTTTATTTGCGCTTTCGATGGTTCTGGCGGGTCCGCAGGTCGGGGTGCCAGGGAAATATTTTGAGTCATCGCAACGAACGGCAGAGCCAGGTTCATAGACACCGAAACTAGGGTGTATTTGATCATTATTAAAATTGGCACCCAATGATAATGTTGTGCGTCGTTGGTTGATATCCCATTTAAACTGAGTGCTTGCGCCAACGGATGTGTAGTCTTCTTCACGAGATATACTAGCAGAATAATTACCAAGCAAGTGACTTGTCAGTGGTTTTTCTAGGTCGGTAGTTAACGCGATTCTTTTGTCTTCGAATTCTGTTAACCAGTCGGCAACGGCGATTTTGTCAGCACCGCCTCCACCTCCAGATATTGGAATTGAAAAACCAGATGCAAACGTATAGGTGCTTTGACTGGTTCCAGCAACAAACGCAGCAGCGCTTTCTTTGCTTATGAAAGAGCCATTCGGCGTCGCGCCCGTCATAGTATCGTAAATGACATCGATATTTAGAAATTCTTCTTCACGTAGCGGGATACGTAGTTGGTTTTGAAATTTATTGACGGTGACGCGTTTGTCTTCGGCATAATATAAGGTCGATGCATTGAATTCAATTTCATTACCCGCCGCGCCATTCGCTTGGCCTGAGATGGCAAGTAAGCTTGCTGTTGCAGATGCGAGTGATTGGCGTACAGATTTTTTGTTTTTTAGTTGCATCCGCAGCCTCCTCCACCGACACTATCGCCGCCACTAGCAGCCTCTTTGCTGAAATAAATATGATTGTCAGTTGAATTTTCAAGTGCATCTGCCACCAGTTGTGCATTCTCATGAGCAAGTACATCTCGATGCCATGGTTTGACGGTTTCATAACCGAGGCAGCCACTGAGCAAAAAGGTACTGAGTAGAAGAGTCAGGATTGTTTTCGAAAGTCGCATTTTTACTATCCGTTGTTAAAAACTGAATTTCTGATTTATCTGCAGTCATTATACCATTAAATTTAAGGCATCGTGTATCGCTAGAGTGACAATTCTGTCGCATGGAAACAGTAACTTAGGCGCTTTAATTTTTAATTTTTTAGGCAATGTAGTTTTTGGGAAAACAAACACAAAGGTAAGCGTCGGGGTAAGACGACGATAGATTAAAAAATTATATTTTGTGTGAAAAGTGAATGTAAGGCATTTTAAAAATATTTTTTTGGGCGTTGACAAACTGATAACGAAAATATCAACTCTGTCATTGGTATGTACGCTCAGTCTATTTTCAAGTGGATTATATTCTTCAATGAAAAACTTTCATTAGACTCGGTAAAGATCAGTCACAGCGAAACAAAGCATATGATTATTAAAAACTTTGTACATACAGGGTATGAAGTATTGCTGTATTTGCTTAGCTATCATTGGTGGTGATTCAAAAGGCAAATATTTCGAGTTTGTGCGACAGCGTCTATCTAAATTAGTGTCAGAAATTTTAGATGTTAGGTCGGTCATTTCTAGCCGCATTGTAATCCATGGCAATAGGTAGATTTGACGTCGTTAGTTAAACATTTCGATGTGATGATTGGCAAAAGAAAACAAAATATCAATTGAAATTATTTTTGTATGTTCAGAAGAAATTGCTAATAAACAAATCTGGGTGGCCAGGGGCACAGTTGTGCTGGTGGTGTTTAAGATATGGCATTGCATGTAAGATAAATGAAAATAGAGTATTAGATTGATTTAATAGCATTGATATGGCTTTTCTTTTAGTAATTATTAGGTTTAATATGGATTTGCGTTAATCTACCGTTTAACTTGGGTTTAATCCAGCAGTACTATGCTGCTAGATTGAAGTTGCTAGTTTATTCGCTACTATAAATACATAATATTATAAATATCGGGGATAGAAGGGGAGCTCATGGAGTTAGAGCTGAGTAAAGGCTTTGGTAAACAATTGGCGATAATTGTTTTTCTGCAATTGTTCTTGCTAGGTGCCTGTAGCAAGCCTCCATCTCAGACTACGCAATCCGCATTGAATATACTTGCCCCCATTGATCAAGCTTGGTATGCGGAATTAAGTTCGGTAGAAAAATTCCGCATGTACAATCGCCTGCTTGGTGTCCTATATAAAGGCGAATCAACATCTATTTTTTTTAAGACCAATGGTTCTCCACAAACCTTGACACCTCAATATCAGGAAAACCATATACGACTAGTTCAAACTCGCTTGTCGACGGCGTCAGTGTATATGGCTCAGCAAATTAATGATGCCAAACAACGATTTTTCACTGATAATCAAGGGCAGGTTCGTTATGCGCCATTGGAAGCGCCCTTGGCGTATATGTACAGCATGGACTTGAGTAAAGAATATTTTGATTACTGGATTGCCTACCAACTAGTCAATAGTATTATGTTTTCACCTGCATTAGAACTGGCTAGTGTAGATATGACGGATGTTGAGAAGGTTTATTCAAGGTTGGTTCAAGCGATCGCCACCGATCAATCGATTAAAGAAATTGTTTATGATCATATGATCACCCAGGAAAACTGGCGTCGTTTTCGTTCGCCAGAAGATAATGTGCGTGAAATGATGGAAATCTTTTTACATCATTTTGTGGATGAAGATGTAGTAGATGCAGCTTTTATTTGCCGCAACTGGTATCTAACGGAAGCCGAGCAAAACTATCAGTTGTCGAAAAATCTAGAATTTTCTAATCAGGTTTTGCAAATGTTTGGACGTAGTGATATTCAAACTTGTGAAAATCTTTATCGTGCAATGGTGGAATATCAAAGTTTTCTTCCCAGTGTTTATTGGCATATTGTGACTGGTTTAATGCCTACGATTAGCGACGATAAAAAGAAGCAAATTGTTGCTGAGTTAGCTAGCCAGTCTTTCAGTAGTTTTCGTGAAGTGTATACGGCGTTGATTTTCTCAAAATCATTTTTATTGGAAAATAGCTATGTTAAACGTTTCGAAGAAAATTTATTCTCCGTTGCTGCAAGAATTGAATGGTCGCCAAATGGAATTTTCTTTAACTATCTTACACGAACAAATTTGGATGCTACGCAAGATGCACGAAATCTTTATCAAATGCAACAAATGCCGATGTATTACAAATTAGGCAGAAATGATAACTACAGCAATGACTCTGCTAGTTTTGCTTTCATGAGTAGTGGTTTGCGTTATTATTTGTTCCACAATGTTGCAAGCCAGATGGGAGGTTCGCAAACGGCTTGGAGTCCCGAGTTTGTCAATAAAGCTGATGTTAAATCCCTGTCTGATGATGATTTTATTCATTATGTCTTTCTAAATACTTTGCTGCGAACTGCTGGGCAGGATGAGCTGACTGAGTTGAAAAAAACGATTGTCGATGCGCGCATCAACGGATATGAGCAATTAAAAGCGAAACTCCTGTTTGATTATGTTTCAAGTTTGCCCGAGTTTTTTGCCGTTGCTGAGGTGAAACATGCGACGCCGTGAATTTATTAAACAGATGTTGTTTTCCAGTATGGCGTTAACAGCGTCACGTTTTTCTCATGCATTGCCAATAGCGCAAACTCAACAGCAGTGGTTGGATTCTTTGGATATTCGTTACAACAAATTGGAGCGAAGTCAGCTTAGTCGGCATATTTTTATATTTCTATATGGCGGTGCATCTGAGTTGGTGGGAAATTTATCCAATTTGGCAGAAATGCAAAAAAAAGAAGCTAATGTTCGCTACTCAGGCATTTTTGATGGTCCTGGTGCAATAACCAATGATTATTTTTGGCGAGATGCCGGCGGAAATATTTTACAGCGTATGTTAGATGCTGGTGATGCCTCAGTTTATCGCACCATGTACCGCAAACTTGATGATAATCGCGCCCATTTTCGTAGTCAGTCGCAAAATTTAAAAGGCGCTACGGATATGGATAAGCCAGGGCTGGCGGCCACGTTGGCGTATCTGATTCAACGCTTTGAATTACTCGAAAGCCTCGCACCTGCAGACGAGTTGCAGTTACCCTTTATTTCATTTGATGCTGATCCAAGAGTATTTGCGGGTTCCTTTGTAGCTGCACAACAGTTTCAAGCTGTTGGTTTAACCGGGCAATCGCAACATCCGTACGCTGCGGTTCGGCTAAATAATTTTGATGCCAATGTTGATGACCGTTTTCGTGATTTCATTCGTGCAAAAATTCGTTCAAGCACTGCTGACACAGAGTTAAAGCAATTGCTTCAAAAACGTGATGTATACAATCAAATTCTTACGCAAATGTTAGACGAAGACGCAATTAAGTTAAAAATAAATCAATTTTCCGGACGTCTATTACCCGCAGATGCAATAAACTATGCAGACAATTTGATAGCAAAACAATTGCGCAGTGCTGTGAGTTTGATGTTAGAGAATCCGCAAACCTTGTTTGCATTTATTGGTGAAGGCGCGGGCACTTGGGATGATCATTCTAGTGCTTTAGACGTCTATCCCATACGAATGCGTCAATTAATGGAAGCTATTAATAATGCGGTGCGTCATTTAAAAGGAGCACGCTTGGCAGGTGTTTCTCATGCGGGACAAATAAAAATTCACATTATTTCCGAGTTTGGGCGTAACTTAGTCCTGAATAATGCAAAAGGTTGGGATCATGGAAATAATGGCAATTATATGACTTTTGCGGGTTGGGATGTGCGATCGGATTTGGGAAAGGTTGTTGGCAGAACTGAATTAGCGCAGGAAGGTGTAACTCGTATCTACACGCGACCAACTGCCAGTAGTTATACCTTTGAACCATTCGCGCTGGCATCAAGTATCTATCAAGATTTTGGTATTCAAAATCCTCAAGTGATAACTGGGGTCAATGCAATTAACCAGTTTGCCTGATTCCTATTTTTATAGTTGTTGACTATGACGTCCTTCAGTAAATTTTGGCAAGTGGTCAGAGTCATTATCCCAGTTTGCCTTATATGCCATAAATATGTGTGCGTCAGGCTGAAACTCAATATCTTCGTCGAGTGTAGCCAATGCAATTTCAATCGTGTCAGCAGGAGCTAAAGG
>Ga0224506_10000769_pt1 | contig 25129 bp, 21 predicted proteins | sample SF_Jan12_sed_USG_2_FD_169108 | JGI IMG/M metagenome (GOLD analysis project Ga0224506, IMG submission 169108) | Sediment microbial communities from San Francisco Bay, California, United States - SF_Jan12_sed_USGS_8_1 | ecosystem: Environmental > Aquatic > Marine > Sediment | place: USA... | reverse complement strand
AATAATGATTATAAAGAGAAGCTTGATGAAACGGGAGTAGAATATTTGGATATGATGGTGTTTAAAGTATTAAAACTAGAAACACTAATTAATGATATTCTAGAATATTCTCGTACTGGAAAATTAGAAAGAACCTTGGCAAGCGTAAATTTGAACGAAGTTTTAAATGACATATTAAATACGATAGATATTCCAGATAATTTTGCTGTTGATATTAAAGACCTTCCTGAAATTGAAGGTGTTAGAAGTGAATGGTATCAAATTCTTCAAAACATGATATCCAATGCTATAAAATATAATGATAAAACAGAAGGAGTTATAAAAATCTATGGTGAAGAGCGAGAAGGAAAAAATATTATTAATGTTTGGGATAATGGCATTGGGATAAGTGAAAAGCATCACAAAAAAGTATTCGAGGTGTTTCAAACTTTAAATAAAGAGTTCGACATAAATAGCACAGGGATAGGGCTGGCAACGGTGAAAAAAATAGTAGAGTTAAACAATTGTAAGATTTTCATTAATTCAGAATTAGGAGAAAACACTTGTTTTAGTATTGAATTAGCTTCAGGAATGTTATTAGTAATAGATTAACTTCTCTTAACAAGAGAATGATAGCCATAATTTAATAATTGAATTCAAGTCAATATTAAAGTTATGAAGTAAACACATGAATTTTATGAGGCTTTTTCTATTTTTGCTTTCGTATAAAAAGCACAATTATGAACCAGCCAGATGCATTAAATCAAGTTGCAGAATTTCACAAAACCTTTAAACACCCAGTGCTAGAAACACCCACAATACCTAGCGAAAAACGATGTGCTTTGAGGGTTGAGCTTATCTCAGAGGAGTTAAAAGAGTTACAGGAAGCTATTATTGATAAAGATATGGTAGAGATAGCTGATGCACTTTGTGATATTCAATATGTATTGTCTGGAGCAATATTGGAGTTTGGATTAGGTGATAAGTTTAAAGCCTTATTTGATGAAGTTCAACGATCAAACATGAGCAAAGCTTGTGATAGTGAGCAACAAGCAATAGATACAGTGGCGTATTATAAAAAAGAAAGAGATACAGAATGTTATTATAAAGAGGTTGAAGGGAAATGGTTGGTTTATAGAACATCAGATGAAAAAACAATTAAATCTATTTACTATTCTCCTGCTGATTTAGAAAGTATTCTCAAATAAAAGTATCTTTATTGTATAAAGTAAGGGTATGCCTAAAGGAGAACATTTCAAAAAAGAAAATCCAAGAAATTATCAGGTTTCGTTTAAAGTGAATAAAACGGAACTGGATCAATTGCGGAAGCTGACACAGGAAAGTGGGTTATCAATACCTGAATGGTTGCGTTCTCATATTATTTTAGATGAAAGTGTTAAACCTAAACCAGTTAAAAAAACAGCTAAAAAAAGTAATAAAGACCTTGGTAAAAACAGTGAAGATCAAACTTCTTTGTTTTAAACATAAAATTATTATTTGGTTAGTTCTATGATTGTTTTCAAATAGTATCATTAATGAAAAAATACGAGATCAACGATTACAATAAAGTAAAGAGAGGAGCAAAACGTGCAGTATATGATCATGATACCGTACATAAAATATTAGACGACTCGTTTCTTTGCCATGTAGGTTATGTGTGGGAGGGTAGACCAATTGTGATTCCTACTGCTTATGGAAGGGAAGGAGAACGAATATATATTCATGGAGCTATTGCTAATCGTATGATGAAAGAGTTGTTATTAGCAGGGCATGCGAGTTTAACCGTTACCCTTTTAGATGGACTTGTGCTAGCGCGTTCAGCTTTTCATCATTCAGCTAATTACAGATCAGTAGCTCTTTTTGGCAGTGTGAAAAAATTGGAAGAGAATGAAGAAAAATTACATGCTCTAAAAGTGGTGATGGAGCAGATGCTTTCTGGTAGATGGGATGAGAGTAGATTGCCGTCAGAAAAAGAATTAAATGCAACGTTAGTGCTTGAAATTACTATTGATTATGCTTCTGCTAAAATTCGAACGGGAGATCCTGTAGATGATGATGAGGATTACGGTTTGGAGTTATGGGCAGGGGTTTTGCCTATAAAACAACAATATGGAAATGTTATTCCTGACCCTCGATTAAAATTCGATTTAGATATACCTGAATCAATACAAACTAAACTTAGCAATAAATAGCTCTAGCTACTTTTATCCATTTCACGAAAAGCTAATAATGCATCAAGGCTACCATCACAAACAATACTGTGTTGTTTTTTGAGCAGCCAATTTGCAGCCTCAGCTATAGGTACATTAGGATAGTAATGGTCTCTTGCATAGTGGATAAATTTCAAGACTTTAAAAGCATTAAACCATTGATAAAAATTAGTTATGAATGAGATTGAATTAGAGGAATTGGTTTTTATTCTATTCAACTCGGTTTCAAAATCAGATTCTAATAAAAATGTTGAGATACTTTTTGGCAAACTATCTAGATAAGTGTCTATTTTAGTTATTTCCCATAAAACATCTGATGAAGTTAAGAAGTTTTTTATATCAGTGAATGTTTGTGGAGCATAAGCGTATAGCTCATTATTATTCATCCACTCACTTACAGCTTTTCCTGTGCCGAAAGGCACTCTATCTGATTGACGAGGTGAAGGAATGACGGTAGTACTGTTGAGTTCTGAAAAACCCCCTAGTGCTATAATTTTATGTAGAAAATAAAAATCCTCACCAGCATGTCTTTTATTCATTCCACCCTGTTTTTGATAGACATCAGATCGTACTGCCATACTTGAGCCAACAGTTTGATATGCGTAAGGAAGACCTACATACTTTAATCCATTTGTATAATACCTTAAGAACAACTCGTAATCGATAATCGCTTGATAGTTTGAAGGAGGTAATTCCCCGCCCAATGGATGTTCAAAATAAATAGAGCAACCAAAGGTTTTTGGATTTTGCTCAAAATGTTTTTCAAGTGATGTGAGGTAATTGGTTTCACAAAGAGTATCCGCATCAAAACAGGAAATAATTCCTTTACTATTACCTATTGCTTCAAACCTTTTTACTGCTTCATCCATAGCTATTTTTCGAGCCAGCCCAACACCAGCATGTTTTTTTGGTAAATTTTCAGCATAAATGAAGTGAAAGTATAATTTCGGAGTGTTTTTACATTCTGCCCATTGTATTGCTTCGTGGTATGTGATTCTATTTTGTGATTTCACACTACTCGTACTATGCTCACCATCGTTAATTACCACAATTATTTCAGTAGCACAATTAGGACGATTGCAATTGTATAGTGACTGTAAGCTGTCAATTAAATTAGGTTCATTGAAACAAGGAATCGTTACAACAATACCCAACGAATCTGGAGGAAGGGAATTAATAAATGTGGTTGGATAGGCATACCTGTCCAAGTAAATATTCTTTGACATAAGAAATATTTGTCAGGGAGCTAGCCTTACCTTTGTCCATTTACTATTCTCATCTAAAGTATATTGTACCCTATCGTGTAATCGGTTAGCACGTCCCTGCCAAAATTCGACTTGATTTGCTGTAACAGCATAACCACCCCATTGTGCAGGGCGTTCAATCGGCTTGTTTTTATACTTATTAGTTAGATTAGTAACCCTTTCTTCCAAGATTTTTCGATTAGCTATTGGAGTACTTTGAGGTGAAGCTAAGGCTCCAATTTGACTATCTTTTGGTCGGCTTTTGAAATAAGATGTAGACACTTCAGGCGAAACTTTATTAATCTTTCCTTCAATACGTACTTGACGTTCAAGTTGAGGCCAGAAAAAGGTGAGGGCTACAAAAGGATTTTCTTCCATTTGATTGCCTTTATCACTTTGGTAGTTAGTGTAAAAAATAAATTGCCCTTCTTCTATTCCCTTTAGTAACATTACTCTAGCCGAAGGTCGATTTTCTTTATTCACTGTTGAAAGAATCATGGCATTTACTTCCGTTACTTCGGCTTTCAATGCTTCATCAAACCATTCTTTAAATTGTTGGATAGGATTATCAGAGGTACTTTCTATGTTTAACACATGTTTGATGTAGTCATTTCGGATATCTGCAATATTATGAGTCATGATAGCTTAATTTTTACCCAAAATTAATAAACATTTTAACGGGAAATATGATGAAAATCATTTTAGAATAATTAATTTATATTTCTGTTTTAAAGTTATTTTATTTCATTCCATTTTATTTATTATTACCTTCCAATTAACCTTAAAATTTTAGCGAGTGAAGCTTAGTATCGATTTGGCTGTTGATAGCCCTAAAGCATGGATTGAAGCTGTAATGAATGATTTTGATGCATTTCTTCAAGACCATGCCGATTGCGAACGTAAGGCTAGTGCCATGGCAATGAGTTTTGTTGCTAAATTTCCAAATCGTACAGAAATAATACCCGAACTTATTGAAACGGCTGTAGAGGAACTTGAGCACTTTCAGAGTGTTTATGATATAATGGAAAAACGAGGTGTACAATTAGCTCATGAAATAAAACAGGACATGTATGTGAAGCAGTTAATTGATTTTTGTAGAAGTGGGAAAGAAGAGAGGTTTATGGATAGATTATTATTAGCTTCGATTGTTGAATGTAGAGGAGCTGAGCGTTTCAGGTTGGTATATGAAGCTTTACCTGAAGGAGAAACAAAGAAATTTTATCAAGAATTGTGGGCGAGTGAGGCAAAACATGGTCATATTTTTGTAAAAATGGCACTAAATTATTTTGAAGAGAGTAAAGTCTATGATAGATTAGATGAATTTAATGAACATGAGGCTAAAATTTTGATGTCGCTTCCTATAAAAGCAGCATTGCATTAGATTATGATTGATTTTTTTGATTATACCAATGAAAACAAACCTGCAAAAGGAAAATTACTTTTGTCAGAACCATTTTTGGGTGATCCGAATTTTGATCGTACAGTAGTATTGTTATGTGAACATAATGAAGAAGGTTCTTTTGGTTTTGTGTTAAATAAACCTTCCAGTGTTGAGTTGAATGATATTATGGAGGAGCTGAACACTTTTGAAGGGATTGCTTATGTGGGTGGGCCAGTTCAACATAATACTTTACATTATATTCATCGATTTCCAACATTAGAAGGGGGGCAAGAAATATTAAATGGACTATATTGGGGAGGAGAATTTGAGCAATTATTACTAATGTTAGATAGGCAAGAAGTAACAAATGAAGATATTCGTTTTTTTGTTGGTTATTCTGGTTGGACTGAAGGGCAGTTGGAAGAAGAGTTGGAAAATAAATCGTGGATTGTAGCTGATCTAGATGATATTGATGTTGTTTTTGAGAAAGAAAACGATGAAATGTGGAAAAAGGCATTAAGAAGTTTAGGAGGTAAGTTTAATATCTATTCTAATTATCCTGCCGATCCACGACTAAACTGATTCAAATTACATTAAATACGTTTTTATAATAGAAATGCACTTTACTGCTAGTAAGGCGTAAAATTATTTATAAATTTACAGTTTACTTATGTTGAAATAGATAATTATGGATCAAGAGAGAGAAATTAAAGAAGAAGAGATTGATCAGAGCCAAAAATTAAATGCTATTTCACCTGCTTCGGAGCATCAAGAAGAAGAGGATAAAAAAATCCCTTCTACTACAGATGAAAAAAAGAATGAAGAGCCTAAGGCGTCAGTTACAGGAGACAGTGTGAATAGTAGTGATATTGAGGCGGATGATACAATAAAAACTAATCTAGAGTCAAATCAGACAGTTGAAGTTCTAAAAGAAACCTCTGACGCTTCTGTTGCAAAAAAAGAAAATACAAGTAAACATACTGAGACTGATGTTGAAAACAGCAAAACTGGCTCAATAGTTGACGAAAAGCATGATGATGATCATGACGTAGAAAAGGTTGATTATAGCTCTTGTTCTAAGGAAGAATTAGTAGAGTTGGTGAAAGAAGCAGGGCACATGGATAATGTGGTGAAGGCGGATCACATTCTCATGGCTATTAAACCATTTTTTGATGAGATAAGAAGAAAAGAAAGAGATGAAGCACGTGATAAATTTGTCAAAGATGGTGGAGAAGAAGATGATTTTGAATTTCGAAATGATGAATTAAATACACGTTTTGATGCTAATTACCGTCTTATTAAAGATAAGAAATCGAAATATTTTCAAGAAAAGGAAAAACAGAAAGATGAAAATCTAAAAAAGAAGCAAGACATTCTTGAAAAACTAAGAGAGTTTGTAGACTCAGATGAAACCAATATAAGTTTTGATACTTTCAAAGAGCTTCAAAATCAATGGAAAAGTGTAGGGCAAATCCCAGTAGCATATAATAAAACGCTTTGGGCAAATTATAATGCCCTACTTGATAGATTTTATGATAAACGTAGCATCTATTTTGAACTAAAAGAACTTGATAGAAAGAAAAATCTTGAAGCTAAAATAGAGCTTTGTGAAAAAGCAGAGGAATTGTTGAATGAAAAGCAATTAAAAGTAGCCACTCAATTACTTAATGAGTTGCACCATGAATATAAGCACATAGGTCCTGTTCCAAAAAAGGATCAAGAACCACTGTGGCAGCGATTCAAAACGGCTTCTGATGCAATCTATGATAAGCGAAAAGAGTATGTTGACGTACTAAAGGTTGAACTGGAGGAAAATCTTGTAAAGAAAGAGCAGTTGAGCGAAAGTCTGCTTGGGTATACACAATATAATTCTGATAGAATAAAAGAGTGGAACGAGAAAACGAAAGAAATTTTAGCTCTTCAAAAACAATGGGAAGCTATTGGTGGATTACCACGTGATAGAGGTAAAGAAATTAATAAAAAGTTTTGGAGTAGCTTTAAGACATTTTTTCATAACAAAGGGGAATTTTTCAAAAGGCTTGATGAAGAACGGAAAGGAAATTTAGTATTAAAGGAGGAGCTAGTAAAAAAAGCTAATGAGCTAAAGACTAATAACGATTGGATTAAGACAGCTAATGAATTAAAAAAACTTCAGCATACATGGAAAGAAATTGGCCCTGTTCCTGAAAAACAACGAAACGAAATATATAAAAGGTTTAAAGAGGCATGTGATTTTTTCTTTGATCAAAAGAGAATTCATAATCAAGAAGCAAATAAAGAGTACGAGGAAAATCTGAAGCTGAAGGAAGAAATTTGCGAACAAATAGAAACTTTAGCTAAGGATAATACGGGAAGTATAGAGCAGTTACGTGAATTACAGACCAAATTTAATGAGGTTGGATTTGTTCCTAAACAGCAAATTGGAATTATCAAAAGTAAATATGCTGATGTTGTAGATCGATTTATTAATTCTATCCCTGACGTGTCAAATGAAGATCGTCATCAAATTAGACTTGAGAATAAGCTTAATAAAATGATGAGTGAGCCTAACTCAGAACAGAAAATGTTTAGAAAAGAGCAAACTGTCCGGAAGCAAATTGGAAAGTTGGAAAACGACATCTCTTTATGGACAAATAATATGGAGTTTTTTGCTTCTTCAAAAACAGCAGACAAACTCAAAAATGAATTCGAAGAGAAGATAGATAAAGCTTCAAAAGAGTTGCAACAATTGAAGCAAGAATTACGAATGATTCGTTCGGCACAAGCATAGTGTCAAGTCAAGCGTACTGTGTCGTATAATTCGAAGGTATTTTTGTATTAGGCGATTTGAAAAATATAATTATTGCAGTAGCTATAGGCGTATTTTTCAGAGAAGTATGGAGCAAAAAGATCAAGACTTGGTTTGGCTAAAATATGTTTGACTTGACACATGTTTAAAAAAGATATATTTTTTTAGACATGTTTTTTGCAAATAAAAATTACTAATCTATATTTGCACTCGCATTCAGGAAAAGAGAAGCTTTTTCTTCTTGCGAAAGGCCTCCATAGCTCAGCTGGCCAGAGCAACGCACTTGTAATGCGTGGGTCGTTGGTTCGAATCCGACTGGAGGCTCTATAAATCCAAAAATCCTTTCTTTATTTGATAGAGGGTTTTTGGATTTTTTTATTGATAGGGGATGATAAATGCTTGCGCATATACATGATGCATTTTAGCTAGTCAAGTAAAGTATAGAAACCTGTTTCGCAGTTGTGAAAATGTAGGAGAGTTTCGGTGGTATCTTTATTCTTTGCAAGAAACAGTTTATGTGAAATGCATTTCAAAAAGACTCCTATAGAATAAATTAGGTTAGCAGGTTATATATCTCCACCCTCCTTTATAATTTATGGTAACGTATTATACTAGCTCATTTTTAATAGCATATCTTACCAATTCAGCAATATTACTTACCTGTAGTTTTCTCATGATATTAGTACGATGTGTATCTACAGTTCTGATGCTTATAAATAATTGTTCACTTACAGTTTTATTACTTTTACCATCAACTAGCAACTTTAAAATTTCTAATTCACGTCCAGTAAGTTGAATATTTTTACCTTTTTTTACTTCCTTGTTAAGAAGTGCCGTAGTAAGTATTTCAGATATGTTTTTGTTAAAGTGTTTTTCTCCATTAGAGACTCTGATAATTGCTTCGATTATTTCATCTTCTTCCACACCTTTGTGTAAATATCCAGAAGCCCCATTCTCAAAAGCTTTAATAACATACTCTTCTTCTTGATGCATGCTTAGAAACAATATTTTAGTATCTAGTTTAGACTCCTGTATTTTCGCTGCTAAATCTAATCCCGTAATTCCTGACACACTAATGTCAGATATTAATATGTCAGGAGTAAACGCTTTTATCATATTGAATGCTTCTATTCCATCACTAGCCTCACAAATGATATTAATATTTTCTACATCTTCAATTAATAGTCTAATGCCTTTTCTTACTACTGAGTGGTCGTCAAGTAGCATAACACGTACTTCATTTGAGAGGTTCTTCATTTTTTAAGGCTTTAGATACAATAATAGTGGTTCCTTTTCCAATACTGGTTAATATATCAAATTCTGCATTCATTATGTCACATCGTTGCTTTATATTATAAATTCCATTGCCAGTAGTATTTTTACTTACTTTATTTGAAAGGTAGTTGAATCCAATTCCATCATCACTAATTTTTAATACTTGTTTATTAATTTCTTGAAGATAAGAAACTGAAATCACATCTGCATTAGCATGTTTTAATGAATTGTTTATGGCTTCTTGCGCAATACGATAGAAACTTACTTCATGTTCAGGGTTAATACGAACAATATTTGAATCGGTTATATACTCAACGTGTTCTCTCGATTTTTTATTGAGTATTTTCACAATATTATTCAAGGCTGATGAAAGCCCAAAATCTTGTAATATGCTGGGCATAAGGTTTTGGGAAATTTTCCTTACCTCTTTTACGGTTTCATCCATAATGGACTCTAAGTCATTTATTAGCTCATGATCCATAGACTCCATATATTGAGACTGGTTAAGTCTTTTTAGATACATTTTTGCAGCTGACATATGCTGACCTAAACCATCATGCAAATCTCTAGATAACCGCCTTCTTTCTAACTCCTGTCCTTCAATAAGTGCAGACAGGTTATTTCTTCTGGCTAATTCAAGATTTTTTTCTGCAATTTTTCTTTTTGTAATGTCTCTATTAATACTCAATACAGCTTCAACACCTGAGTAGTTTACTACAGATGTGTTTATTTCAAAAAAAATTTCTTCCCCTTTTCTATTATATTGAACTGTTTCGAAAGTTTGAATACTATTACCATTTAATATTTCCTGCATATATTTTGCTCCCCTTTGAGCATTTTTAGAAATACTTTTGAGAGACATGCCTATAAATTCTTCTCTAGAATAACCATATGTTTTAATAGCTTGATCATTCACTTCGATTATTACTTCATCATTAGGAGTAAAAATAATGATAGCATCATGAGCATTGTCGAATAAACCTCGGTAATCTTTCTCTGATTCTCTAAGTGCTAGTTCAGTTTTTTTTCTAAGTTTGATTTCTGAAGCTAGTTCCATATTGGCTTCAGAAAGTAAAGCAGTTCTTTCTTTAATACGATATTCTAAACTTGAATTCATTTTTTTCAGTTTTTCTTCCAAACCTTTTCGTTCAGTAATATCTCGTGCTACTGCAAAAAATCCTTTTATGTTTTTTTTATTTTGTTTATCATATATAACTTTTACATTCTGTCCTAGCCATAATAAAGTGCCACTTTTTGAAACTAATTGAAATTCATAATATGTGGCTTCGGTTTTAGTTTTTATCTGAGATAGATAGAATGACAATATATCTTCCTTGTTTTTTTTAAGGACAAGGTCCATGAAATTCATTTGTAATAATTCTGTCAAAGAATAGCCACTAATAGAAATTCCATGTGCATTTACAAAAGTAAAATTCCCTTTGACATCAACTTCATAAATGATGTCTTGAGCAGATTCGACCAAAAAACGATACATTTTTTCGCTGGTTCTTATTTTTTCTTCATTTATCGTTTTTGATGTTATATCATGAAATATGCCATGAATGGTAGAGTTAGTTCCTTGTTTGTTTTTAAGGTACATTACTATTTCAACAGTTACATTTGTACCCTTTTTTGTAATAAGTTGAATGGTTTTGTTAGATATTTTCTCTCCTTTTAAAACTTTATTTATGATACGCTTTATATCATTTTTGTAATTTGGATGAACAATATCATGAATTGTCATTCCACCTATCTGATTGGTTGTATACCCAAGGATGCGATGCCAAGAAGGGTTAGCAAAGATAAACTTGCCATTGGCATCCAAAATCTGTACTAAATCATTCGAATTTTCGAATAACTCTTTGTATTGCTCTTCTGTTTCTTTAAGGATTTTTTGATTATTAGTATGCTCTATCGCTTTTAATATAGTGACGGGAAGTTTTTGTAGATAATTGAGTTTAATATCTTTTACTAAATAATCATAGATGCCAGATTTCATGGCTTCCACGGCTAATTGTTCATCGCCTGCTCCAGTAACAAATATTATAGGCTTATCTGACACGTGATTAACCAACTCTAATGCAGTGCCATCAGGAAGGTTATAATCAGAAATAATTACATCAATATCATCATCAGCTTTAATGATGTCTAATGCTGATGCAAGAGTATTTGCAAATTGATAATTGTTAAAACCTGATTTTTTGATTTGACGTTCAAAAGATATTCTTCCTATTTCATCGTCTTCAATATATAATATACTATACTGATTAAAATATTCAGGCATTTATTTAATGGGATTCATTTAGTGTCCAATAAGAATTTATTGACTTCATCATTTCAATAAAATCATAGAAATCAATAGGTTTTACCATATATCCCGCAATGCAATTATTAAAACATTCAGTAATTTCATCACCATCTTTTGAGGTGGTAAGTACGATTACAGGAATGTGTTTATATGCTTCACCGTGAACAAACCTTTCTTTTAGAAATTCTATACCATTCATTTTAGGCATATTCAAATCAAGAAATATTAATGCAGGAATTTTATTGTGTGAGTTATTAAGGTATTCAATAGCCTCCTCTCCATTTTTAACATGCTTAATTTCATTAGTAATATTTACTTCTTTTAAAGCTCTTCCTACCGTCATAGCATCTATAAGGTCATCCTCTACGAGAAGAATAGGTTTATTCTTATCCATTTCGGTAATAATTAAGTTGACCAGTATCTTAAACTTTAATAAAGTTATAATATGTACTTGTTATATGAAAGCAATAATAAATTATATCATAAATTATTATTCTAATCCTAATTCAAATTGGTTTCCTTTTGAAAGGAATTGAAAAGCAGTGTATATGACACATGACTTTATTTTAAAAATAGCGTTACAATTATAAATGTGTTCCTATTTTTTAAGTAGAAAAAAGAAGGTTGATCCAACATCTATTTCAGATTTCACCCATACTTTACCTCCATAATTTTCTACTATTTTTTTCACAATACTTAATCCAATACCAGTGTTTTCCATTTCATCTCTAGATTTTAAAGTCTGAAAAATTTGAAATATGCGATCATAATGTTTTTTTTCTATTCCTATTCCGTTATCCTGAATCCTGAATTCCCAATATTTATCAGCATCTCTGCAGCTAATATCAACTTTTGGATGTTCAGTATCCGCAAATTTAAGTGCATTACTTATTAAGTTTTGAAATAACTGTTGTATCCTAGTTTCATCTGCCTGAATGATAGGTAAGTTTGGTTGAATATTTAATATAGTACTCTTTTTAATTAAAAGGGACTTAGTAATTTCAGATAAAACATTATTTATGTTTACTGTTTTGCTAATTTCAGAAGGTTTTGAAAGTCTTGAATATTGTAAAATTCCATCAATCAGATGGCTCATTCTTAATATTCTACTTTTCATTAAGTCAAGTTGATATTTGCCATCATCCCCCAAGTTTTCAGCATGATCTTTGATAATAAAATCTGCTAAGCTCATTATAGCACGAAGAGGGGCTTTTAGATCGTGAGAAACTATATAAGAAAACTGCTTGAGTTCCTGGTTTAGCTGTTCTAAATCTTGATTTTTTGTATTTAGGGCAACGTTATTAATAGCTATAGTTTCTTGTGTTTTCATTTGAAAAACAGCTATATTAAGACCTGATGTAATTTCTTTAATTATTTCTTTATCTTCATTATTAAAAGGGTGAACTATATTAGAACCGATATGAATGGAGCCAAATAGCTTGCCTTTATAGGTCAAGGGATGAGAACTATAAGATTTTATTCCTTGTTTAATAAGTACTTGAATATCGGGTTTTTTTGTGTCTACTTTCTTGATGTCAGGGATGTAATACTCTTCTCCATTTAAGAGCTTTTCTATGCCATAAAAATCATCATAATCAATATTATCATCTAGAACTCTTTCTTTATTTTTTTGTTTTGAAATATCTGCAATTACAATTGCTGTCTTTTTTTGATGATCGAAGGTGTAGAAGACAGCACGATCACTTTTTGGTATGAGTTGTAGCAGAGAATTCATAATTGAATTTGCTATTTCTTGTAGGGATTGAGCAGACAAAATGGCTTTATCGAGATCGTGAATAATGTCTAGTCTTTTCACATAATGGCTAAGCCTTTCCTCATTCTTTTTTGCCTCAGTAATATCACTTCCAATTGTAATAAATTTTTCAATTTCTCCATGATCATCAAGTATAATATTTACCACAATATTCATCCAGAAACGAGAACCATCCTTTCTGTAATTATAACTTTCAGCCTGAAAGGATTCCTTTTTGGCAATTTGATTATTTATATATTCGATCTCTTTTTTATCGGTACGTTCATTACGTAGTAAAGCACGCGGAGCTTTATTTATTGCATCATTTAATTCATATCCAGTTATGTCTGTAAAAGAACCATTCACCCAAGTGATTAAATTATCTTTATTGGCAATCATTACGAGGTTATCTGTTGATCGTGCAACTATGGAAAGCTCTTCCATCTTTTGCTGATTCTGCTTAGATTCCGTAATGTCATTACCAACGGTAATAAATTGCACTATATCCTTTTGACTATTTAGGACTAGGGTAGTATTTATCGATAACCATATCTCCTCTCCTTGTTTTGTGTAGTTTAGTATTTCTGTATGGAACGATTCCTTTTTACGTATGTTTTCTTCAATGAACAAGATTGTTTCACAAGATGTTTGAGGTCCTCTTAAAACATCTTCAGCTTTTTTGCCTATTACTTTTTCAAAAGTATAGCCTGTAATTCTTGTAAAAGAATCGTTCACCCAAGTGATCTTATTTTTTTCGTCAGAAACTATGACTAAACTATTAATTTCAGAAATAATATGTTTAAACTGCTTTAATTCCCTTTCTTGGAAATGATTGACAGTTACATCTGACCCGATTACTAATATTTGATTTTGATCAAATGATGACACTTTCCAACTTATCCATTTAATCTCTCCTTTATTTGTGGCAACTTTTGTCTTTAGCTGTGTTTCAGAATCATCTTGGATATCCACAAATTTTTTATAAACATCTTGTTGGGTTTTGTATGAGTTTGAAGAATGCTGTAACATTATTTTCCACCAACCCTTTTTTAATAGTTCATTATGATTATAACCTATTACATCTTTTACTTGAGGAGCTACAAAAGTAGCATTAGCATTAGTATCGAAAACGATAATAATAGCATTGGCTTGTTTTACAATTTTGTCAGAAAAAAACAACTGCTTTTGAAGATTCAACCTAACATTGAATATTAGAAAAGTAACAATCATAGAAATAACAACTATTGTTATAAAAATTGTTTTATCAATATAACTTGATTCGATAAAAAAGGAACAAATAGATATTATTGCTATTACAAATAAATTGTAAATAAGGTAAAATTTATTATTACGAAAAATAATACTGGCAGCAGTAATTACAATTATTAAACTTAATAAATAGCCATAATTGAAATTATTCAAATAACATAAATGTAATATGTCGGCAGTAAGTATGTAAAAAAGTATAATGACAATTTTTGAAATATTATTTTTAATGGTAGTACTAGTGAAAGTGAGTATATAAGCCAAAAGACATACTCCCGAAAAACCTAATCGATGTAAAAAAGAATCAATAAGGGTATTATCCGCCATCTTATAAAGACCTCCTACTATTGGGTATAGAATTGATGAAATTACTAGGAGTAACCGGAATGAGAAGAGTGTATAAAGCTGAATATTTAATTTATTTAATTTCATTAGTCAAATACTACTCTTAATTGTTTACTAATACAATATTTTATAATTATAAATTTTTAAAAAAAACAACCCGCATTATGCTATTTAGAATCTATTACATCCATAAAACACTGTGAAATAGACGCTTCATTTTGATTATGCGCATGTGATATGCTTCTTAGCATAACCACCTATTTCTTTGTGCTATATGTCTTCATCACGAATTCTAATGCATTAATAATATAATTTGCAATAATATCATTAAATATGACTTCATTGGATTAAATATTTTGAAATATATTCGTTGTTATTATTAATAAAATATAATATTTGTAGGCTGCAATATTTTTGTTAGGTGCAATTCCATCTCATTATGATAAAAGCAAATTTAAAATTACTAATATAAAGAAAAAGAATTATGCTTGATAAATTAACTATTTCACAGAGTGAAATTGCAAATGACATAATAAACAGGGGTTTAGTAGAAGCAGCGTTTTCATTAGAACAAATTATCCAAAGTGAAGTAAATATAGAGACAATAGATTTTTTATTAAATAACGAAAATGACACCCAGCTATTTACATTAAAGGATAGTACTTCAACACACTACTTGATAGAAACAGTAATTAAAGGAGAGTTTAAAGGGGTTTGTTATTTGGTTTTATCAAAGGATGATGTAAATAAGATTCATAAAAAATGTTTAAGTGCTAATATATTGGAAAGTAATGCTCCAAATGATATAATGATGAAGAAAGCTATTCTTACAGAAATCGACAATATGCTTTCGGCTGCTGTGATAACTGAGTTTGCTAATCGACTAAATGTAAATATATACGGTGATGTACCTAAACTTAGGGTAGTAGAACAGAATGAAGCAAACCAAATAATAAGAAAAGAAGCTAAAGAATATAATTGTTTACTCCATTTTAATGCTGTTCTTCATGCTAAAGAATTAGATATTTCCCCTGATTTTCTTTGGCTGTTAGATGATGATTTTGTTAATAATATTAAAAAACTAGCCACTAATTAAATGCACTTATGAATAAAAGCTGTTTAGTTGTATTTTTGTAGAAATGAATTAAACTAATTATGTGATTTATTTCGTTTTAGAGCAATTGTTAAATTTATTATTTTCATATAACTTATAATATAGTTGGTTGTATTTAAAGTTTTTTTTGAGAAAACATTTCATTATAAATAGATGTTAAAATAACATATAATGAGTAAGAAAGTATTAATAGTAGATGATTCAAACTATATGCGTACCCTAATAAAGGATACATTAAAGGAAGAGGGGTATGAAATAGTGGGAGAAGCTCCAAATGGAGAAACTGCAATAGATTTGGCTATGGAACTTAAGCCAGACCTAATGACATTGGATAATATTCTTCCAGATATGGTTGGTAATGATATAATAAAAATAATTAAAGATGAAGGCTTAAAAACAAAAGTGGTGGTGATAAGTGCAGTAGGTCAACAGTCTGTGGTAAACGAAGGTATGGAATATGGAGCTTCTGATTATATTGTTAAACCCTTTACACCTGAAGATTTAGTGGAAGTAGTAAATAGATTGTTTTAATCAGAAAAATATTAACCTCCTTTTTCATTGGTTTTAATATCCAACAATCCTTCATAAAATGAAGACGGGTTAAATTTCACTTTAATATACCCTCATTAATGAGAGGTTATTTCTACTTATTTCTTAATATATTTTTTGTGTGCATTTTTTATCTCATAAGTTTAGGCTTTACCTAAGGTGTTTTACTGATAAAAAAATACGTGATTTTACGGATTGATATGTGACTATTATTCTAGTAGATTTGAATATGTATCGTGATATTATATAGCTTGGTATATAATATGAAATGGTTTTTAGTACTCTAATTTGTTTTCTTCTTAATTGATATTTTTTGGCGAAAATTTATAAAGTGTAATAGCTTTCCCGATCGAAAGTACAAAGTTAAATTTCAAATAGGTATGAGTAAAAAGGTGTTAATTGTAGATGATTCGTTGTACATGCGTACTTTAATAAAAGATGCTCTAACTGAAGAAGGTTACGAAATTGTTGGAGAAGCTCCAAATGGTGAAACGGCTATTGATTTGATAATGAAATTTGAACCTGACTTGATTACATTGGATAATATTTTACCCGACATGATTGGTACAGATGTGTTGAGAAAGTTAAAAGAGGAAGGTTTAGATGCAAAAGTGATTATGATAAGTGCAGTAGGTCAACAGTCGGTGATTAATGAAGGTATTGAATTAGGAGCCACAGAATATATGATTAAACCTTTTACAGCTGAAGATCTAGTTGAATTAGTAAATAGGATAATATGAAAAAAATAAATACACTTGAGCAAGATGCCTTTGAAGAGATAGCAAATATTGGGTTAAGTAAAGCTGCTGATTCATTGTCGACAATAGTTAATGAAAAGGTACTGTTGAAAACCACTAAAATGGGAATAAATTTTAGTAAAAGACTTGAGCAAAGTGGATCTCAAGATTATGTGGTTCTTACTACTCATGTGAAAGGGGAGCACGAAGGAACTTGTTTACTTATTTTTTCGCAGGAAGAGGTATTTAATATTAAAGAAAAATGCCTTTATAATAATGATGACAAAAAAATGCTAGAAGCCTTGTTATTAGAAATTGATAATATTATTTCTGCATCTGTTATTACACAATTAGCTAATATTTTAGATTTGAATATTTATGGAAGTGTACCCGAAATTTCTCTTCTTTCTTTGGATGATTTAAAGAAACATTTAATTGATATGAAGTCTAATTATGATCCTTTATTATTTAGTACTAATCTAATTTCTGACAATTTGGATCTTGAACCAGATTTCTTTTGGTTTTTTAAAGAGGGTATGTTACAAACTTTGCAGAAAGTTGTTAATGAATAAAACACATATTATTATCTAATAATCATTGTTTTAGTTATGATTGAGTTTGTTCACTCTAAAAGTCTTTTTTTATTTTACGTAAAATGCTTATTGTTAATAGTATATAAATTTTTTAATTTTCAAATTAAGCTGAATAACAGTAATCAATAATAAAGAGTATTATTCATTTTTTTGCAAATGATGTATTTCATATATTTAGAAGTATATGCTTGAAAAATATATACAACATTTGACATTGACTATTTTTGAATTATTAACATTCTCTAATAAAGAGATTAATCAGTGATATGATTTCATACTTAACTAAAATTATTATTTGAATATTATTGGTAAGAAAATAAAGGGAGAGGATGATGATATTATACTTTCTAGAGTTATAATAAATTAGACACTTCTTAATAACATCTGAATTTGTTAAATGAATAAGAAAAAATTTAATATACTGTTTGTTGATGATGAGGAAGGAAACCTAAGAGTATTCAAATCATCATTCAAATGGTATTATAATATATTTTTGGCTAACTCAGGGGAAGAAGGTATTCAAATTCTTAATAATGAGAAAATAGATTTGATTATAACAGATCAGCGGATGCCGAATATGACTGGAGTAGAGTTTTTGGAGAAAATAATCCCTACGTACCCTAATGTTCCAAGGATTATTGTTACAGGTTATACTGATTTGGAGAGTATTATTGAAGCTGTAAATAATGGTAGAATTTTTCACTATGTTACAAAACCTTGGGAAGTAGATGATTTGAAGGCAGTCATTGAAAATGCATTACAAGTTTCAATGCTTAAAAGCGAAAACCTAGACTTAGTCACTAATCTGAAAAAAGCTAATAAGCAATTGACTTCAGCACTTCATCAGTTGGATACTTTTGTATATAAAGCATCTCATGATTTAAAGGGGCCTATTGCTACAATACTAGGATTATCAAGTCTTGCATTAAAAGAACCTAATAATGCCGATCTTCCTGAATACCTCACTAAGATTGATCAAACTGCTAACAAAATGGATAGCTTACTAGCAAAGCTTCTTATAGTTAATGTTATCAATCATGATAATCTAAATTATACTTCAATCAACCTTTCTGAAATTGTGAATGATCTAATAGGTGTGTTAGAAGGAGAAATAATTTGGGATGTAAATATTGATGAATCAATAAACTTAATATCGGATGAGAAACTGATTTCAGTAAGTTTAAATAATATGGTAGAAAACTCGGTGAATTATACTTATCCCAAAAGGCCATGTAAGATTAAAATAATTGCAGAAAATGATTCTAAGAACAATAATATCCTAATTAACGTGGTTGACAATGGAAAAGGTATTAATAATGAAATGATGGATCATGTATTCAATATGTTTTTTAGAGGTGATGAATCTTCGCAAGGAAATGGATTAGGTCTCTATGTAGTAAAAATGGCTATAAATAAACTGGGAGGCTCTGTGAAAATTAAAAATAGTTCCGATGAAGGAACACATTTTATTATTACTCTTCCTAATGAACCTAAAGTTATAGAAGAATGAAAAACATCCTCTTAGTTGAACATGATTATGTAGATGTTGAAATTTTCAAAAGAAGTTTCAAAGAGGAATATGTTATTTTTTCTGCTGATACTTATGATGAGGCAATTGACTTGTTGAAAAACGAAGTTATACATGCCATTATTGTAGAAGAGATGATGCAAGGGTTTTCAGGCATAGATTTACTCAAGACAGTTTATAAAGAATATCCAGACATACCAAGGATATTTCTAACTGCAATGGATTATTCAGAAGTGATGCAGAAGGCTATTAATGAAGCAAATGTTTCATTTTATTTAAAGAAACCCTTTCGTAGCGAAGAAATGAAAGTTGTCTTGGATAGTGCCATAGACTTATATCATCTTAGGCAAGTAAATAAAGAGTTAGAGAAAGAATTAAAAAATAAAAATAGGATACTTTCAAGAAGAGTATTAGAGCAATCGGTTAATCTTGATCATCAGGAGCAGTTATTAGGGAAATATCATTTGGTAGAACAAGTGGCTTCATCTCAACATGTTAAATTAGGAGACTGGGATAGTGCTATACCTCAAATTGCAAGTATAGTTGTTTCCGAAGTTAAGGCATCGTCCGCTTCTGTTTGGATATTAAGTGACGATAAGAGTGAGATGGTTAATTTTGGTTCTTATGATATTACAAATCATGAAGAAAAAAAAATAGAAACAATTTATTCGTGTGATTTTCCTAATTACTTTGAAACAATATTGAAAGGCATAAATATTAGAAAAGAGCGTTTGGGTAAAGATTTATTATGTGAAGAAATTATTAAGCAGTTTCCTTCTGATTGTAATTTAAAAGCCATTTTAGATATTCCATTTTTTATTGAGGAAGATGTAGTAGGTGTGCTAAGAGTGGCAAATTATGATAAAACAAGAAAATGGATAGCAAGTGATTTAATGATGCTCTTAACACTATCTGAACAATTATCTAATTTGTATATTAATCATAAAAAAAAGATACTTGAATCTGAGCTGCTTGAAACAAATAACAGCTTAATAACTTATCAAGAAGAGTTACATACACAATTAGAAAAATTAGAAAAAACACAATCTAAATTAGTTGTTTCAGAAAAAATGGCAGCTATAGGAATGTTGCTTGCAGGGATTGCTCATGAAATTAATAATCCAGTAAATTTTGTTTGTGGCGGGGCTAAGGCTATACGCTCAAACTTTGAATATTTACAAGACATATGTAGTAAGTTCGAAAGTAAAGGTAAAGAAGAAGCAAATGAACTGCTAGATGAAATTAGTGAATTATTGACTAATGTAGAGTTGGGAGCAGAGAGAATAATAACAATTGTTAAAGAGCTAAAAAACTATTCTCGTGCTGATGATGAGTTAATGTTTTTTAATATTCACGAGGGATTAGACACTTCGCTTACTCTTCTTGGTAATAAGATTAATGACAATATTCAGATAGTAAAAAATTATGAAAAGAAACTAGTTGGAGTTTACTGCTTCCCTGGGCAAATTAATCAAGTGTTTATGAATGTAATTAACAATGCAGTTCAGGCAGTTAAAGAAAATGGAATAATTAATATTATAACAAAAAGTGTAGAAGATGATGTTGAAATAATCATTAAAGATAATGGAGTAGGGATTGATGATGAAGGTCTCTCCAAAATATTTAACCCTTTATATACTACCAAAAGTAAAGATGAAGGGAATGGTATGGGACTTTATATTTCCAAGGAAATAATTAATAAACATCAAGGAAAACTAGAGGTGAATAGTGTTCTAGGAGAAGGTACTGAGGTGAAAATAAGTATTGCAAAAAACATGAACACTAATGGTTGAAACAAAAAAATATAGTGTTTTGTACATTGATGATGATGAAATAATGCTCTATATTTTCGAGCGATCATTTAAAGAACATTATAATATTATTCTTGCTGATTCACCTGAAAAAGGATTGAAAGTATTAGAAAACCAAGATGTAGATGTTGTTATTAGTGACAATGCAATGCCTAATATGACTGGAATTGAATTGTTGAAATTAGTATCAGAAAAATATCCAGATAAAGGGAGGATATTAACTACAGGTGATAATAGTCCTGAAACAATAAAAGAAGCTATTAATGATGCAGGTGTTCATCAATTTGTATCTAAACCTTGGGAAAAAGAAAACCTCCGTTTTGCTCTGAACAAGACTATTGAAATTTATCAACTAAAACTCACAAATTTAATTTTAGGAGAAAAATTAAAAGAAGTAGTAAGTCAGCAAGAACAAGCTTTGAAGAATCAAGATAAATTACTAAAAATTAATCTTAATGTAGTAAAAAATCTTAATAATAGTTCTGATATACAAGAAGGAAATTGGCATGAAGCTGTAAAGCGGATTACGGAAATATTATCTAAATCAATGGAAATTAGTCGTGTAGCTATTTGGTATCATGAAAGTGAAAAAAATGATATTATGACTTGTCTTAATTTATACCAGAAACAAGAAAATACACATAAATCTAATTATGAGTTTAAAATAAATCAATATCCAGAAATTGAACAGGTCATAAAACAAGGATGGATAGTACATTCTGAAGATGTACTTAATAGAAAGTCCAATAATTTACCTCCTAAAGAGTATTTAGAGAAAAATGATATAAGGTCACTAATTTATTTACCCATTAATTTGGGTAGAGGAAGGTATGCAGCATTAATGTGTGAGCAGACAGAGGAAATAGTACATTGGTCTAATTATGAAATTCAATTTATTATTTCAGTAACGGATATTATAACTTTGGCATATCGTACTTATGAAAGAAAACAAACTGAAGATGAGTTAAAGGAGACCAATATGGAGTTAAAAGCAACTCATTCTCAACTTTTATTATCTGAAAAGATGGCCTCAATAGGACAACTTACTGCTGGGGTAGCACATGAAATCAACAATCCTATAAATTTTGTATATGCAGGTATTAATGCATTAGATACTAATTACAAAGAATTTAAGTCTATTATAACTAAATATGAGCAGGTCATACCTGATGAATCTACAAAAAAGGTTTATGAAGAGATCCAAGAGTTAAAAAACATGTTAGATTACGAAGAGCTTAAATTAGACATTGAAACACTTATAGAAGATATAAGAGAAGGAGCTATGCGTACAACAGAGATAGTAAAAGGTCTTCGTAACTTTTCGAGATTAGATGAGGCAGAAAGTAAACTTGCCGATATTCATGAAGGCATAGACTCAACTCTTACCTTATTAAACAATTCTATAAGGGGACGAGTCGAGATTGTTAAAAAATATGATAACGCTATACCTCCTATCTATTGCTTTCCTGGTCAGTTAAATCAAGTGTTTATGAATATCTTGACAAATGCTACTCAGGCCATAGAAGGTAAGGGGAATATCATAATAACTACGAGCTTATTACCCAATGAAGTATCAATTAGTATTAAAGATGATGGGGTAGGTATTCAGGATGAAGTGAAAAGTAAAATATTTGACCCTTTTTTTACCACTAAAGATGTAGGTAAAGGTACAGGTTTAGGTTTATCCATCACTTATTCTATCATTCAAAAACATAAAGGTTCGGTAGAGGTTATATCCGAACCAAATAAAGGAACAGAAATTTTAATAAAAATTCCAATAATGGAATAATTACATGGTTGACGACAAGAAAAAATATTCGATTTTATTTATTGATGATGAAGAGCAAAACTTGAATGTTTTCAAAATGACATTTAAGTGGTACTATGAAGTACATACAGCAATCTCAGCAAAAGAGGGGTATAAGGTATTGGAGAATGAACATATTGACATGGTAATTACCGATCAAAGAATGCCAAAAGAAACTGGTGTGGAATTTCTCCAAAACATTATTCCTAAATACCCAGATTTGGTACGTATTATTCTAACTGGATATTCCGATGTTGAAGCAATCGCCTATGCTATTAATGAGGTGGGTATATATCAATATATCCAAAAGCCATGGGATGCCGATGAAATGCGTCATATTTTAACAAAGGCTTTCAATAATTACCAACTTCAATTAGACAATAAAAAATTAATCGTTGATCTTAAAGTAGCTAATGAAAGTCTTTTGGAGATTAATGAGCAACTAGAGGAGAAAGTAGAAGAAAGGACAAAAGAAGTAATGATGCAAAAAGCAGAGTTAGAATCAAAGAACTCTAAAATTACTTCGAGTATTAACTATGCCAAAAGGATACAGGATGCTATGCTGCCAAGGTTTCCAGCTATGAAAAGGGCTTTTGGGGACTTGTTTTTACTTTTTAAACCGCGGGATATTGTTAGTGGAGATTTTTATTGGTTTTATGAAGATATGCACATGAAATTTGTAGCTGCAGTAGATTGTACTGGTCATGGAGTTCCTGGAGCTTTCATGAGTTTAGTGGGGCAGCAAGCACTTAACCGAATTGTAAGTCAGAATCAAATTCATAAACCTGATTTAATTCTAAATGAATTGCACAAAGATATTAGAGGGCTTTTAAGACAAGACAGTATTGATAGTGAAAATAGAGATGGCATGGATATGGCAATTTGTATTTATAATAAAAAAGAAAAAATGCTTCATTTTTCAGGAGCAAAAAATCCTTTGATATATATCCAAGATAATGAATTGCATCAGATAAAAGGTGATAAACATCCTATAGGTGGAAGACAAAAAGAAGATGAAAGGATATTTACAGGTCATACTTTAAAAATCGATAAACCAACTACATTTTATATTTTCACAGATGGTTATCAGGATCAATTTGGAGGAAAAGACAATAGGAAATTCATGATTTTAAACATGAGAAATCTTCTGCTAAAAATACATAAGAAAAGTGTAAGTGAACAAAAAAAGATATTAGATACAACCATAGAAGACTGGATGAAAAATGAAAAGCAGTTAGATGATATTCTGGTGATAGGGTTTAAGTTAGGTCAGAACATCAAATAATTGATGATAATTCATAACATTTTTTACATACTATTAACGGTTTTAGTAGAGATAGTTTTGGGATAACTATATAGTGATCATATTTCTAAGTAGGTTATTTTTGTAAAAGGCTAGTTCACTATAATTCGCCTTCTGATGTTGATTAGAAGGTTTTTTTTGTTCTCTTGGTTGAGTACATTTGCCTATATTTTAGCATCATGATTTACATAAGTAGGAAAGAACACTTCAATGCGGCTCATAAGTTATACAATCCTAATTGGAGTGAAGAAAAAAATAGAGAAGTTTTTGGCCCTTGTGCCAATGCCAATTGGCATGGACATAATTTTGAGTTGATAACTACTGTAAGGGGTGAAGTTGATCCTGATACTGGTTTTGTTGTAGATTTAAAAAGGCTGAGTACCCTAATTCGGGAGCAGATAATAGATGAAGTAGACCATAAAAACCTCAACGTAGATGTTGATTTTATGAAGGGGAAAATGGCAAGTACCGAAATCCTTACAATGGAGTTTTGGAAAATATTAGCTCCAAAAATAACACAAATTAGTAAATACGGGCAGTTATATAGCCTTAAGCTTTATGAAACACCTCGTAACTATGTAGAATATTTTGGTAATTAAATATCTATTATTTTGAAATACTATTTTATTGCAGGTGAACGATCGGGAGACCTTCATGCAGGTAATTTAATTAAGGCACTGAAAAAACATGATAAGGTATCACAAGTTAGAGCTTGGGGAGGGGAGTATGTACAAGAAGCAGGAGCAGACTTAGTAGTGCATTACAAAGAGATTGCAGTAATGGGTTTTCTGGAAGTATTAAAACAATTTTCTAAAATCAAAAAATACCTCAAATATTGTAAAGAAGATATAGTCCAGTATAATCCTGACGTGGTTATTTTAGTTGATTTTGGTGGTTTTAATATGCGAATTGCTAAATTTTGTAAGCAAAATAACATTAAGGTGTTTTATTATATTTCTCCAAAGGTTTGGGCTTGGAATCAATCAAGAGCTTTGAAACTAAAGGAAAATGTGGATCGATTGTTTTGCATATTACCTTTCGAAAAGAATTTCTTTAAAAAATATGATTGGGAAGTGGATTACGTAGGTAACCCAGTAATGGATGCAGTAAAATCACATGTTGTTGATAAAAATTTTAA
>Ga0224506_10000768_pt1 | contig 25165 bp, 24 predicted proteins | sample SF_Jan12_sed_USG_2_FD_169108 | JGI IMG/M metagenome (GOLD analysis project Ga0224506, IMG submission 169108) | Sediment microbial communities from San Francisco Bay, California, United States - SF_Jan12_sed_USGS_8_1 | ecosystem: Environmental > Aquatic > Marine > Sediment | place: USA... | reverse complement strand
CAACTGGCAAAGGCAGTAAACAAAATATTTTGCTTAGTGTAACCAAGTGTTTCGACGCCCAACTGGTAAGCACGAGGATCGGGTTTGAACGTTTTCGCTTGGTCTGTGCTAATAATATGATCAATATATTCACCGATTTGATTGAATTGAATGTTACTATTTAACATTTCGACTGTCATATTGGATAAAAAAGCGATTTTAATATTTTTTGATTTCAAAATTTTTAGTGTATGCAAAGCATCAGGCCAAAGCGGTAGTTTAAAAAACTGACTAGCGAGCTGCTGATGTTGCTGCGGTGTGATGTTCACATTCAAGGCTTTTGCTGTAAAAATCAAACCATCATTAATACATTGCCAAAAATTCACATATTGGCCAGCAGCGGTTCGCAGCCAGGTATATTCAAATATACGGCTGCGCCAAGTTTGACCAAACACATTAGCCTGCTGAGGAAACATTTGTTCGACCTGTTTAAAGATAGGGCGAGGATCAAAAATTGGAAACGCATCAAACGCAATCGCCTGATACGAATGGGTCGCGGCCACCCCACTTGAAAGGGTGTGGCCGACCATACTCGTAATCCCCGCCACGCTGCTCAGCTGTAAAAATTTTCGTCTGCTTAACTGTGGCATGCTTGCAAGCTCCTGTTAGTTTGATTTAGCTTTAAGGGCGAATATAAGCGTAACCAGCGGCTTGTAATTCCATAATACGCCCTACCCCAGCTTTCACAGTTTTCACACCTTCGGTCAATTCTGGACGTTTGCCGGTTTTGCGCGTAACTTTATCCATGGTATTGCCACAAGCGCTAAAGCGAATATCTTGTGCAGCAAGACTTTTGACTCGTGTCGAATTTGCATTGTTTTGTGTTAACAAGCCTAAACCTGGACCATACCCCACTATTTCAATCTCAATCTGATCCATGCCATATTCCTTTTGCAAATTCGCGGCATTATTCAAGGCAATGGTTTGTACCTTAGGATCATCGGTGCTGACTTGAATCACGATTTTATGTTTTGCTTCAAAAGTGCTAGCTTGTGTGTTCAAGCTCATAGCAACTAACAAACAAGCAAGTAATCCAAGCACTAAGAAACTGACTGAGTTCACTTTTACATTCCACATTGTATATATCCTCCACAGTGGTTTAATTGATTTTGTATTGCCTGATAAGAGACGAGTGTGCAATAGAATTTATTCCATGAAATATATTTTTGGAATAAAATGCGATGTTATGACGTCTTTATTCAAAGAGTCGAAGATATTAGAAGGCATATGTGGCAATTATTTAGCTCAAAAAAGCAACTGCAAAAACAGTTAGACGATCGTTGGCAACGTTTATACCGCATCGCCTATTCTTGGTGCCATGAGCCCCATTTAGCCAGTGATTTGGTCCAGGAAACCATGCTGAAAGCCTTAAAGAATCAGCATCAGCTTAAAGATAAACAAGCGTTTGATCCTTGGTTATATCGAATAATGAACCATTGCTGGATCGATTTCTGCCGAGCACAAAAAACAAATGTCAGTCTAGATGAAATAACACTAGCAGACACTGGCGTAGCAGCCACCGAGCAACAAGATATAGTCTACAGCGTGCGCGCAGCAGTGGCTCAATTACCAATGCCACAACGCCAAATTATCACGCTAATCGATCTAGAAGAAATGAGTTATCAAGAGGTTGCAAGCATTCTGGAAATTCCCATCGGTACTGTTATGAGCCGCATAAGTCGCGCTAGAAAACGTTTAAAATCAAGCTTACAAGCCATTGAGCAGCATCCGGATCAGGCGTCTTCCAATCTAAGGAGAGTCAAATGAGTGATGACGACATGATATCCGATGAAAAACTCAATTTGCTTATCGATAATGAATTGCATATCGAAGAAAAACAGCAGTTGTTAACACTTATTCGACAAGACCCAGAACTGGCTGCTCGTTACCAACAATTACGCGAGTTAAAAGACTATATGCTCAGTGCGTATGCTGAACCGCCACAAGCACTAAGATTCTCAAATCGGCAAACGATTAGTCGACAGACTTCGAATTTGGCGCTGGCTTTTAGTGTCGGCTTTTTAGTGCTAGGTGTGGCGATTGGGTGGTTTGGCAATCATAGCTTTCAACCCATAGCTGAAACGCCGATTTATAAGGCGGAAGAACTTCATTCACAGCAAATTAGTAAAGATAACGTTCTCATTCACGTGAGCAGTATGAAGCCCGAGGAAGTGAATTCGGCTTTGCAAATGGCTGAACAAATCGTTCAGCATAATCCCTTGCAACAAGTGGAAATCGTTGCAAACTTAGAAGGCCTAGGAATTTTACAAGAAAACTCCCCTTATACGAATAAGATTCAAACACTTGCAAAGAACTACAACAATATCTCCTTCAAAGCCTGTGGTGTCGCAAAAAAAGTGGCACAGCTTAAAACAGGCAAAGAAATCATTTTGTTACCCGAGGCGGGCGATGTGCCTTCCGCGCTTGATCAGATTCTGTTTCGCTTAAAGCATGGTTGGGTTTATATAAAAGGGTGATACTGAGCTTAGGCGTATTTAGGATTTAATCTAAAACCTACCACCCTAACTAACTGCCTTTAAATTTAGCATTAAATCTAATTATTTCATTGACATTCCACCAAATGCCTATATACTTGCCACAGCTAGAAAGAAAGCCACTTGTTTATCAGCTCCTCTTCGTTGTTATTTAGAATTCTTCGTCCTGCAGTTTATAACTTTACCAGCTCATATTTCCAGCGCTAGAGCCTCTAGAAGGCACAATTTTAATTTTTTATATCAGGATATTTTTTACATGTCTAATACAGTACAAGGAACCGTTAAGTGGTTCAACGAATCTAAAGGTTTTGGTTTTATTCAGCAAGAGTCAGGTCAAGACGTTTTCGCTCATTTTAAATCAATCGTCGGATCTGGTTTTAAAACCTTAGCCGAAGGTCAACGTGTTGAGTTCACTGTAACTCAAGGCGCTAAAGGCCCTCAAGCCGAAAATATTGTTGTTCTTTAAGTTCAAACAATATTTTAAGAGCCGCAATATTTATTTGTGCTCTTGATTGCATCAATGGGCATAGCTATTCGCTATGCCCTGCCTTCAAAAACCACTCTTTATCTTCTTGAGTTTGTAGTGTATTAATAAACAAACACAATTTACACACGCAGCTATACTTTTGGTTAATTGCCACAGCGAACAAACATCAAGAGCGATACCGCCTATTAAGTTTTTTCTGCAACTATTTATTTCAATAAAAAAAATCATGGCAAGTTCATGAGTTCAAAAGAATGAACCCGCATTCAATAATTAATTTTCGAAATTTCGAATTTAATGATTGAGTTCAATGCTAACCAATGCAGGTCAATCACCTTTTTAAGCAGGAGTCGCTCCATGCATACCCGTAAACCTTCCACTATATTTTTGCAATTATCGCTCTTGTCTTTGATGATCTTTATAACCACTAGTTCGCAGGCTGAGCCGACAAAAAATCCAGTTCCAAAAAATGCTCACACCATTAGTTATGGTAGTGGCTGGGAATGTGATCGTGGTTATAAAAATAGAAGTAATGTATGTGAAAAAATAGTAGTGCCTGAAAATGCTTATCTCACTGGAAAATCCTATAGTCGTTATGTTTGGGAATGTATTTGGGGTTATCGCCAAGATGGTGATAGCTGTAAGAAAATTGTTATACCGGAACACGCGTTTTTAGATTCTTTTGGGCGGAATTGGCAGTGTATTCGAGGCTATAGCAAACGCAATAATAGCTGTGCAAAAGTACAAGTTCCTGAGCAAGCTTATCTTATCGAAGCATCAAATGGTTCAGAATGGAAATGCAACCTAGGATTTCGTAAAACTAATGATACTTGTTTACCACTTATGATTCCTGATAATGCTTTCACTACCAATTCAGCCTATGGAAGCGGATGGGAATGTATTCGTGGCTACAAAAAAGCCCGAGAAAATTGTCTTAAAATTATTATACCAACGAATGGATTTTTGAGCTCTTCTGGAGATCGTTGGAAATGCGACCGTGGATATAAAATCGCAAATAATAGTTGCTTAAAAGTTAAAATACCAACAAACGCGCATCTGGATTATTCAGGCGATGGCTGGGAATGCAATCAACCCTATAACAAGGTTCAAGGTGAATGCCAGTAATACAATTGACCGAGTGTAAACATCATTCGATAATAGCTTTGATGCAATATTGAGACAGACTACTCATGCTAATTATTTCCTATAACCATCTAAATCTACATTTTTTCAAAGTGTTCATTCCTTTTTTGCTCGCTATTTTAATAATGGTATCCACCCATCAACCACTACTTGCGTCAGAAACCGAGGTGGACTTTTGGCGTTTTGAACGCAGTCAGTTGACCACACAAGGATTGCGTTCGAGCTCAGTTGGCGGTTTAGGCATGGACAAAGACAAGGTTGGCCATATGGATTTGTCTTACTTGGAATCAGGAACGCATGGCAACGCCGTTCTGATTGATCTCGGAGCAGGCATTTCTAAATCAATAGGTGCTACTTTTTTTGTCGGCGCAGGATTTGTTTTTGGATATAATTCAGAACTAAAAAAATCCGTTTTTAGCTATTACCCCGAAACTGGTATTATCGCATTGTTCCAAGAACAAATTGGATTAGTGCTTTCGGCGAAACGTTTTATTGGCTTATATGATGGAGTCAGGAGCGAGAACATTATTTCATTGGGTTTGCTTATGCGTTATGAAGTGAAATAAAAAATGGGGCCAGAAAGACCCCATCGATTATTTTTTAATAACATACTTTTAAGCAAGATATGCTTTTAATTCTTCAGTGCCCCCAATATGTTTTCCATCGATAAAAATTTGTGGCACAGTTTCACGACCGGTAATCGCTCGAACTGAACGCAAACTAGCATCGTGGCCGGTGACGATTTCTTCGAAGCTCATGCCTTTTGCCTTCAACAAAGCCTTAGCCTCAGCGCAAAAGGGGCAACCCGGTTTAGTTAATAGACTAATAGCCGCCGGTTTTTCTGCTTTAGGATTAATATAGTTTAACATGGTATCGGCATCAGACACTTCGAATGGATCGCCCGGTACATCTGGCTCAATAAATTGTTTTTCAATTACACCATCTTTGACTAACATTGAATAACGCCATGAACGTTTACCAAAACCTAAATCTGATTTATCGACTAGCATACCCATTCCCGCGCTGAAATCACCATTGCCATCAGGAATCAAACGTATGTTCTCCGCTTCCTGATCGACTTTCCATGCGTCCATTACGAATGCATCATTCACCGATAGACAAACAATTTCATCCACACCATTTTGCTTAAGCACTTGAGCTAGCTCGTTATAACGTGGCAAATGAGTCGAGGAACAGGTGGGTGTAAATGCGCCCGGTAATGAAAATACAAGCACGGTTTTATTTTTAAAAATGTCATCGGTACTTATATCGACGAATTCATTATTCACCCGAGTTTTGAAAACGACTTGTGGGACTTTTTGACCTTCACGATTTTCTAACATCACGCTTCTCCTATGAACAAAATCAATTCAAACCTAAGTTGAATTCATTATCGTTCAAACAGAGATATAGATAAAAACGTTTATACTTATCAAAACAATAGCTTTCACCAATGTTTTTTTAACTTATTGTTATAATGGACAATAAATCGTTAGTCGAAATCGTTAACTAGCGAGTTTCGTATATTTTGTGGAATTTCAGCAACATGTTGTTGGTAGTTTTCATGATCAACACCGGCTGCCAAAGACGCACCTGTTTTTAGTTTTGCTATCATTTCAGCGCTGAATTCAAATCGTAAAAAATGTACCGACGAGGTTTTTTCTGCATTATCACGCTGCAAATCTTCATCTGCAATAGGATAGACTTTGTCAAAACCTTCAACCTGTAACCACAGCTTGTCTTCAACACCGATTAATTGCGCCAACATTTGTTTGCGTTGCTCCACTTGCGGATATTCAATCATAAAGGTGGCTTTTAAATTTTTTCCTTCGGGTATGAGTGGATTATAAGCGTCTAGCTCCTCTTGAATACCATCCGCTTCAAAGATTTTTTCAATACGCAACATTTCCTGGATTTGATATTGAATCGTCAAACGATCTTCAAAATATAATGTTAAGTTTTCCCCAAGTGACAAATGACGATTCTTTTTATGAGCCATCACTTCTGCACGAAATGAATTTCGTTTCTCTGAATATTGTTCCAGGGACATTAATTCTTGCCGGCTTAACTGCTTCATAATGACTTCTCTTTTAAATTCCGTAAGCGATTCGCATTAAACTCATAGGATGCGTCGCAGCTTGATTTTCCTGTAAACCATTTTCAATATGTTTACCTGCCATAGGACAATCACTGGCGTAATAATCCGGTGCAAACCCTTTTACTTTATTAACCACGGGTTGACAAATTTTCATGGAGATTTCGTGATATTCTTTTTTCACGGCGTAAGTACCATCATGACCAGAACAACGTTCAATACTATCGATCTCTGTATTGGGGACAAGTTTTAAAGCATCACGAGTTTTCATACCAATATTTTGCACTCGCAAATGGCAAGCGGCATGATAGGAAATTTTACCCAGTTCTTGTTTAAAATCAGTTTTGAGTTTGCCTGCCTTATGTCGCAGCATTAAATATTCAAATGGATCATAAATATGCTGTTGTACTTTTTTAACATCAGCATCATCAGGAAACAGTAGTGGTAATTCTTGCTTGAACATCAATACACAGGAAGGTATGGGTGCGACAATATCCTAGCCCTCATCAATCATCTTAATCAATGCAGGTATGTTGGAATTTTTTGCTTGCTCGACCGCATTGAGATCACCTAATTCCATTTTTGGCATACCACAACATACTTCTTTCTTAACAGCGGTAACACCTATATCATTGTGTTCAAATACAGCCAACATATCATCTACAATATCCGGTGCATTATAATTTCCATAACACGTGGTAAAGATAGCGACCTGACCTGAGGTTTGATCTGTAGCTTCAGGGCTGATTGTTGTTTGATGTTTGGCCAGACGTTTCTGCGCAGTATTGCTATGATATTCGGGCAGCAAGGCATTTTTATGAACACCTAATACACCTTGTAAAACACTACGGGTAATTCCCATTCGATTCGCTAAATTAACAACTCCCGACACCACGGGAATACCTGCAAGTGAACCCACTATATCGGTTGAGCTTAAAAGTTTGTCCCGTGCACTCACCTCGCCTTTTTTAAACTTTACGGCTTTAGCGCGCAACATCGTGTGAGGAAAATCGAGATTCCATTCATGTGGTGGCACATAGGGACACTTCGTCATATAACATAAATCACATAAATAACACTGATCAACAACTTTCCAATAATCCTGTTTCGCGACACCATCGACTTCCATGGTTTCGGATTCATCGACCAAATCAAATAACGTAGGGAACGCATGACAAAGACTGACGCAACGGCGACAACCGTGGCAAATATCATAAATTCTTTCTAACTCATTAAATAAATCCGCTTCATCATAGAAAATTGGATTTTTCCAATCTACAGCATGTCGTGTTGGGGCCTCCAAGCTACCTTCACGCACAGGGGTTTTTGGCTCGGTCATGATTAGCGCTTCCTATTTGATGGGTAAAAACCGGGTTAGTTGATGGCTAACCCGGTAATGCTAAGACTATTCCAGATTGTCTAATGCTTTTTGGAAACGGTTAGCGTGAGAGCGTTCAGCTTTGGCAAGTGTTTCGAACCAATCAGCAATTTCATCAAATCCCTCATCGCGAGCTGTTTTCGCCATGCCGGGATACATGTCGGTATATTCGTGGGTCTCACCCGCGATAGAGGCTTTCAAATTATCAGAGGTGCCGCCAATAGGAAGCCCCGTAGCAGGATCACCAACCGCTTCTAAATATTCTAAATGGCCATGCGCATGACCAGTTTCACCTTCAGCGGTTGAACGGAATACAGTGGCTACATCGTTATACCCTTCCACATCTGCTTTTGCTGCGAAATAAAGATATCGACGATTCGCTTGCGACTCACCAGCAAATGCATCTTTCAAATTTTTTTCGGTCTTACTGTTTTTCAAATCCATGGTTTACCCTCACTGAAAATTTAAAGTTTGCTACGGCTATAATTATGTGTACAAAAACACCCAAATTTCCAATTTATTTTTTATATCACATTAATAGGCACAAGCTATTGTAGCCGGGAGAGTAATCATATTCCATGTTTTTATGGTTAATTAGTAATCACAATAATAACAATGCAATAATTAAAGTTCGTCTTTAACTATCAGCGATAACTATTTTTGTTCAAAAGCTTATTAAGTTAGAACTCCATTTTAATAATTCGCAAAATAGCGTTTGTGAAATAATTGATAAAAATTAAGTCAAGAATCTGTTTAAAAAGGTCGACAAGGTGGTCAGCTCCTCATAATGCTTCAAGGATGGAACAAAATAATGGGCTCACTAACTGATTCTTCTTATAAATCCCGTCAAACAAGTCAAACACTTGTGCTGGCTTTTTGGCTGCTTATTTTAAGTCTTTCTGTGCACGCAAATACCCCTAATACCAATTTCGAGGTACTTATTGATGCCGTAGCTTTCATGGAAAACGGTAATTCAAAAAAAGCATATGAATTATTACAAAAATATGAAGCTGAACTCTCTGGGTGGTGGGAATATGATTATGTGCTAGGCATCGCAGCCCTAGACAGCGGTAAACCCAATATAAGTGTATTTGCACTACAACGTGCCTTATTCATGAACCCTGAACTCGTGGGTGCCCATGTCGATCTTGGACGAGCATTTTATCAACTTAATGAATACGAATCGGCAAAAACACAGTTTAATAAAGCACTAGAACATAAACCAAATGAAAAAACTGAAGCTTTGGTTCAATCCTATTTGAGACGCATCCATAAAGGTCAGCGCGCCAAGATGGATATGACGTTCAATATACGAACCGACATGGGTCATGACAATAATGTCAATAGCGCAAGCAGTGATTATGAACACTTTGGATTTATTCTCGATGAAGCCAATCGCCAGCAAGCGAGTAATTTTTTCAGTGTGTCTGGGGATACACGTTTCTATTATCGCATGACACGCGACACGCTCATTAGTGGCAATCTAATTATTAATCAACGCCAAAATGAAATTGCTAGTTTTGTAAATCAAACCATGGCAACCAGCACACTTTCACTACTTCGTCGCAAACGTAATCATGCTTTTAATTTTAATATTAATCGACTGGAAAGCTTATTGGGTGGAAAATACTATTTCAAATCACGTAATGGTGGTGCCAAACTTGAAAGCAATTGGGCGAAACGTAACAAAGCTTTTTCATTAATCAATTATGGTGAAATTATTCATACCGCTGCCTTTCGCTCACGTGATGTCAATACTTTATCATGGGGCTTCGGCTCAAATTTTAAAACACCTGTTAATGGTTTTCGAGATTTCACATTGATGTCCTTGTTAAGTGGCCATCGCGGAGACCCAGAGATTTCAAAATATGACAAAAACCTGGTGCGTTTAGCGTTCAATTCCCGTTACAAACTCAACCAGCTTTATAACTCAAGCATTGATGTTACAGTCGGTGGTGAACGCTCTAAGTTCTTTAATCAATTTGTGTTCCAGGACCGCAATGATCAAATGTTACATGCCTCACTAGTGGTTAATTCAAATATTCCTGAAACGCGTGATATGACATTCTCGTTTCACCTAGAAGCACTAAACAATAGATCATCCGTCAGTTTATATAATTTCACCCGCATGAATTTGTTTTTATCCATTAACTATAAGTTGATATAGCTATGAAACTCGCATATTCAAAATTTTCTGCATTGGTCTTTATTGCACTCATGCTACAAAATAATCTCGTGCTGGCCGTTGAGGGTACAGTCGCGGGTAAAATATTATTTTCCATCGGTACCGTACACGTTGAAGATATTCTTGGACAGCGGGTACCGGGCAAACGTGGCGCGCAACTTCATTCAACGGATAAGATCATTACAGGTAAAAAAGGTCATGTACAGATTAAGTTTATAGACGAAGCTTACGTCTCTGTTAAACCTAACAGTATTTTTGAAATTGCTGATTATGTATATGATGAACGTAATTATAGTGATGCCACCAGCGAATTTAATTTGATAAAGGGTGGGTTTCGTGCAGTAACTGGGCAAGTGGGTGTGCATAATCGCAAAGGCTATCGCGTTAAAACGGCTGTGGCCACGCTTGGCGTGCGCGGAACCGATTATTCTGTTGTATTGTGTGAGACTGAGTGTCAGGATCAATCAGAAACTAAAAATGGCTTATATGTTGGTGTTATCAAAGGCCGAGTCATTGTAGAACAAAGCCACGAAAATACGATTCTTGAACAAAACGATTATGGCTTTTTAGCATCCTCTGACCATGTGATAGAAACATTAAACCAAGCGCCTAAGTTTCTGTTATTTGACAAAGTTGATCGTGCAGAATATCAAGATGATTTTGGAAACGCGCCAGCGGTTAAAGACACGTCCTCCCCTGCTAGAGCCAGAATCAGCACTGCCTTGAATAGCTTCACCCACAAACGCCGCGACAGTAAACGAACCCAACAAGCTGAGCAAACCGAACAAAGTAAACAACAAGTGCGTAAACAAATAAAAGATGTTGAAATAATTGCGGCTGCAGATACTACCCCAGAAATTGATTCAGACGATAATAATCCAAACGAGATTTCTTCAGTCGGTATCGCGCCACCCAATAATCCCGGTTCGGTGACATTTATTAGCGGCTCGCCCGATGGGCTTAACCAGTTTCCAGAAGATACGTCAAATGATCTACCAGCGCCAATCGTGGCTTATAATTACAATGCATTCGGACAGCTCATTGGTGTTTATGCACCTGATAGTAGCACCACGAACTGGTCAGACTACGCGATTTATCAATTAAATGAAGTTTTAGCCACTGCAACAGTTGTGGAATATGATTCCGACAGCCAAACCGGTTTGAGTTGGGGGCGCTGGAGTAATGGTGATATTGATAAAACCATCGCCTTAGCAGAAAGCCGTGAAACACAAACCAATTCGGTGAGCACCAATACTCATTTTTTAACGGGCTTAGTGCGCACGGAGAATATTGATTACCCGTCAGTCACGGGTAAACAATCTTTTACGTTAAGCACAGGGCCCACTACGCTTGGCAACACCAATGGCTTAACCACAGCAACTGACAATTTAGGCAATACTGCAACCGCAACAGCAACACTCGAAGCTGACTTTGTCAACTTAGAAGTCGATGCAACGGTCACCGTCACCAACATGGCAGGCTATGACTGGGTCGCAAAGGAAACCGGCATGAATATTACAAATTCCAGTGGACGTTTTTATGATGATGGCGTTGATGTTACCGTTAAAGACAACGCTACTCAGACCGAGGTCACAGGTATTACCACCGGTGGTATAATATCTGGAGCTTTAACCAGTTCCGGTGCTATTAAAAGTGACGCCGGCGTACCCATGGTTGATGGCGCTGGTTTTATTTATGAATTAAACGGCAATCCTGGTGGTACAGATACGAGTATTAATGGCGCTGCTGCGTTTTATTACACCCCCACGACTACCGTAGACTCTGATAGTGGTAGCACAAGCACGAGTGACTCCGGAAGCTATTCTGGTAGCTATGGAGGTGGTGGTAGTATGGATGGCATGGGTGGTCATTCGCGATAACTAAAAAATACCGGCTGCTTTTTGTTCTTGGCGTATATAACGAATAATATGTGCTGCTTGTTTGGGATTAACGCCCGGTATTGCCGGCATATTTCCAAATTTCCAATGATGACTTTGCACACCGCGATTCACCGCCATATAAAATGATAGATCGGCGTGATGATTGGGTTCATAGATTTTATGAATCAATGGTGGCCCCTGACGACTTCCTTTTGCTTCTTTACCATGACATAACTGGCAATGTTGCTGGTAAAGCGCCTTGCCATTAATCGCATTTGCAACAAAATCTTTGGGAGGAATAGGTAAACCCGACGCGTCCGAAGATGTTTTGCTTTGATTATTACAGGCAACAAATAGCACACATACAATGCTCAATAACACTAATGATTTCATAACAATTCCCCAATAACTTGCTTTAACGGGTTAATAATACAGTATTTTCCGTTTCAAGCTAAGTGTTGGATATGCCGACATAGGCAATGTCGTAATCAATTAGATTGTTTGGCTTTAAGTTATGGCAGACAAAAAAGAGAATATTATTGTTTCAGTTGCAACAATTGCCGCGGATCTGGCGTCGGTAATGCGTATTGCTTGGGAAGTATCGCTTGCAGCAAAAAATGCAAAAGTCATCGCGGCTCAAGCCGGGGATCAGGCAAGAGGGTTTCAACCGATTACTAATTTTATTGATGAGATTGCAACCCAAGCAGCCGAGGGTGTCTCTCGAATCAATGATTCCGCTTTAAGCGTGTCGCGCATTGCTGTGCAGGAAACACGAGCACTGGAAGCCTATGAGCGATTTATTAAGGTCGCCGAGCTTGCGAAGGATGCACGCCATGTGCAAAGTGTAAAACCGGCGATTGAGCAAGTAAATAAAGATTTATTAGATTACCAAACACAGTTTAAAAAACAGTATCGCACCTTGCTACAGGATTTAGGTGATTTATCACAAGTGATGTTAGCGGCTGGTGCAATAGCTTCACTGTGTCGCGTTGAAGGTGCAAGGGCCGGCGAATATCGGGAAAGTTTGCAAGTGGTGGCAGAGGATTTGGATAAAGCCACAACAGTGATAAAACAAAAAATCACTAATTCATACCAACGATTGAACAACATGGAGCTTAGTGCGTAAAAGGAATTTAATCCAATGGAATCAAAACTACTTTATGACAAAACCCATCAATGGGTTGTTTTTGGCCGTGATCCTGCCAAGCCTGAAAAAATCATCGATACCAACCAATACATGGTGGTTTCCGGTGAACGTGCCATATTGCTCGATCCTGGCGGCATTGAAATTTTTTCATCGATGCTGGGATCTGTCTTACACTATGTTAATATCAACCAAATTACCGATCTGTTCGCATCTCACCAAGACCCGGATATTATCTCATCCCTAGGTCTCTGGGACCAGGCTCTACCTCAAGCACGCTTACATGCGCCTTGGTTATGGGAAGGTTTTTTACGACATTTTGGTACCAAACATATTGAATACATGGCCATAGCTGATGAGGGTGGCAGTGTTGATATAGGTTTGGCACGTTTGGAATTCATTCCCGCCCACTATGTTCATGCATCGGGCAATTTTCATGTATATGATCCACACGCAAAAATTCTCATGTCAGGTGATGTTGGGGCATGCTTGGAAGAGCCTGGAGCACCAATGTTTGTGGAAAATTTCCAAGAACAAATTCCAAAAATGAAATTATTCCATCAACGCTGGATGCCTTCAAATAAAGCAAAAAATGATTGGATCCGTCGGGTTCGTGAACTTGATATTGAAATTATGGCACCACAACATGGACGAATTTTTCAAGGAGAAAACGTTAAGCTTTTCCTTGATTGGTTCGAGCAACTTGAGGTAGGAATTGCTATATCATCCGAAAACTGATTAAAATAATTCAGTATTGTCCTCGTCTGAATTATTTTGCATAGCTTGTTTCACAGCATCAGAAATAGACAAACCTTGCATTAAACTCGTATACAAGCTTCGATCTTGCTCCATGTTGTAGCGTTTACGCATTTCTTCACGGAAAGATTGCCAAACGTCGGCGCTTTCAAATCTGTTTTCATCTTCTACGATATCTTTTGCGTTCATCAGACTCAGCGTCGTGTGTTGTATGCGTTGGCTGAGTTTATCATAGAACTGAAAACCGACGGTTCCTGCTTGCACATTATCCAAAAATTTGTCACAAGTTTTTAATATTTCCGCCTTTGTCGCTTTGTCTGGTGCGTGATCACTCAAACCTTCAGCTACTGCTTTTATTTCATGGACATCTCGAACCATATCCATAAAAGTTTTGGTTAAAGTATTAACCGTACCACTAGCATCTTTGGTTGATAATTTTAATTCACCTATTGCCAGCGCTAAAAACAGACTCATCGCTGCTAACCCAGCGGCGTCTTCATTAGTAGATTCCATTTTTTGATTAGTCATAGCCATATGTTACCTTCCTTAGGCATAAGTACGTTTAAGAGCCCGATCTCGTGTGTTGCGACGCCAAATATTTTGTTCGGTTAAATGCACACCACCTATCCAACGATTAATATTGTTTCGTTGCAGGAAATCCGCATGTTGGTAAAGAACATCCAAACCCAATTGTGTCATGGCGATTTTTGCGGTTTTTAAACGTCGAAGATCATTTTTTTCATCCAGACTAAAACCTTCGACTTTGCCGTCAATAAGAATTAGCGGCGCGTCTGCGTAAATCATGCGGTTTAAATAAAACCAGAATAGTGTTTCATCATGAAAATGTGCGCTTTCTTCATTTAATGTTCCAGCAAATACATTGAGTGGCGCATGAAACCCTCGATTAATCACGCTGAGAATATGATACTCAGTGCGCGACAAACCGTTTTCGCGGCTAGGATATTCATCAAGAAAACGCATTAGGCATGCTTGCAAATACGGCAAACACTCCATTTTGCTCTTCACAAAGCTTAATAGATCAAGTGGATTCGAACTACAAACCGCATCCCAGGCAAAACGCGCCATTTCCAACTGCGTTACCGATACTTCTAATTGGCTACCAAAAAGACGTTTGAAATGCGCTTTACGCAGACTTTCAAAACCATGAAATTTTGCAATTCCTGCATAACGATTAATATTAATCAAACTAAGTCGGGTTTGTCCTAAGGTTTGCTGAGAAAACCAATTCAGGAGCTGGACAAGCTGTAGTTGATCTCGTAAATCATGATCGAACCAGAGCACTACTTCTCGGTATTTGCGAAAGCGTCGAATGGCCTGATTACGTGCTTTAAACAACGCAACCAGCTCGCTATATTCTCCAATACCAATATCAGCAAAATAATCTGCTCGTATTTTACTCAATTGTTCCAAAGGGATAGGCAGTACGGGACCCTCGTATAATGTGTCCCACCACGGCAAAACATCGCCGTTAATACCTGCTTGGCGAATCTTTTCTGCAGTGCCATAGTCATTGGTAATGTGCAATATTTCTTTATTAATCATATAGTTTACTAGAACCAGTAAAAAATTATGTTCCACACTTTGGGAAAGCTCAACAAACAAGACGCAGTGCATAATAAGTGCCTGGACTACAACGAAACCGGATTTGTACTTGCAACAGATAGACTGGCACTCTAGGGTCGACCTAGGTATAATGCCGCCAGTTTTCATGGTGCTAAGCCATTGTTGTAGCAAGTCGTAATACGAGAGAGTATATGCCTAAAGAAGATAATATAGAGATGGAAGGAACAGTGGTTGACACCCTGCCTAACACCATGTTCCGCGTTGAACTTGAAAATGGGCACGTGGTAACCGCGCATATTTCGGGAAAAATGCGTAAAAATTATATCCGGATTCTTACAGGGGACAAGGTTACTGTACAGTTAACCCCTTATGACCTAAGCAAGGGACGAATCGTCTACCGTGCCAAATAAAAAAGCCGAGGTCAATTGCCTCGGCTTTTTACTTTGTCCAACACATCTATTTTATTGAAGCACTTTTTCCACTTCGTAATTGAATTGCAATTCTCCGTCAACTACATCAATTTCTACAGTACCACCATTGACTAGTTCACCAAATAGCAACTCATTGGCCAGTGGACGTTTGATATTATCTTGTATAACCCGAGCCATTGGGCGTGCACCCATTGCTTTATCATAGCCACGTTCAGCCAACCAAACCCGTGCTTCATCACTAACAATCATAGTGACACGTTTTTCATCTAATTGAGTTTCTAATTCAACTAAGAATTTATCAACAACATTTGCAATCGTTGTACTTTCCAAAGGTTTGAATGGAATAATTGCATCCAGGCGATTACGGAACTCAGGGCTAAACATACGCTTAATCGCTTCACCACCGTCAGTGGAATGATCTTGTTCGGTAAAGCCAATAGAGGAACGACTCATTTCCTCGGCACCAGTATTAGTTGTCATAACTATAATCACATTGCGAAAATCCACTTTGCGACCATTCGTATCAGTTAAAGTACCGTGATCCATGACTTGCAATAACAAGTTAAAAACGTCTGGATGCGCTTTTTCGATCTCATCCAATAACAACACTGCATGCGGATTTTGATTAATCGCTTCCGTTAACAATCCGCCCTGGTCATAACCAACATAACCAGGTGGTGCACCAATTAGACGGGATACCGTGTGTCGTTCCATGTACTCTGACATATCAAAGCGAATTAATTCGATGCCCAATACAATTGATAATTGACGTGTAACTTCTGTTTTACCAACACCGGTTGGACCGGAAAACAAAAATGATCCTATTGGTTTTTCTTGATTACCCAATCCAGAACGCGCCAGCTTTATAGCCGTAGATAAGGTTTCAATTGGTTCATCTTGACCGAATACCACCATTTTGAGATTGCGATCTAAGTTACGTAAAACATCTTTGTCTGAACGTGAGACGCTCTTAGGCGGAATACGCGCCATTTTTGAAATAATTTGCTCAACATCACCAACACCAATTGTTTTCTTACGCTTCGATGGTGCTAGTAATCGCTGATTTGCACCAGCTTCGTCGATAACATCAATGGCTTTATCCGGTAAGTGACGATCTGTTATATAACGCGCTGACAATTCAGCAGCCGCCTGCAATGCCTGTCGGGTATAACGAACTTCGTGGTGTTCTTCAAACCGAGATTTTAATCCATTAAGTATTTGTACGGTTTCTTCAATCGTAGGTTCAGGCACATCAATTTTCTGAAAACGACGAGCGAGTGCACGATCTTTTTCAAAAATACCCCGATATTCCTGATAGGTGGTGGATCCTACACATTTCAACTGACCCGATGCTAGCATTGGTTTAATTAAATTTGATGCATCCATCACCCCACCTGAAGCTGATCCAGCACCAATGATGGTATGAATTTCATCAATAAATAGGATTGCACCTTCCTCTTTCTGCAATTGATTAAGCAAGGCTTTAAGACGTTTTTCGAAATCACCTCGATACTTAGTGCCTGCAAGCAAAGCACCCAAATCGAGTGAATACACGGTAGCATTGTTAAGTACTTCGGGTACTTCTTTGTCGACAATCTTCTTTGCTAAGCCTTCGGCAATAGCCGTTTTTCCCACACCCGCTTCACCAACAAACAACGGATTATTCTTACGGCGTCGACATAAAATTTGTACCGTACGTTCAACTTCGGCTTTACGACCAATAAGTGGGTCAATTCGACCTTGTCTAGCAACCTCGTTCAAGTTTGTCGCATAACTTTCTAAAGGACTTTTATTACTTGATTCGCCTGGTGCTTCTTCTTCCACTGAAGGAGGTGGCATGCTTTGAGTTTCATCTTCACCATGAACTTTGGAAATGCCATGAGAAATATAATTTACAATATCCAATCGAGTGACATTTTGTTTATTTAAAAAATAAACTGCCTGAGATTCTTGTTCACTGAAAATTGCAACAAGTACATTTGCACCAGTGACTTCTTTTTTCCCCGATGACTGCACCTGGAAAACAGCACGCTGTAATACACGTTGAAAACCAAGAGTGGGTTGAGTTTCACGCTCATCATCAGAAACCAGATGGGGAGTGGTTTCATCTACAAAACTGGTGAGGTCATTTTTTAGGCTCGAAATATCCGTGCCGCAAGCACGCAAAACCGAAGCCGCTGCCGGGTTATCTAAAAGCGCTAACAACAGATGTTCGACGGTAACGAACTCATGACGTTTTTCTCGCGCTTCTTTGAAGGCTACATTTAGTGTAAATTCCAATTCTTTACTAATCATTTGCCCAACTCTACTTCGGTTCTATTCTCTTTCCATCGTGCACAACAAAGGATGTTGATGACTACGGGAGAATTCATTCACCTGTGAAACTTTTGTTTCCGCAATTTCTCGCGAAAACACGCCGCATATACCACTTCCTTGGGTATGTACCTGAAGCATGATGCGGGTTGCGGATTCCATATCCAAAGCAAAAAAAGTTTGTAACACCTGAACCACAAACTCCATGGGTGTATAATCGTCATTCATCAACATGACCTTATACAACGGTGGTTTTTTTAACTTTGGTTTGGCTTCTTCGACGTCAACACCGACATCGTCTTCAACAATATGATCGTCACTCATGGGCATTAAGTTTAATTCAATACATCATTAATTACGCTTAGGTTTTAATTGACCAGAAACTTGAAAATAGGTTTCCACAAATTGTCAATTTCCTTTCCTTAGCACTACTTGGGCCATGATTCTCATGGGCTTAGACAAATTACAAAAAAGTAATTTGTTTTTATTAGAGCCAAGCTTATACCAACAAGTTCGAATGTCTATAAGCTTTTGCTAAAATTTGGTTGCTTACATGATTTTTCAAGTGCAATCATGTAAATAAATATTTTATTTGCCTTATTACACTTACATTTAATATTGCATTACCGTTAATATCGGCCTTTTCATTCAAAAAACGCACAATTCGATATTTTTTCCTTAAAAAAACTTGACTAAATCAGCAGGTTGTATAAAAGTTTTCTTATGGTTACGGCGACCATTTTTTTTAACGCATAAGCATGAAGATGCTTGTTGGAATATTTCTGGCGTCTATACTGTGTTTGAACAAATGGAATAGTGAGAATTATAGGAAGGAGGACTGTTAACCATGGCTACAGGCACGGTTAAATGGTTTAACAACGCTAAAGGATATGGCTTTATATCACCCGACGGTGGTGGTGCCGATGTTTTTGCACATTTTACAGCAATTGATATGGAAGGTTACAAGACTTTAAAACAAGGACAGAAGGTTGCATTCGAGCTGATCGAAGGTCCTCGTGGTCTACAAGCTACAAAAATTCAACTTGATAGTGTAAGTGAACCCGCCTAATTTTTTGGTCTGATTGGTTAATTCCCCGACTCAGTTAGTCGGGGCGTAGAAATCTTTCTTCACTACATATTCTTAATCATGGCATCGCCAAACGCTGAACATGAGATCTTGCTTGCGCCATCCATTAGTCGGGCAAAATCATAAGTAACTGTCTTAGCGGCAATAGCTCCACTCATACCTTTCACCACCAAATCTGCTGCTTCTAGCCATCCCATATGACGTAACATCATTTCAGCCGATAAAATCAATGAACCTGGATTTACTTGATCCTTGCCCGCGTATTTGGGTGCCGTTCCATGAGTGGCTTCAAACAAAGCAATGGTATCGGACATATTTGCGCCCGGAGCAATGCCAATTCCACCAACTTGAGCAGCTAAGGCATCCGAGACGTAATCACCATTGAGGTTTAGTGTAGCAATAACTGAGTACTCGGCTGGTCGTAAAAGAATTTGCTGGAGAAATGCATCGGCAATAACATCTTTAACAATAATTTCCTGGCCTGTTTTTGGATTCTTAAATGCACACCAGGGACCAGCATCGATCTCTTTTGCTCCAAATTCTGTTTTTGCTAATTCATAGCCCCAGGTTTTAAAAGCACCTTCTGTGAATTTCATGATATTCCCCTTGTGAACAAGGGTTACTGAATCACGGTTATTATCGATAGCATACTGAATGGCCTTGCGAACCAGGCGTGTTGTACCTTCTTGAGATACGGGTTTAATACCAATACCTGCACTGTTGGGAAACCGAATTTTGCTAACACCCATTTGATTTTGAAGAAAATCGATAACTTGTTTAACTTCTTTTGTGCCTGCTTCCCATTCAATTCCCGCATAAATGTCCTCAGAATTCTCGCGGAAGATTATCATATCGGTCTTTTCGGGCTCTTTAACCGGACTTGGGGTGCCATCGTAGTAGCGTACCGGACGCTGGCACACGTACAGGTCAAGTTCTTGGCGAAGCGCCACATTCAAAGACCTAATTCCTCCGCCGACAGGAGTGGTTAGAGGGCCTTTGATGGCAATTAGGTAATCTTTGATCGCTTTTAGCGTTTCTTCAGGAAGCCACGTATCGCCGCCATAAGTTGCAACTGATTTTTCGCCGGCATAAATTTCCATCCAGCTTATTTGCTTTTTGCCTGCATAGGCTTTATTTACAGCAGCGTCAATGACTTTTTTCATGACGGGGGTAATATCTACACCAATACCGTCGCCTTCGATATAGGGAATTATGGGATTATCAGGAATGTTTAAAGAATTATCAGTATTAGCGGTAATTTTCTCGCCAGTGGATGGTATGACGATATGTTGATATCCCATGATTACTCCCAGTAGTGAATGTGAGATTAAAGCTGAAAAATAAAGCTTGCTATTCTAGCTATTTACAGCTGAATTTGCACGAACTTCGCTGAATTATACTTGTCGGATGGGAAATGAAAATCTAAAGATACTATAAACTTAGCGCATCTTTTTAGTGAATATACACAACATTCGCACTCATATCGCGCATGATTTCCGGTTTACCTATGTGGTATCCCTGTCCATAGTCGATTCCGATTTTAGCTAGAAATTCCAATGTTGCCTGATCTTCTATAAATTCAGCGACAGTCTTTATTTTTATCGCATGTGCCACATCTGTCATGGATTTCACTATCGCTTGTTTCAACTTATCATCCAATAACCCATCAATAAACGAACCATCGATTTTTATATAATCCACTGGAAAGTCTTTTAAATATGAAAATGAGGAATAACCTACGCCAAAATCATCTAATGCAGTTTTGAATCCTAGGTTTCTCAGCTCAGTTAGAAATTTTACAGCCGAGGCAATATTTTTAATGGCACCGGTTTCGGTAATTTCAAAAACAATATTCGACGTATCAATGCCGGTATTAGCTAATTCATCTTGTATCAGACGTAAAATGGTTGGATCACCAATGGATTTGGGGCTCAAGTTAATGGAATAGCTTAAGTCCTCTGCCTCGCCCAAGGAGATCATGTGTATACCATTTTTAATGACCCAGCGATCCACATCCACACTTAGGCCGAAACGGTCTGCTGACGACAGAAAGCCCGCTGGCATGACCAGTTCTGATTTTTCATCGCGCATACGTAATAAAACTTCGTAGCCACTAATCTCATTAGTTTGTACATTAATAATCGGTTGTTTGGCCATGATAAACTGATTGTTTTCAATACTGCGTTTGATTTTACGTGCCCAACCCATGTCGGTAGACATTGTGGCTACATTTTGTTTATCTTTATATTCATACATATGAATTCGGTTTCGACCTGAGCGTTTGGCGATATGGCAAGCCAAGTCCGCACGGGATAGCAGTTCTTCCTTAGTGTTGACATCGCTTTCTAGAAGAGCAACGCCAATTGAGCAGCCTATATCGACACCATTGCCATCATAACGAAAAACGAAATCGGCCAATTGACGCCGGTAATGATCAGCCGCAATTCGCGACTGAGTTTTATTAACATCATAAAGCAATATGGCAAACTCATCTCCACCTAAGCGGGCTAACAAATCCGTGCTTCGTGCGCGTGTTTTGAGTATATTTGCAACGTCTTTTAACACGCTGTCACCGGCTAAATGGCCGAGTGTGTCGTTAACAAATTTGAAATTATCCAAGTCGATGTATAGTAGTGCAGATTCAAAATAATCTTTGGTGTTTTTTTCGTTGACAATGCGAGTCAATTCATCCATTAAATAATGTCGGTTATACAATCCGGTTAATGAATCGCGTTCAGCCAGTAAAGTTAATCGATCCACCATGGCTTTGCGCTCGCTTATATCAGAAACTAATGCAGTGAAAATCACCCGACCTTCAATTTCTATACGGCCTAGACGTAAGGACATAGGGAAAATACTGCCATTTTGACGACGGCCAATGATTTCCTGCTCATTCTGAAAAATTTCGTGGTCAGGATTCGCCAGCAAAGCCTCAATTGTGTCTTGGTAATTCAAACTAAATGAGGCGGGTAACAACATGGATACACTGCGACCAATAACTTCTGACTCCGGATATGAAAATAGTTTTGCAGCGGCATTATTGAAACTTTCAATAATACCGTCCGTGGTGATGGTGACTATGCCCTCACCTGCGTTATTAAGAATGGCTTCTAAACGTAGTTGCCGCGAACGAATTTGATTGCGCATTTTGGAAAATGATTTAACCAACATTTTGGTTTCAGGTAATTGCAAATTGGATTCAGGAAGATAGGTTTCCCCTCGTCCCTCTGCTTCTAAGGCTCGAGCAACCTGAGTGATAGGACGCCGAATGATATGCTCAAATGCGACATAACTCGCGAGTAACAGCATAAATACAATTCCTAAAACTACCCATACAAAATTAGAAATTGTGTCAGTGGTCGCGGCTGATTGGCTAATGCCATTTTGAGATAAGGTGTTAAGCCGATTTTGAATTGCAGTTAAGAGTTGCCAAGCTTTGGACAAAGTCGGATCTATGCCTTCTTTGAGAATAATCCGGTCTGTACGCCAGTTATCAGAACGGTAAATCTGGGCTGCTGCGCGAAAGGTGTTCTCATATTCGACATGCAGCCGCTTTAATTCAACCACAGCGTCCGCTTGCACAAAACCTAGTTTCCCTGCTTTACTCATTTTGTCTAATTGCGTGAGTATATGTTCCACTTCCTGCGAAAATAGCTGTCTATCATTTTCGGTAGCAGCCATTGAACTAAATGGTGGGCCAAATGCACCTAGTCGATTAGCCACAAATACACGCACCGAACTGACCTGTTGGGCCCATAAATAACGCAATTCAATAAACAGGTTATAAATTGCTTGTTGCTGAGGATCACTAATATTTGCCTTGGTTTCTTCGATCGCTGTAGTCAGTGCAGCTTTAAATTCCGCATTTGTTGGTTGTAGCTGATAGAGCATGATCGGCATAGCAGGATAGCGCAATTCAACATTCGACTGCACTTGCAACAAGGAATGGGATTCTGCCGACAATTTTTCTATTGTTTCGCGCAATTCCAATGCAGGTTCCCTGAAAGACTTCGCGTTTTGCACCGCAGGTAGTGAAAGTAAGATATCGGCTTGGGTAGTAAGCTCTTCTAAGTTCTGAGTTAATTTAAATTCAGGAACTTCGTCTACGGCAATGGCTGCACGGTAAACATTGAGCATTAATCCATAGAGAGCATCGGTTAGTTCGTTTAGTGACCAACCTACATCTCGTTGATCCTGTGTGATTTGTGCGGATTCAGAAACCGTGATGGTTGCAGTGCGTTCGGCATAAAGCGCGATGACGATTAGCAGGGATACTAATATAAGCACCAGAAAAATAAAGCGAATTCGCATACTGGAAGTAGTTATCCCTAGCATTCTTCTAATGCTTCCTGACTTTAAACATGTGTTACAAATACCTGATAATTCTTAAGAGCGACTGTAGAGTTGCTATGTGTACATGCATAAAAGTTGTTATAATACACTAACTTTCTCAGTTATATGCCCGGAAATCAAGCCAAAATCACTTTATGGGCCTATGTTAAATAGTAGACAATAGTGACATATGATCAAGCAAACGCATAAAAAAATAATGGTAGGTTTATCAGGTGGTGTGGACTCCTCGGTTACCGCCTTATTGCTTAAACAACAGGGCCATGAGGTTGAAACCATGTTTATGAAAAACTGGGTAGATATTCATGGGGATGGGCAATGCCCCATCGAGCAAGACCTTAAAGATGCTAGGCAAGTCAGCGATTTGATACAAGTGCCCTTCCATACAATTAATTTTGCACCAGAATACTGGGATCGAGTTTTTAAACATTTTCTCGATGAATATCAGGCTGGTCGTACGCCAAATCCGGATATTCTGTGTAATAAAGAAATTAAATTCGACTTGTTCCTTAATGAGGCCTTGCGCCTGGGCGCAGATAAAATGGCCACCGGTCATTATGCTCGCATTGATGAACGTGATGGACGTTATCGTTTGTTAAAAGGTATTGATGGTAATAAGGACCAGAGCTACTTTTTATACACTTTAAACCAATATCAACTCAGCCGTGCAGAATTTCCAATCGGTGAATTGGAAAAACCGGAAGTTAGAGCGATTGCAACCAATGCAAAATTACCAACCTTCGCGAAACGAGACAGCACGGGTATTTGTTTCATTGGTGAACGCAATTTCAGTGAATTTCTAGGTCAATATTTGCCTGCGCAACCAGGCTTAATTCAGACAGTTGACGGTTTGCATATGGGAGAACATCAAGGCTTAATGTTTTATACCTTGGGTCAACGCAAAGGCATCGGAATTGGCGGTCGCCAGGATGCGGATGAAGAACCTTGGTATGTCATAGGCAAAAAGCTCCATGATAACGTGTTGGTTGTGGCACAAGGACATAATCATCCCCTATTGCATAGTACCAAGTTACACGCGAATAATTTACATTGGACATCCGAAGAACCACCATCGCTGCCATTGCGCTGCACCGCAAAAACCCGCTACCGGCAATCGGATCAAAACTGTACTATTACCACTATCGAAAATGGCATCGCAGAAGTCATATTTGATCAAGCACAACGCGCTGTTACTCCGGGCCAGTCCATCGTTTTTTATCTCGATGCTGAATGCTTAGGTGGCGCCATTATCGAATTTGTCGATGGTATCATTTACCAATAAGAGAATTGTATCCAGTGTCGTATCAAGAACAAATTATTGCTTTAGCCGGGATGTTTCAAGCCGGTTGCCTAGTTAGACAAATCGCGCGTGAAGGCCGATGTGAACAAGCGGCATACGAAGCGAGTTTACGAAGTTTGCTCGATCTAAATGCGGTAAGTACTGAAGCCGTTTATGGTGGTTTGGAGGGTGTGCGTTTGGGTCTTGATGTGCTTTCCACACTTTACAAGGCCGAAACTAAAATTCGAGATCTTGAAGTGTCTCAATATGTCCTTGCCATTGCTCATTTGGAAAAAAAACTTGCTAAACAACCGAAGCTTCTCAGTGCTATCAGCAATGGTATTGAACGTGCACAAGCTCAAGCTGAATCCTTCTCTCCCACCCATGAAAACGTAATTGCAAATCTCGCGGGTATTTATACAGACACTATTAGTACTATTCCTCCCCGCATTGTTGTCTCTGGTGAACAAGGTTATTTAAACAATACAGAAAACGCCAATAAAGTTCGTGCACTTTTACTCG
>Ga0224506_10000766_pt1 | contig 25194 bp, 19 predicted proteins | sample SF_Jan12_sed_USG_2_FD_169108 | JGI IMG/M metagenome (GOLD analysis project Ga0224506, IMG submission 169108) | Sediment microbial communities from San Francisco Bay, California, United States - SF_Jan12_sed_USGS_8_1 | ecosystem: Environmental > Aquatic > Marine > Sediment | place: USA... | reverse complement strand
TAGTGAGGTAGGAATGGGTTGTCCAGATCGCCGTCGAACGCGAATTGGAGAATCTTCATCCCTGGTAGCTGGAACCGGTCGCGCAGATCGAAAACCGCCTGGGAGATCTCGCCGAGGTCCTCGGCGATGATCGGCATTTCGGGGAAATGTTCGGCGACCGTGTTGAAGAACGTTTCGCCCGGTCCGTCCACCCATCTCCCGGTCTCGGCGGTCGGGCTGCCGGCCGGGATCTCCCAATAGTCGGCAAAAGCTCGAAAGTGGTCGATCCGGACGAGTTCGACGAAACGGAGCGTGGCAGCGAGACGTTGGATCCACCAGCTGAAGTTCTGATCATGGTGCGCTCCCCAACGGTATTGAGGATTGCCCCACAGTTGACCGGTGGCCGAGAAGTAATCCGGCGGAACTCCCGTTATCAAGGTTGCTTTGCCGATCTCATCGAGCTCGAAGAGATCACGGTTCGCCCACACGTCAGCCGAATCGGGTGAGACAAATATGGGCAGATCGCCAATGATCCGGATTCCCCGCCCGGTGGCGTAGCTGCGCAATTCGGCCCATTGTTTGAAGAACAGAAACTGCCAGAACGCTACCTGTCGGAGGTCGGCCGCTGAAGACTGTCGGACCTTGGCCAGAGCAGCCGGGTGACGATCGCGGAGCGGTTCGGCCCAGTCGGTGAAAGAACCGCCGCCCTGTTCGGCTTTGATCACCATGAACATCGAGAAGTTGTCGAGCCAGAAACTCTCCGCCGACAGAAAGTACTCGAACTCCGCCTCCAGCTCCGGGTGCGGGTTGTCGGCGAACGCCTCGAACGCTTTGGTAAGGAGTCCCGTCTTCCACTCGATGGTCGGGCCGTAGTCCACTGAGGCGGCCGGGAATTCGGGGGTGTCCAAAGGAGCGGTCAGTAGGCCAGTGCTGATGAGAAGGTCGGGGCTGATGAGGAGAGGGTTGCCGGCGAACGACGAAAAACATTGATAGGGCGAATCGCCGTAGCCTGTCGGCCCGAGCGGAAGGACTTGCCAATAACGGCAGCCCATCGCGACAAGGGTGTCTACCCACCGGTAGGCGGCTGGACCGAGATCGCCGATCCCATGGGGACCTGCGAAAGATGTCGGGTGGAGAAGGACTCCGCTAGACCGTTCGTGCAACATCGGGGTGCAACGTTAGCCGCCTAGGATCGTCTGGTGGCCACGCTCGGATCGGTATTGCTCTTCGTCGTAGGATCAGTTCTGGTGATTGCGACGTTGATATCGGCGACTCGCACGGTGGTGCTACCGCGGGCGGCGCAATCCTGGCTCACGGGCATGATCTTCGGAGCTTCCGGCAAGCTTTTTCGACTCCTTGCCAATGAGCGACGGTCATTCGAAGCTCGAGATGGCGTAATGGCGTTGTTTACCCCGATTACGTTGGTGCTCATGCCGCTCGTTTGGGTGGTCGTCGTGGGAGCCGGATACACGGCAATGTTCGTGGCTGTCGGCGACTACTCATGGATCGAAGCCTTTGCTGTGTCGGGCTCAAGCCTGCTGACCCTCGGATTCACTCCGGTCGCGTCGACGCTCGAACACGCGTTGGCATTCTCGGAGGCTGCCCTTGGTTTGGGACTCGTCGCCCTGCTCATCACGTTTCTGCCGTCGCTGTATGCCTCGTTCGCTCAGCGCGAGTCGATGGTGACGCTCATGGAGGTTCGAGCGGGCACCCCTCCGTCTGCCGCAGAGTTCCTGTTGCGATTTCATCGCATCGGCTGGGTCGAACACCTGGACCAAGAGTGGGCTGCCTGGGAGCGGTGGTTTGCTGAGATTCAGGAGTCGCACACGACGTTTCCTGCCTTGAACTTCCTGCGTTCGCCACAAATGGGCTTGTCGTGGGTCACCGCCGCCGGTACGGCGCTCGACGCCGCCGCCCTCGCTCAAACCTCGCTAGCCCGCGAACCGAGTCCAGCTGGCCCGATCGTGATTAGGGCCGGGTTCATCACCCTGAGACGCATTGCCGATGTGTTCGGGATTGCCTACGATCCCGATCCCCAGTATGGCGACCCGATCGCACTAACCAGGGCCGAATTTGACGAGGCGCTTGACCGGTTGGCAGAAGATGGGCTGCCGGTGGTCGATGATCGTGATCAAGCGTGGTTGGATTTCGCCGGATGGCGGGTGAATTACGAGACCGTGATGTTGGAGATTGCCGAGCTGATCATGGCGCCCTACGCCCCCTGGGTCTCGGACCGTTCCAGTCTCCATCGTGCACCTCCTAAGCGGATTCGCTGGGGCGCTCGTCTATCTCGATAGTGAGGCGTTCAAAGCCAGTTCGTAAGGAGTGTTCAACGTCGGCGGGACTCTGGCCGACCGCGAACAGGAAGCCGAGGTAGCGGTTCCCTTCCGGCCACGATTCGACTTGCTCACCGATCGGGACACTAACGGTTAGTTTCGTGATCCCGGCGACCGCAAGTGCCTCGGGACCGCCGGACACCCCTCGAAACGTTCCGGTCGAAGGTGTTGGAAGCATCATGACGCCTGTCGCAGGGTGATAGGGCCGAATCTCGGGGATCCGCATACCGAGAGCGGCGCGCAGCAGCATCGTCTCCAGGGTTGTCCCGAGGAGTCCGAACTGCAGTGCTTCGCCGCACAAACCTCCAATCGGGCGTGCCGCCAACTCGATCAGACGGACGAACGAACCATCGATCCGCAGCTCGGCATGGACCGGTCCTTCGGTAAGTCCAATCGCATCGATGGCCAACTGGGTTATGCGGGTAACTTCGGCGAGTACCTCAGGATGGTGACGCGATGGTGTCACGTAGATCGACTCTTCGAAGTAGGGACCGTCGAGCGGATCAGGCTTGTCGAGCACTGCGAGTACCTTCAACCCTCCGCCCACCAGAACCCCTTCGACCGCGACCTCGTCACCAGGGACGAACCGCTCGAATAGCAGCGGTTCGTTGGGATTTCGGTCGGTGCACGCCAGGATTTGCCGAATGCGGGCAACGGCCGCCGGCGCCTCTTGCGGTGTGTCGACCCGAATGACACCCTGGGACGCCGCCAGACTGAGCGGTTTGATCACGAGTGGCATTTTGAGGCCCGCCGCAACCTCGGCGGCATCCGCCGAGCGTTCGACCACGACGAACGGCGGTTGGGGCACTTTGTTCCGTAATGCTCGCCGCAACATGGCTTTTTCGCGGGTGGTGGCTACCGCGGCGGGATGATTGTGGGCCAAACCGAGATCGTGGGCGGCGTAGGCGGCGACGAGAACCCCCGGATCGTCGACGGGAATGATGGCGCTAAACGGGGTGGTCACATGTCGTTCGACGATGTCGGCGGCAGCCTGCATCGGGCTGGCGAGATCGACCTGCAAGAAGTCCGCTTCGGTCAGGAGTAGCTGCCGCTTTTCTGAAACGACCGTGAGCTGAACTCCGAGATCACGCGCTGCCTCGACGAACGCATTCGCCCGGTAGGTCTCCGAAGGAAGGATGATGGCGACCCGCTGCATGTCGCCATGATGGTAGGCAAGGATGACGAGCACGAAATCTGAACTAACATGCGCTGACACGGACAGTGGAGATTCACGTGAGTACCCAGCCGCTTTCGATTACCGAAGACGCAGTCGGCAAGATCATTGAGATTCGCGATGGCGAGGAGTCCGAGCACGAACTCGCCCTCTTTATCGAAATCACCGGAATCAAAGGCCCACAGTTTGTGTATGAACTCAGCTTCATGCCGGTCTCGGACCAGAAAGACACCGACGAGCGGTATGAATACGGCGAACTCTCGGTGCTGATCCCGAAGAAGGACACCGAAAACCTGGACGGCGCCACGCTTTCGCTTGGTTCCGATCCGGCGAATCCTGCGCTGGCGATTGACAATCCAAACCAACCGGCCACCCCCCTGATGAACACCGACAGCATTCCGGGCGATTTGGTTGGACCCCTCGCCGACAAGGTGCAGCAGGTGATCGAACGCCAGGTGAATCCGGCCATCGCCGGACATGGGGGAGCGGCCAAGCTCGTTTCGGTCGACGACCGGACGGCGTACTTGCAGCTCATGGGCGGTTGTCAGGGCTGTGGAATGGCGTCAGTTACCTTGAAGCAGGGGATCGAACGGATTCTCAAGGATGCCATCCCGGAGCTACTGGCCGTCGAAGACGTCACGGATCATGCGTCGGGAACCGATCCGTATTACGAGGCAGCCAAGAAGTAGATCAGCGGGTTTCGATCCGCAGGATTTGCGGACGGTTCGCCCACACCAGGCCCGCCTGGGTTTCCAATCTCATCCATGGTTCTCTTATCGCGTCGGAAATCCGTTTTCCATGCCCTTCCTCGAAAAGAAGCTGACCGTCGAATCGATGGCCACCGACAAGCTCGATAACGGCATGGGCTTTCCCGTAGAAGCCGATCGGCTCAGCCCCTGATACCGCCCGGATCGCCGCGATGCCGGCCTTGCCGATCAGTTGAAACCGTTCGCCACGGATGCGAAAGGGCAACATTGGCTCATGATCGTCCGTCAAGAGCTCCCCGATGGTTTCGGCTCCGCTGCGGTGAATGGACTGCTGGGCCAAGAAGATGGTTCCTGAGTCGACGGATCCGTCGACGAGGTACAGGGTGGCGGGTACTGGCTGCTTCTTGACGTGTAGGGCTTCCATCACCGTCTCACGTTAGACCGGGCGCTGCATCTGCTGAGGATTTGGACGGCTGCCCATCGCTCCTTCAGCTGTCGGTTCTTGCTTTGACGATGTGGCGTCTACTCAGCCAGGTGACTGCAGATCCGGATTTCAGCGCGTGCCACTCGAAGGTTCCGTTGAAGGCGTCCGATATACGATCGCCGAACCCGGTCGGCACGTCCAGGTCTCCGATGAACATGTGGCCGCCCGCGGTTTCGATCTGGGCGGTGACCTGACTGAGCACGTTCTGCGCTCCTGCCAGATCAGGGGACGTCTGAACTGCCACGATCTGACTGCGGCCCAGCAATACGAAACGGCCGGACAGGTCGAGCATTGGGAGCATCGGCTCGGGCGAACTGACCAGATCCAGAATGGTTTCAGGTCCGCTGTGGGTTGCCGAGAACTCCGCCAGGAACACTGTGCCGCGGATCACCTTCGAGTTCGTGAGATAAAACGAGGCGGGTGCCTCGAGTTTCTCTACCCGGTAATCGTTCATGTCGCCTGTTTGGCTGGATGTCCTGCCGGTAGGAACGGCAGGATCAGTTCGGTGTTGATGGCACGCTCAAAGGCCGTTTCTGGATCGATTCGGTTGGCAGTGAGAAGCTCAAGAATCGCATGATCAAGCGTTTGCATGCCGCCCGCCCGCCCGGTCTGCATCAGGGAGGGAATCTGGAACGTCTTACCTTCCCGGATCAGGTTGCCAATCGCCGGGGTGCAAATCATGATCTCAAGCGCGGCTACCCGTCCTGGCGTGTCGATCGTTCGGAACAACGTTTGGGCAACGACCGCCTTGAGTGAGTCGGCCAGCGTCGAGCGAATCTGTTCCTGCTCGTCGGCAGGGAAGACCTCGATGATCCGGTCAACGGTTTTGGCGGCGTTGTTGGTGTGCAAGGTTCCAAACACGAGATGGCCCGTCGCGGCGGCCTCGATTGCCAGGCGGATGGTTTCCAGGTCGCGCATTTCCCCGACCAGAATCACGTCAGGATCTTCGCGCAGGGCGGCCCGTAGTGCTGCGGCGAACGACTGGGTGTGGTTGCCGACTTCACGATGATTTACCAGCGACATGCGGCTTTTGTGGACGAACTCCACCGGGTCTTCGATGGTCAGGATGTGATCGTTGCGGGTCTTGTTGGCTTCGTCGATGATGGCGGCCAGGGTGGTTGATTTACCCGATCCAGTCGGCCCGGTCACGAGCACCAACCCCTTGTGGAGTTGCGCCAGGTTACGTACCTGGGGCGGCAGGTTGAGTTGTTCGCAGGTGAGAATCTCCTCGGGGATCAGCCGAAAGACTCCCGCCGCGCCGCTCTTTTGCACGAAGAGGTTGGCGCGGAATCTTGCCAGGCCGGGAACCTCGTACCCAAAATCGACGTCGCCGGTCTCTTCGAACATCTCCCAGGTGACCGGGGGGGTGATCTCGCGTAACAGTGCCCTGACCGTTTGATCATTGAGTGGTTCAGACTTGACGCGCACCAGATCACCGTGGATACGCATGATCGGTACCTGCCCGGAGACGAGGTGGAGGTCCGAACCTCCTTGCTGATGGAGCCCCCGAAAGAGCGGATCGAGTTTGGCCATCGGACCCTCTGTAGTCGTATCAAGTCGCTGAAGCGACGCTTAGCGTAGCTGCATGGTCCACGAAGTTGGTGCTGACCCCAGCGTCCTGATTCTCCGGGTCGGGTAGGTTGACCCGACATGGACGCCGTTTCGCTACTCCTGATCGCCAGTCTCGTTTTCGGCTTCTCGCTCGTCGCCAAACGCCTGGAGCCCGGGCTCATAACGCCCCCAATCATCTTCGTTGGGGCGGGAATGTTGCTGGCCTGGTCGCCCTGGTTCGATGGAATTTCGACTCCGCTGGTCGAGAGTCTGCTCGAGGTCACCCTGGCGCTGGTTCTGTTCTCCGATGCGGCTCGGGTCGATTTGCAGGTCGTTCGAGAACGGCTCCACATTCCGGTTCGGCTGCTCCTCATCGGGTTGCCGCTGACGATTGGACTTGGATTGCTCATTGGGCGACCGCTGTTGGGGTCCTGGGGTGCGGCGGCGTTGTGTGCGGTGATGCTTGCTCCGACGGACGCCGCGCTTGGCGAAGCGGTCGTGAGTGACAAGCGCGTGCCCATCTTTGTCCGGCAATCGCTCAGCGTGGAGTCGGGCCTGAACGACGGGTTGGCCGTACCCGCACTGACCGCAGCGATTGCGTTTGCGATCTCGATGGAAACCGGCGCCGTTGGTGCGGCGTCCGCCCTGGGGTCCATCATCGTTGGTGTGACAGTGGGGATCGTTGCCGGATGGCTTGGTGCATCAGCCTTGGTCGGTTCCACGAGACGAGGTTGGTCTGACACAATGGGCACGAGGATTGGCACGCTCGGGTTGGCGCTGGCGACGTTCGCCGCAGCCGAAGCTGTCGGGGCGTCCGGGTTTGTAGCGGTTTTCGTGGCCGGGACGGTGCTCGGTAGCCGGGTCCGTGAACTGTGCTCAACGTTGTTTGCTTTCACGGACAATGAAGGACGCCTATTCACGTTGCTTTCGTTCCTGGCGTTTGGGGCGGTTGCGGTGCCGGTTGCCTTGGGGAACCTCACCTGGCCAATCGTCGGGTATGCGGTTCTGTCGCTGACGGTCATTCGGGCGGTACCGGTCGCCATTGCGCTAATCGGATCGAAGCTGCGACCAATTACCGTCGCGATGATCGCCTGGTTCGGTCCCCGAGGCATTGCGTCGGTCGTATTCGTTCTTCTTGCCACTGAAGCGCTCAAGGAAGAAGCTGCGTTAAGTCAACTGACGCTCACCGTCGTGTCGTTCACGGTGCTGCTCAGTGTCATCTTGCACGGCGTCTCTGCAGCACCGCTGGCCGGCGCCTACGCGGCCGCCCTGGCTGATGCGACGCCCGACATGCCCGAACTGACCGAAATGTCCGAGATCGACGAACGGCCGGAGTAGGTGGCCGTGACGCGTAGGCTGTCGGCATGCAAGATCCCTCTGGGAACGAGGCGGCCAACCCACCGCCCTTACCGCCCACCAGACAACCAAGGCGCCGTGACCTCCATCTGGGGCGGATATTCGGCATCCCGGTTAGCGCCGGGTTCTCCTGGCTGGCCATCATGGGTCTGCTGACGTGGAGTTTGCAGCGCAATCTCGACGCCGGAATCTCCGGGTGGGCGGCGGGGGCATTCGGCGCGGCGATGTTCCTGGTTGGCGTGTTGCTGCATGAGGTGTCCCATTCGGTGGTCGCAATTCGCCGGGGTGTCCCGGTCAAGCGGATCAGACTGATGGTGTTCGGCGGGGTTTCCGAACTTGCCCACGAAGCCCGAACCCCCGGCGACGAGTTTTTGATCGCGGCTTCCGGCCCGATCTCGTCGGCGGCGATGGGCGTGCTCTTTTTGGCCGCCACCAACCTCACATCGTCGGCGGTCCTCAATCCAACGTTGAGGTGGGTCGGCTGGATCAATATCTGGCTTGCGGTCACGAATCTGTTGCCAGGTATCCCGCTCGATGGAGGGAGAGTTTTACGCTCGGCGGTGTGGAAAGCCACCGGGAACCGGGTCCAGGCGACCCGGGTCGCCGCTCGGGCCGGCCAGGCGCTCGGAGCCCTTGTGATGCTGACCGGCCTCGTCCTGTTTGGCTGGCTGGGCTTCGATGGCCTGTGGATCGGGTTCATCGGTTGGATATTGTTTGGAGCGGCGAGTGTTGCTTATGCCCAGCCCTTCACCGACAATCAGTTACTCGACCTCCCGGTCGACCGGGTGATGCGGCCGGTCGGCTCCTACATATCGCCGGCCGCCGGCATTGACACCGTCGAGTTCGGCGATCAGGAGATCCTGCCGGTCATGGGTCCGTGGGGAGAGGTCCTGGGAGTCCTGCACCGTTCGGCGGTGGACCCGGCGACGATGCCACAGGTTCGTGATGCGATGGTTGCCGTGCGAACTGCGGAGATTGTCGAAAGCGGCACGAGTGTTGGCCAGATGCTCAGGGTTCTCGGTTCACGCGATTTCAACGCAGTGGTCGTGGCGGCAGGAGAACCGGTTGGCATAGTGCGCCCCTACGAACTTACCGAATATTCGGGTCGGCTGCGGTAACCAGCATCGGCAAGATGGTCGCAGCCGAACCAATGAGTTCCACGGTTGCCCACCGCCCGGCGTAGGTACGTTCGGTGTTGACGCTGATCACCTTCCGAGCTTCGGCGATCAATCCTGCCGCCGGCCACACCTCGGCACTGGTCCCGATGACCACGGCGACGTCGGCGCGTTGGATGGCGGACTCGGCGGTTGCCCATGCCGAGGCGGGAAGCATCTCCCCAAACCACACCACGTTCGGTCTCAGCATGGCCCCACAGTCCGGACACGTGCTCAGCGAAGGCGGTCGGGCAAGGTCGACGGCGACGACATAGCCACAGCCGGCGTGGCAGCGATCCGAGTCGAGGGTCCCATGGAGGTGCACGACGTTGGGGGCTCCGGCCCGCTCCAGCAGGTTGTCGACATTTTGGGTTATGTGGCTTTGCCAGCCTGAGCGGGCCAGCGCCCGGTGGGCATCGTTGGGGGTCGTATCGGCCAAGGTGCGTCGACGGGCCGCATACCAGGCGGACACCGCGGTTGGCTGGGATTGGAATCCCTGCGCCGATGCGTACACCGTGGGATCAACCTGCTTCCATACTCCGTCGGGATCACGAAAGGTGGCGATGCCCGACTCGGCGGACAGTCCGGCGCCTGAGAACGACACGACATTCGGGGCGTCAGCAAGCAGCTTGCGAGCTACTTCCAGGTTGGCAGTCACAGTCGGTACTCCAATCGGGCTGTAGGAGCTATCCCTCGATGGCCTCGAGGATTGCTTCGCCGTATGTCTCGGCCTTGGTCGAGCCGATTCCCGGGCAGTCGAGGAGTTCTTCGATGGTAGTCGGCCGTCTGGCAGCGATTCCGATGAGGTGCTTGTCGGTGAGCACGATGTAGGCAGGAACATTCTGAGCCCGGGCGGTTTCGGTGCGCCATTGTTTCAGCGCCTCGACCAGCGCCGGGTCGGCTTCCTCGGTCGGTCTCGCCAGCGGGGCGGAGATCGATCCGACTCTGACTCGCTCGCGCCAGGGCACCGTAAGTCGGGCTCCGGTAGCCAACTCGATTACCGCACCATCGTCCCCGAACTCCACTACGGCACCGTCATAGCCACCCCAGCGCAGCCTATCCCCGAGACTCGGCGCGATCCCGCCGGTAGCCGGCGGAACGGGGCCGCGGCTTCTCACCCCTGGCTTTCCTTTCGGCTGGCGCTTGGCGCTTCCCGACATCTCGGCGATAAAGGGCGAAGGTCGACTTTGGTCCCCGACTATCGCGACGGATTCGATTCCTCGCGTCATCGCCACGTGAAAGACCCGGCGCTCTTCCTCTTCGTCGTCGGCCAGTTGATGGGGGAGCACGCCATCGGTCACGTGATAGACCAGGACACACGGCCACTCGGCACCTTTGACCTTGTGGATTGTTGAGAGCATGACGCCAGAGGGCGACCCTTCGGCAGCGAGTAGCGATTCCAGTTTGGATTGAAAGGCGATGGGATCCGGGTAGAGGTCGGCGAGTTGGCTGATGGCGTCAAGGTCGTCCTGGTGACCTGATCGGTCCGGTACCTTGCGGGACTGGTCGAGCAGCATGGCCGCCCGATCAAGTCCCACCGACTTGCGAACCGCTTCGACCACTTCGCTGGTCGAACCGAGTGCGGCATTGGCGACGGTTTCGAGGTCGGCGACGAACTCGTCGAAGCGGTCTTGAAATCGGTCTTCCAGGCGACCCGATGCGGCGGCAAGCTCGCCGAGGCTCCACCGGCTGCGGCTCGAAATCAGTGACGACGCCACCCGGGTCATCCGTCGCGGCGGCCTGCCGAGAACTTCGCGCAGGTCATCGCGACTCATGACTTCAGGGGAGAGACCGAGCCGGAGGTACGCGAGAAATGCTCGAACGGCGGTCCGCCGCAGGAAATCGGCGCCAACCGGGGCGGTGTGCCGGATACCGCGTTCGGTAAGGATCGCTTGGACGGGGAGCAGCGCATGGTTCACCCGGCTGAGAACGGCTACTTCGTGCGGCTGATGATCGACGAGCCATCCGCTGATGATGTCGGCGGCGACCGTACCCTGGACGCTCGACGGCGCGACCTCGACTCGCAGATCAGGAGGGGAGATCGCGGCGGGAGACACGATCGACTTGGGAATCCGGCGGTCGTTGTAGCTCAGGAGGTGTTTGGCCGCCTCGACCACGATGGCCGGCGACCGATAATTCGTCTCGAGGGCATAGTGGCCCGCACCCGGGAACAGATCGTCGAAATCGATCAGGAACGATGGATCCGCACCGGCGTACCCATAGATCACCTGATCGTCGTCTCCGACACCGAAGAGTTGGTAGGCGGGAGCCGCGACCAGCCTGAGCAGCAGAAGATAGGCGGGCGTCAGGTCTTGAAATTCGTCGACGAGCAGATGTCGTGCTGAGCCGCGCACCCGTTGGCGCAGTTGCGGATTCGTCAGGAGGATCTGGATGGCCTGGTAGATCTGTTCGTCGAAGTCGAGGGCGTTCCGACGCTGCAGCTCCTGTCGATACTTGTCGTAGACCTCGGCGAACCCGGGAGCGTCGTCGCGCTGATCTTCGACGATCGACGGCTCGATCAGGCCGATCCGGACACTCGTGAGTGCCTCAAGGTAAGGAGCGGTGATGTCGCGGTTTTGGACGGGTTGGGCGGGGATCATGGGAGCCAGGATGGATCGCTGATCGCGTTCGTTCAGCATGGTTACCTCGCCGAGCGCCGTCCTCACGATTGCAAAAGCCAGCGAGTGGATGGTCCGAACCGACGTGGGGGCACCATCGAGTCTTTCGGTCATTTCCTTTGCCGCCTTGGCGTTGTAGGCCACTGCGGTGATGAGCTCAGGCTCAACCCACCGATCCCGAACCAGATGGGTGAGCCGGGCCGTCAGTGTCCTGGTCTTGCCCGATCCGGCGGGTGCGATGATTCTGGCCGGTCCTGCAGCATGGTTGACGGCGGCGTTTTGATCGGCCGCGAGTCCCCGGGCGGTTGAACGCGGCCGGGCGGGGGAGGTATTCAGTGACCCCATTTCGATGGATTCGCGGTGAACGATCAAGTCGTCGATATCGACCGGTCCGCGCGGCCCGCCATCGCACCAGGCGGCCCGGCCATCAGGGAGCACTACATCGGTGGTCAACCCGGGGCTGGCGCCGATTCGCTCCGCCTTGCGGGCATGCCACCAAATCGGATCGCCTTCGTTGCGTCCGTCGTAGTTGTTGGCCCATACGAGAAACTGAAGTCGTTCCTTGGTGAACTCGAACGAGGCCGGAAGTGTGTACGGCTCATCAAGATTGACCTCGGTGGTGCGTAGCGTCTCGACGGGTACCCGAAGCTCGACGACGAGTGGGGTGCGCTCCGCCCATGCCACGGCAAGTCGGGCGATCGTCTTTGACGGAGCCGCCAACACGGCGGCATCGATCACCACGCGGTCGCTCGATGACCAGTGCTCAGGGGCGGGGGCGCCATCATCTAGGACAATGCCCCGACCGAGGCTGGCGGGTGGTACCAAGTGCATGCTGGTCAGGCTAGGCCTGCGGTGTGACACAAAAAGCAGTCAGGCCGTCCACCCCAAGAAACGATCACCGAGGTAGACGATCAGCATCCAGGTCGCAAGTGCCAGAGCCGGCGAGGCGGCGTACAACAGGCTGCGCTGGTGCCACCACCGGGCACCGATCCCCAACCAGATCGCTCCGACCACCCACAAAGCGAGGACACCGATGAGTGGAGCAATCAGACCGGACACGCCGTAGAAGACCAGGGCGGGCACCCAAAGGGCCGTACCGATCACCCGGTTGATGATGAGTAGCCAGTCGGGGCCTGGTTGGGTCATCTCAATCGCTCCTCGGGAGTCACGTTCGGTAGTTCATCTGGCATCAGCGGATTGGGTCGATGGTCGTGGTATTCCCGCAGGCGCTGTTTGTCACATGTTGAACATAATGAAACCGACCGCACACCGACTACGGATAGCTGGGTACCGCGTCCCTTTTCAACGATGGCAAGCGGGACAGCTTGGAGATCCTGGCTGCCGCAGGTGATACATACCGACGCCGGGTTTCGAGTCCAGCTATGTCCGCAGCTGTCACACGTCAGGCGGATGGCCTCGCCAATTCGTTCGCCGTGCAGGGCGTTGGTTTCCCCACAGATGCAGGCGATGTCCACGGTCAGCGCGCCAGGGTCATCGGGGGAGGCCGCCTCGTGACCGTATCGAAGCACGGAACTTGCGCCAGCTGGCCAGGACGGCGTCGAGGTCGAACGTGTCTGACCCGGCTTCGGAGTTAAGGTCGCGAACGGCGGCCCGAACCATGCCGTCAGTTTCCAGACCCCAGACCTTGGCCAGCTTTCGCTCGAGTTCGGCGGCGCGTTCTCGGGTCGAGTGCTCGTCGGCGAGTCGTTTGAGGAACTCACGAGCCCACCAGTTCGGGTCGTAGGTACTTGAGAGCCCTTCGATCGGTTTGCCGGCACCTGGCAAGTCGTCGAAATCGCCTCGTTCGGTAGCCAATCGGATTTGTTCTTCGACGAAATCGAATCCCATCACAACGTCCTGTCGAACCAGTCAACGAGAAGCTTAGACGCCTGCGAAGCGTCGGACGGGCCGGTCAGCAGGTGGCTGGCACAAGGGCACAGATGCCTCCGGCTTCTCAGCGATGGCGAATTTCCTCGATCACCCTCGCTCACCTGGATCCCTGGAACAAACTGCCTCGATCGGGTTGTGAACCTAGGGCGATAGGCTATGCCGGTGAAAGCCCTCCTGATTTCAACGTATGAACTGGGCCATCAGCCTCTTCACGTCGCCTCGCCCGCAGCGGTACTCCGCGGCGACGGCCATGACGTGCGGGCCGGAGACCTGGCGGTAGATCCAATTGATTGGGACGACGTCGAGTGGGCCGACGCCGTTGCGATTTCTGTACCAATGCATACCGCCATGCGACTTGCCGTCGATGTGGCCGGCCGGATCAAGGCACGCTTCTCCGACAAACCGATCTGTCTTTACGGTCTCTACGCCGGTATGAGCCAGGGGACGACACTCGGACGGGTTGCGGACCGGATCATCGTCGGCGAATACGAAACCGCGCTCGCCTCCTGGGCGAATACGCTGGACTCGGGGGTTTCACGAGAGCTCATCAAGTCGACATTTCTGCTGCCCGCCCGCGACCTGCTGCCTCCACTCGACCGATACGCCAAGTTGGAGAGTGCCGGACAGGAACGGATCGTCGGATACGTCGAAGCGAGTCACGGGTGTCGGCACCGGTGTGGCCATTGCCCGATTCCGGCCATCTACGACGGACTCTTTCGGGTGGTTGGTGCCGACGTGGTTCTCGACGACATTGCCCAGCTCGTCGGCATGGGCGCCGAGCACATCACGTTCGGCGACCCCGACTTTTTCAACGGTCCCCATCACGCCATGAGGATTCTCGAAGAGGCACATCGGCAGTTTCCCGACTTGACCTTCGATATCACCGTCAAGGTCGAACACATTTTGAAACATCGGACCCTGTGGGGCCGAGTGCGGGCTGCGGGTGTCGTGTTTGCGGTCTCCGCGTTCGAGTCGATGAATGATGACATCCTGGCCATCCTCGACAAGGGGCACGACCGCCAGGACATGGCTGAAGCCGTCGAGATCATGCGATCGGTCGGGATTGACATTCGCCCCTCTTGGTTGCCCTTCACTCCCTGGACCACGGCTGAAGACGTGGTTGAGATGTTCCGGTTCGTGGCCGAATACGACCTGCCGACCGACCCGATCCAATTCACGATCAAATTGCTCATCCCGGAAGGTTCCGTACTTCTCAAGCGACCCGAGTTGACTCCGTATCTAGGGGTCTACGACCATGATCGTTTGACGTACGAATGGGTGGCGATTGACTCGCGTGCCGGCAAGTTGGTTTCTCGCTACTGCGAGCATGTCGACCACTCTATGCGGTCAAACGTCGATCCCTCAGATCTCATTCGCGACCTCTTTGCCATGGCTTTGGAGGCTGCCGAACTTCCCCCTGAACCTCTAGAAATAGGGAGTTTTGAAGGGAGGCCACGACTCACCGAGCCGTGGTTCTGCTGAGCTGAGCCATCCGCGGACCAGGTTGGTTCGCTCGAGAACTAGTCACATAGAGTGAAGGGAAGTTGCTCCTTTAGCTTTCGGGTATCGTTGCCTAGGGTCAATATCAAGCTATGGGAGTTTCTGAATGAAACACAGGTTGGTTACGTCCGCACTTGTCGGACTCGTCATGGCCCTGGCCGTTCCCGCCGGGGCCTCTTCATCGGATCAGGCGCTGTGGGTTTGGGACGGACCGGTCGATGGAGTGATCGAGTTCGCCGTGAACCGTAGCGTGACCGACCTGTACTTGAGCGCCCCTCCGGGGTTCTCGTCGGATGCGCGGTATGCGCCGTTCATCGCCGATGCCCGGACCCAGGGACTCCGGGTCTGGGCAGTTGCCGGGGACGCGAGCTGGGCCAAGAATTCGTCCGCATGGGTCGACTGGACCACCGAAGTGGTCGGTTTTGGCCAATTTGACGGGATCGTTGCCGATGTCGAACCATATCTACTGGCAGACTGGTCGAATGACCGTAGACGTTCGCGACTGATCTCGTCGTATCTGAAGAACTTGAAGTCGGCAACGGCGGCGGCGGGGTCGACCGAGATGCTGGTGGCCGTGCCATTCTGGTGGGATCTCGACGAATACCGGATCAAGGGCAAAACGCTGGTTGAACAGACGCTGGCCACCACGGACGGAGTGGTGGTCATGGCGTATCGTGATCACGCTGAAGGTGTTGATGGGATTGTTGATCTGGCAGGTTTTGAAGTTGCACTTGGATCCCAGATGTCGAAGCGAGTAGTCGTCGGGGTCGAAACCGGGGCGGCATCCCTCGACAAAGTGACCTTCCAGGAGGAGGGTCTCGCAGCCATGGCTGCTGAGCTCACCAAAGTGGAGGCTGCTTTCACAGGTGCCCGCGGATATGGAGGCGTGGCGATTCATCACTACGCCTCATATTCGACCATGAATCCGTAGGGCGGAGGCGTCAGCCTTCGCCATCCTTGAGCACGGCGATGGCCCGGATCCGGTTGAGGAGGTCATCGACCTCGTCAACGAACTCTTTACGTCGACTTGCCAGCGCCGCCGCGTCGGCTTCCTCTGCCTGTTCCCCGGCCAGGCCCCGGTTTCTCGCCAGATCGAGGGCGGTTTTGAAGAACACCTGAGACACTGATTCGGCAGCGGTGATCTTGCCCTGCGATTGGTAGCTCTTGCCGAGCCCGATGGCCCGAGTCATAAACGTTTTGTCGTCTACAGTGGCCGGAAGCGAGTTGAGGACCTCGGCCACGACGGCGTAGGACTCCAGGAACGGGGCGAGGACCCAGGTACTCATCGTCGGGCGAATCGCCTGGAGGACTTGGGCAGCGTCTCCGCGACTCACCACAGCTGCCCAGTCCGGATCGAAGTAACCAAGTTCGGCGCCGATTTCGGCCTGATACTCCTCTTTGGCAGCGAAGAAGAACTCAAACTTGAGCAAGTCTCGGATCACCATCGCCTCGTCCCAAAACACGGTGAGCGGGTCGGAAGGCTGCTCGGTAGCGACCCGTTGGAGGGCGAGCTCGGCGATCGCCGAGTTCACGAAAAAGTGAATCACCACGTTGCGGTAATACGCGGCGGAGAGATGCTGATCGGCGCCAATCTGGTACACAGCGGTACGTCCGCCATCGACCCGGGTGACGATGTCGTGCTCGACGAGCCGCTCAAGGACTTCGACGACCTGATCGGTGCCGTCAAGGAGGACCCGTTCGGTGATCGGCAACCGGCGGCGGATAACGAATTCCGCCAGTTCGGCGAGCGAATCACGGATTTCGTGAGCGCTGCGAGCGGTGTTCGGACGGCTGAGGAGGGCAATGCACACTCCGGCCGTCGGCGAGATCGGGGTGACTCGACCGATCTGCACCATCACCTCAAAAGCAACCTTCTGAATGGCGATCGATTTCTCATCGGAATCGGTCGTGCCGGCGGGTAGTGCCTTGGCGAGCGACACGGGTTCACCGAACCGGACGTAGACGTTGCCATGCCGACGCCGCAGCTGGGATATGGCATGCACGACCCACGAAATGCTCTCGCCTTTCTTCGCCTCGCCACGTTGTTCTCTGGCGTAGTCGGCGACGTCCTGGATCTGGTCGTAGGCGATCGAGACGGGCAACAAGATGATGTCCTCGGCCTTGTCGCGGAGATAGGAATCGGTGACATAGCTGAGCATGCCGAATTTGGGTGGGAGAAGCTTGCCGGACCGACTCCGACCGCCTTCGAGGTACCACTCGATCGGGAATCGTTTTTCGATGAGGAAGTCGATATAGGACCTGAGGGCGAACTTGTAGATCGGCTTGTCTTTGAAGGTCCGACGTATGAAGAAGACTCCGGATCGCCGGATGATCTGACCGATGGGAAAGAAATTCATGTTGATGCCACCGGCAGTGTGATTTGGCGGCCGGTCGTTCTCCCAAAGGATGTATTGGAGCATCAGGCGGTCGAGCTGGCTCTTGTGGGATGGCAGGAAGATGAGGGGATGCTGCTCCCCGAGCTGGTAGAGCCGGTTGAGGTGAGCGGGGTCGTAGTTGATGGACCCGTATCCCTGTCGGTACAGCCGATTGATCAAGTTGGCGGCCAGGTCGATTACGAGCGGCGAATGCGATGCGGCGATTTCCCGGAGGTTTTTCAGCGCTTCCTTGTGAACCGCTGCGTACGCCTTGCCGGTCTCGGTGCTGAGGCGCGAGATGCCGTCGCGAAATGAGCCGGTCCGGACGATCTCTTCGGTCAGGAACTTGGGAACCTTGTACCGGTTTCCGCGCACGCGACGCTCGGCGCGTTCGAGGGTCAACCAAGCGCGGCGAGCGACAAATTCGCGAAGGGCTACGACATCGTCGGAAGCCTTCCACGCTTCGCGTAGCGTGGCAGCTCCGGCCGGTTCACCAAGCACGATTTGGCAGCGATCCGGGAACCTGCGTAGAAACAAGTGCTGTCGCAAGACGTTCGGATCTCGTGGATCTCCGAATTTGAGCAGGTCGGTGAGACGGACCGAGCGCGTCCCGTTCCGATCGACCGCTTGCCAGACGACCCGCACGGGCACGATCAGTGGATTGTCGTCTCTCCCGAGTCGGGCCTCAAGGCGAGAGTCGGGCCTGATGCCGGGGCGTCGCCGCCTCGACGGAGGGATGCGAATGGTTTCGTAGTTATCGCCCCGACGAGCCGCCCAGCCGACAATCAGCTTCTCTTCGAGTTCGCTCGATGCGTCGACGAGGAGCACTGTCGGCCGGCCTCGAGTCCCTGGCCAGACTGGATCTATAGGCAATGCTCGATCAAAAACCATGCAGCGATCTTACGCACGAAAACAATCGGCCGCATGATCATCCACCACTCCTACTGCTTGCAGGTAGGCGTACATGATCGTCGGACCGACGAACGTGAAGCTTCGTCGCTTCAGGTCGGCTGACAGTTGCTCGGACAGGTCGGTCCGGGCACGAATCTCCTCCGATGACCGAGGACGGTTGACGATGACCTGGCCGTCAGTCCAAGCCCACAGGTAGTTACTGAAGGATCCGTGTTCGGCCTGGATACCGAGAAAGCCGATGGCGTTCTTGGTGGCGCCGGCCACCTTGTGCCGGTTGCGTACGATCCCCGGGTCGGTCATGAGGCGAGCGTGATCTTCGGACGTAAACCGGGCCACGGCAACGGGGTCGAATTGCGCGAAGGCCTGCCGATACCCTTCTCGACGTCCAAGAATGGTTCGCCAGCTGAGTCCGGCCTGGGCACCTTCGAGAATGAGGAACTCGAACAGTGTCCGGTCGTCGTGCACGGCCACCCCCCATTCGCGGTCGTGGTAGTCGGCGTAGAGGGGGTCATCGTCGGGAACCCATGAGCAGCGCTGGGGCATTGGCGCATCCTAGGTCCGGTAGGGTGCGAATATGCGGTTGGTGGTTCAGCGGGTCAAGCGGGCGTCGGTGGCGGTCGGCGACCGGATAGTCGGATCGATCTCGCCCGGGCTACTCGTATTGGCTGGAACCACTCATGGCGATTCCGAAGCTGACGCCGACGTGCTCGCCGACAAACTTGTCGCTCTTCGGGTGTTCTCCGACGCCGAAGGGAAAATGAACCGATCGTTGCTCGATACCGGCGGGGAGCTGCTCGTCGTGAGTCAGTTCACGTTGTATGGGTCAACCCGCAAGGGCAACCGGCCGTCTTTTACCAACGCCGGTGACCCGGCTGTCGCCGGAGAACTCATCGACCGTCTCGCCGAGAGGGTTTCCGGTCACGGTGTGCGGGTGGCCAGCGGCGAGTTTGGGGCGGCCATGGAGGTGGAGTTGCTCAACGATGGCCCGGTGACGTTGATCCTCGAAACGATCGACGGCAAGCTCGTCTAACGAGCGACGTACGTCTTGCCTTCGGGACAGAACCGCAAGAAGTCACATCCATGGCAGGCCTCTGAAGGAGCGGGTTCGAAGGCGGCCGATCCAATGCCAGTGGCGATCTCGGTCAGTCGGTCCCGTGCCCGTTCCATCCAGTCGTCGTCGACGTTCTCGGATATCTCCGTGAGTGCGCCTCCGCCGAGGTAGGCGAACGTCGCTCGCATTTCAACCGGGTTGGCCGGACCCAATGAGCCTTGACGGATGGCGACGGCATACGCCTGCAACTGTACGATCATGGCCGGGTTGTCCGAAGGGCGCCCTGACTTGAAATCGACGATCTCCCATCGGCCTGGCTCGTTTTCGTAGACTGCGTCTATCCGGCCGCGAATCCTCAGGTCGCCGTGGACGAACTCGAAGGGCACTTCGATGAAGCGGGCAGCATGATCGGAAAAGCGGGACTCCTCGAAGACTCGGAAAGCGCCGCGGACGTCGGAAGGACCCGTTTCGGGTACGTCGTATAGGTCGTCGGTAACGTCGTCGAAAGGCACGGCGCCACGCTGTCGGAGTTCGATTTTTCGGTGAACATCGACGCCGCGGCGGGCGGCCGACGACGGCCGCCGGGGAAGTCGATCGACTTCAGACCAGTAATAACGTTTTGGGCAAGTCGCGTACGTGACAAGGGAGGTCACCGACGTACTTGTCTGGCCGACGATGCCTATAGCGTCCGGTTCGTCCGGAAGCTCGAACAGCATTTGTTGGAAGTCTGACACAGCCTGATCGTAGGTGGCCCGAACCCCAATCTGGGTGGCCTGGCTCTCGGCCCATTTGGGGTCGGCGAGCGTCGACCGGAGCGCACCGTCCCATCCGTTCGGAAAAGTCGGATCGGGTGCGCCCGCCAGGGGCGAACGTCGGAGGGTCTCAGGTCGAGGGGCGTCTTCGACTCTGCCGAGGTCGACCACGTTGGGCAGGTTTGCTGCGAGGTCGAAGAGCGGAGAAGGCTTGCCTTCGGTTTTGCGGACTTCGGTGGTGCCGTGCCAGGTCGCCCCGGTCATCGTCAGCCATCGACGGGCCCGGGTGACTGCCACATAGGCGATCCTCCATTCCTGGTCGAGGTCACGTTGACGGAGGAGGTCTTTGCGGTCCTTCTCCGGCATGTCGGCCGTCAACGGCGGAAGCGTGTGGCGGTCAAGGCGCAGTTCGTACGGCAACATGTATGGGTGCTTGTAGGGGTCATCTGACACCATCGACGAACTGGGAAAGTTCTTCTCGTAGAGGGCTGGCACGAATACGGCGTCCCATTCGAGCCCCTTGGAGCGGTGCACCGTCAGTAGCGCCACGGCGTCCTCGCCCGAGAGCCGGGCAGTGTCGAGTTCTTCGGTTTGTTCTTCCACCATGAGCATCAGGTAGTCCACGAAGGCTCGAAGCGAGGGTCGACCTTCCAGGGGGCTCCACTCTTCGGCAAGGTCGAGGAACCGGTAGAGGTTGAGCCTGGCGGATTGTCGGGCGGCGGCCGGCATGGCGGCGACTTCTGGCCAGGCTCCGGTCAGGGAAAGAATCCGGCGGACCAACTCGATCAGGTTGACGCCCTGGGCGGCTTCGAGAAGCTGACGGTACGTCGCGTGTAAATGGATCAGCGCATCGACGGTGCGTTCGTCCAACTGGTCAACCCGGAGATCAGTCTCAGAAAACTGGTCCGGGTCGGGTGGAATGAGTTGGTCGAGCGCTTCGATCATCGAGCGACCTAGTTCGGGTTGGTGCCGGACCCATTGCGAAAGTGGCTTGAGGTCGCGCATGCCGAGCCGGTACCGGCTGCCCATGGCGATCCGGATAAAGGCAGGTTCATCGGAAGGGTCGTCGAGCAGTCGCAGCCAGGCAAACACGTCGGCCACCTCGGGGATTCCGAGCAGCCCTCCCAGGTTGGCCACTTCGACAGGAATCCCGTGATCCTCGAGCGCCCCGCGTACCGCTTCGATGTCCTTGTTCTTTCTGAAGAGCACTGCCATCTCCTTCCAGGCGACCCCTTGTTCCTCATGCAATGCAAGTACTTGCTCGGCGATAAAGTCGGCTTCTTCTACGGCGTTGCCCTCCCACCGGACCGCTACCACGGCTGGCTCGACGCCTTCGAGAGCCCGGAGTGGGTCGTTTACCTCCCCAAGTTCCCGGCGAACCTGGTTGGCGAGGTCGAGGATCTCCTGGCCGGAACGTCGGTTGAGGGTAAGCGGATAGGTGGGAGCGGACGATCCGTCGGTGAGCGGGAAGTGCTCGCCGAAGTCCGCGAAGTTCGCCAGCGATGCGCCCCGCCACTCGTAGATCGTCTGGTCGGCGTCACCGACTGCAGTGATGGGGAACCCACCGCCGAACAAGGTACGGAGCAGTTCTCGCTGGGCCGGATTGGTGTCCTGGTATTCGTCCAGGAAGACGGCGTCATATCGCTCACGGATGCGGGTGGCGAGATCGGGATATCCGCTGACCAGTTGATTGGCGCGCAAAATCAGGTCACCGAAGTCGGCCACGCCCAGCCGGCGTTTTTCCTGCTCATAACGATCGACGATGCCGACGATCTCCTGGCGGGTTTCCCAGAGCTCGTCTGGTTCGGCCGGTGCCATCGCCGTCAGTTGGTCGGGCTCGGCCAGATTGTCTGCCAGGGCGGCGGCCAACCGGGCCGGCCGGTCGAGGATGCCATTCCAGGTGATATTGAGAAATCGGTAGGTACCGCCTTCGATGGCGTCATGGAAGAGTTGCCTGGCGAAGGTGGGGGTGATGAGTTGGGTGTCGCGTTCGACGCCGACCAGCGGGCCGAACTCGGCGAGGATCTGATGGGCGAAGCCGTGGTAGGTGTGAATCTCAACGGTCCTGGCGGGATCGACCTGGTCCGCCAGCACTTCGCGGACTCGATCGGCGAGTTCGGCGGCGGCCTTGTTGGTGAAGGTGACGCCGAGAATCCGCTCGGGATCGGATCCGTCGTCGATCAGATGGGCGATGCGGTGAGCCAGCGTCGTGGTCTTGCCGGTCCCGGCTCCGGCAGAGATCCGCATCGGGCCGTTCGGGGCGCTGATGATGGCGTGCTGTTCGTCGCTCGGCGAGAAGGAGGTCATCGCACGAACGCCTCTCGTCCTTCTGGCCACAGTGGGCAGACCGATTTCACCGAACAAGAGCTGCAATGGCCGCCGATTCGGGGTGTCCAATCCTCGGCTTGGATGCCTGCTGCGATGTCGGCCATCGACTTGAGGACGTCGTCGAGTCGGGCTGGGTCGAACGCCACCCACTTCTTCTTTCGGTCTGCCGCCGGGTACCAGAACTCGGCTTCCGTGGGCGTTCCATGGGCGGTTATAGCCGGATCCTGCCGGGCCGCGGCGAGGTAGAAACCCAGTTGAATGGATTCGGATGCTTCAGCCACGGTTGGCATGGTCGATGACGTCTTGTAGTCGACTACCCGGAGCTCACCGTCGGTTTGACGCTCGATCCGGTCGGCTCGGCCATTCCAGACCGTGCCGTTTATTTCCATGGACAGCGGATGTTCAACAATGACCACCGCCGCGCCGGGTCGGATCCAGTTCGCATAGAGCTCGGTGAGCAATTTGATTGCTTTCTGGTACCAGGCGTGCTGGCGGGCTCCGATATCCATGTCGTAATCGGGAAATAACCGGTCGAGCCACTCAAGGGCGTCGTCGATGGTCGACCGACCATCGCCCCGGGCCACCGCCCCCTTTTCGGCCTGTTCGAGTACGTCGTGGATGAGACTCCCGAAGGTGGCGTACCGGCCGTACTCGCTCGCCACGCCGAGGCGCCGTTCGAAGGCATAGCGCCGAGGACAGGCGTCGTAGGAAGTCGCCTGGCTGGGAGAGAACGTGGCATGTTCGGAGATCAGGCCCGTGTCGGTACCGCGTGGTCTGACGCCGGCAAAGTCGAGCGGGTGCCGGACGTCCCGGTTGGGCCGTCTGGCGAGCACCTCGGCCGCGGCGAGGCGGATGCCGGCCCCTACTTCGCCGTCGGTTAGGCGTCGGCGAAGAAGGGCTTCGGCTTCGAGGGCGGTGACCGGCACGTCTTCGGTTTCGTCGCCAACCGGGGTGGGGGGCTCGTCGCTCAAGGCGAGCAGAAAGCGGCTGGGGCGTCGGTCGGTTTCGTCGATCCCCGCCGATGTGGAAGTCCAGATGGCCCGACGAGCGGCCCTGGTCGTAGCGGTGTAAGCGAGGCGTCGTTCCTCGGCGAGACGGAACCCGAGGCTGTCGGTGGCGTCATGGTTCGGTGAGAGGAGATGCGGTTGGAGGAGCGACCGGTTCCGCCGCAGATCCGGGAAGGTTCCTTCTGATGCGTCCGCGATGAAGACGACTTCAAACTCGAGTCCCTTGGACTGGTGCAGGGTCGTCAGGGTGAGCCGATCTCCTTCTGGTCGGAAGGAAAGCAGCGGGTTGGCTTCGAAGTCATCCTGTTCGGTGAGCTTCCCGTAGGCTCGCAGGCCGATGCGCGGGTCACGATCAAACTGTCGTTCCACAGCTTGGGCCAAAGCCGCCCAGGCGGCCCGGTACGAGCCAGCAGTTGGGGAGATCACGAGATCCTCGAACTGGGGGAGCGTCGACCAAACATGCCAGAAGCCGTCGATGGCCGGCTTTTCTGACGCCCAGCCTGGATCGTTGACTAGTTTGGCCAAGGGGCCGAAACGCTCGGGATCGTACGCCTCGAGGATGGCTGCCCAGCTCTGACCGGAGCTCCGGCGCAATCGGAGTAGATCTCGTTCGGTGGCGAGTGCGGTGCGAAAGAGCGGGCCGAGGAGTAGACGCCGAATGGCCCGGTCACAATCATCGGCCCGTCCCGTCCCGACCGGGGCGTCGTGATAGAAGGCGGCGTTGGCGATATCGAACACGGCGCGCACTCCGGGGTGGTCGGCGAGCCGGGTGTCTGGTGATTCGTGGGGAATCAACCGTCGTTCAAGGGCGCGGGACAGCTCGGCCAGAAATCGTCGCTTTGAGCGGACGAGTACGGCCATCTGGCGGTAAGGAATGCTCTCGGTCACATGCAACTGCTGTACGGTTCTGGCAATCCATTCGGCCTCGTGGGATTGCTGGGTGAATACCATTCGCTCAAGCCGTCCGGCGTGGGCGGCGGCGATGACCGGCCGGACTTCTTCAGCGTGCGGGACCAGTCGATTGGCCGCTTCGAGGATGACTGCCGGAACCCTAAACGACGTCGTCAACACGGTTCGTTTCACTGGCCGGTCAAGGTGGCCGAAGCGCTCGCCGAACCGATCAACGTTGTCGAGTTCAGCACCCCGGAACGAGTAAACCGATTGCAGCGGGTCGGCGACCACGGTCAGATTGCCGCGGCGATCGGTCACCCCGTCAAGCAGCGCCGCCTGGGCGGCGGTGGTGTCCTGGTATTCGTCGACGAGCACGTACTGGTATTGGTCGGCGAGGGCTTGCTGGACTTCTGAACGCCCGGCCAGTTCGACGGCTGCCGCTTGCAGGGTGCCGTAGTCGATGCGGCCGGAACCTACGACTGCGTCCAGGTATTTGCGGCGAAATGCGACCAGGCCCCGCCAATCGGATCTGGGAGCTGCCAAGGCGCCTAGTGCGGCATCGTCGAGTAGATACTCCTGGGATCGCATGATGAAATCGGCGACCTCTTCGGCGAAGCTGCGGCTGGCCAGGAGCGGCCGGAACGGGAGCGGCCAGCTATTCGGATCTTCGGTCGCAAGTAGTTCGGCTACCACACTGACATGCTCTGGCCCCGTGAGCAGCGTTGGCATCTCTTGCCAATCCAAAGCGGCCGGTGCGTAGGCTTCGAGCAGCCGGTAGGCAAAGCTGTGGAACGTGGAGACGTTGAGTCCCGATACCTGGCCCGGGGCTGCAGTGGCGATCGCCTCGCGAAGGCGTGAGGCTCCCCGCCGGGAAAAGGTCAAGACCAGGATTTGGGAAGGGGCCACCCCGCGCTCCAGAATGGCGGCCGCCCGGCGAGCCAGAAAGGTGGTTTTCCCGGTGCCCGGTCCCGCGATGATGAGCTGGGGGCCGTCGGTGTCGGCGAGGGCGCGATCCCAGTCGTCCGGGTTGATGTGCTGTTCGTTCACGGCCTGATAGACCCTAGACGTACGCTAGGCCGCGGTTGGTAGCAACGCCAGGCTGTCCTCGATCACTATGAAGCCGATCCCC
>Ga0224506_10000765_pt1 | contig 25195 bp, 26 predicted proteins | sample SF_Jan12_sed_USG_2_FD_169108 | JGI IMG/M metagenome (GOLD analysis project Ga0224506, IMG submission 169108) | Sediment microbial communities from San Francisco Bay, California, United States - SF_Jan12_sed_USGS_8_1 | ecosystem: Environmental > Aquatic > Marine > Sediment | place: USA... | reverse complement strand
TAGGCATCTGCAAAACGTACCAGCCACTCCGGTAGAAAGTGCTCACCGATGGCCATGGTCACCTCCAGGCGCAGGGTCTTTTGACCACGACTGAGATCATCCAGTGACTGCTCGACAACCCGGTGCGCATCCAGGGTTTGCACCGCAAATTGGTACACGGCCCGCCCGGCATCTGTGAGATGTAAGCGCCCACTTACTCGCTCCATCAGACTGGCATCATAGATATTGTCCAGGGCTCGCAGACGTTTGGTTACCGCCGGCTGGCCAATATGCAGCAGTAAGGCTGCCTCGTTGACACCACCACGCTCAACAACGGCCTTCAGTGTGGCAAGGGCTTTTAGATCTGGCAGGGCATTATATTCCATAGAGGAATATTCTAATACATTTTTTCACTTTCTGGCAGCCCTTTGTATATGCATAATTGCGGCCTGATTTCACAAATAAACAGATTTACCGCTAATCCGGGCCAGACGAGTCCGTCAAGGAAGAGATAGCAGGCATATTCTCAGTTGGAATACATATGAGATGCCGCTTTTTCTCACGGTAGATAATGAATTCATTTCTATTTGAGGTGTGACATGAGCGACAAAGATGTAAGCGTAATGTCCGTCATCGGTTTTGGTATCGTCAGTGCTGTCCTGTACACACTGCTGTATATCTACAGTGGCGACTTAGAAAAAGCTTCACAACTCGTACAACAGGGCGAAAAGATCTACTTCCTGATACCGATTGCGATAGCCTTCGTTTTTTCATATTTCCACGGTACCTTCACTGATCGTTTCTGGTCGATGCTGGGTCTGAAGGCCAAGAAGTAAGGGGTTTATTATGGAAGTGTTACAAGCAATTAACTTTATCGACCTGACCTGGGTCAACGTTACCTCTCTTATCGTGGTTGGTTTTATCGCCGGTATGGTATCTGGTTTCATCGGTTCCGGTGGCGCCTTCGTACTCACGCCTGCGATGATGAGCTTCGGTGCCCCCGGTATCGTTGCCGTCGCCTCTAACATGGCGCACAAATTTCCCAAGGCACTGGTTGCTGCGATAAAACGCAACAGATATGGCCAGGTAGATGTGAAGCTTGGCCTCATTATGGGTATCTTCGCCGAGGCCGGTGTATTGATCGGTAAAAATTTCATGACCGATATCCGTCAGGACTTTGGTGATGTAGGTACAGACCTTTATGTCTCTGCCGTGTTCGTTGTGGTTCTGGCCATTGTCGGTGGTTTCGTTATGCGCGATGCCATGCGTGGCAAAAAGACCGATGCCGAAAACAAGGGTGTAGAGCAGAAGCACGAAGCCGGCAAGATCGCCAAGTGGGTTCAGTCCGTGCACATCCCCGGTACCATGATGTACTTCAAGTCTATCGACGCGAAGGTTTCCGTACTATTTATAGCGCCACTGGGTTTTGCTACCGGTTTGCTGGCCGCCTCTATCGCCGTTGGTGGTTTCATTGGCGTACCTGCGATGATCTACATCCTGGGTGTCCCTGCAGTAATGGCTACGGCCACTGAGCTGGTGGTTGCCTTTGTTATGGGTATGGGCGGTTCCATGCTGTACGCCTTCGACGGTTTCGTTGATATCCGTCTGGCCATGCTAATCCTGGGAGGTTCCCTGTTCGGTGTACAGATCGGTGCTATCGGTACCACCTACGTTAAGGAATACGTGGTGAAGTATGTAATGGGTAGCATTATGTTGATCGTTCTGGTTAGCCGTCTGATCAAACTGCCGGTGTACCTAGACCAGATGGACTGGATTGCTCCGCTGTCTGCCGGCCTGACCAGCACCCTGAACGTTGTCAGTTTCACCACCCTGATATTGGCTCTGGTAGTTGGTGCCCTGTCCATTCTCATTGCCCTGATTAAGGGTATTGCTGAGCACAAGCAGCAACATGCGAAGTTTGTTGATGTTGGTGCCAGTGACTAGTTAAGACTAGTTCACTAAACTGACACACCCCTCTCCGCCGTACCCCGAGGGCACACGTCCATGTACAAAAACACCGGCCTTGCGCCGGTGTTTTTTATCTGCTCCTCAAGCTGTCAATCAATACAGCAGACATCGCTTGCAGGCTTTTAATAAGCCGACTATCTTTGATGACCAGATGATCCGGGTCACTAGTGCGACCATGTCGCTTGTGATTCACTGAACTGACCAATACCGAGATAGCATCACGGTTCAGTCCAGGGCTTTGTTTGATCGCGGCAATGATAGAGATACCATTTAAACGTGGCAGCTGATTATTACAAATATAAAAATCGAAACGCTCGTTCAACAAACGCTCCAGCCCTTCCATGCCATCATGTACCTGAGAAAAATCAACACCATATATGGCAAAGGTCTTGAGTACGACGGATATATCGAGATCACTTTCAGCAATAATCAAACCACGATATTGAAAGTTCTTACGCTTGTTACGCAGGTTTTCCAGCTCTGAATCTATGGCGCTAAAATCAGTGTTTTTGTCCTCCAGCAAGGCATAGGCACGTCTCAGAAGATCGATATACGCCAGCCAATCCCGCATCTTGTCAGCGGAATAATACTCAGCTTCTTCCTTGTACTCGTAGAAACAATCCTCGAGGTTGTGGCAGATGGTGGTAAAAACATCCAGACCATAGGTTCCAGCGGAGCCCTTCATACTATGGGTAGAACGAAATAGTGATTCGAATACCTCGTTATCACCGCCCTGAATCATCTCCAGAGCCAGCGACTCCATCTCAGCAAACTTTTCTGGTAGTTCGCTAAAATAATTATCCCGTATCTGTGCGAGCAAAGCCTCGTAACTGGCTTTATTATCTGACATTAAAGATCCTCAGCGTGTATTGATATACCTATGATAGTCGCTTTTCCCCACCGGCATATACCATGTGATAAATCACCGGAATTAAAATAAGACTGACCAGCAACGAAAAACCCAGCCCCGAAATGATGGTGATGGCCAGCGGCCGCAAGATCTCTGAACCCTCGCTTAAGGCCAGGGCCAGGGGCAACATACCGACGATGGTGGTCAGCGTGGTCATAAGAATAGGACGTAAACGCAGACGTACAGCCTCCAGTAATGCATCTGCTATGGAAGCCGATTCAGGCTTCACCAATTCTACGTATTCCAACAAGACAATGGCGTTATTCACAACAATACCCGCTAACATGATCAGTCCCAGCCATACGGGCATAGAGATGGGCATCGCCATGTTCTGCAGGATCAGGCCAACACCAATCACCGAGAAAGGAATACTCACAAGAATAATCAGTGGATTTCTTAAGGATTCATACTGTACCGCCATCACCACCAATACCAGAAACAGGGCCAGGGCCAATAGACGTTGCAGATCACTGCGCCCCGACTTTAATTCCTGCAACATACCGGCATCATAAAGTGTATAACCAGCGGGCAGTTTCAGTTCGGTCTGTAAACGCTGTACCACTGTCGCCACCTGCTCCAACCCCGTCTGTTCGGCCAGCGAGGCCGATATCTCGACGATGCGCATCTGGTTTTCACGTTGTATCTGCGTCGGTGAAGCGTCCAGTTCCAGCTTCGCCACATCAGACAGATAGATGGGCTTGGCATTCCTCAGCGCAATGGTAAGCCCCTGTAATGCAGGTATATCCTTTAACAGATTTGAATTCACCCGGGCGCGTATGGCAATGCTCTGATCGCCGCGTAAGAAATCACTGATGTAGACACCATCCAGTGCCATCCGTACCCGCTCACCGACCTGCTGCACACTCAGGCCAAGACGTGACGCTCGCTCTCGATCCACCAACAGGGCCAACTCTTCTTTTACCTCTTCGGCCGAGTGTTCCACATTGCGCAATCCCTCTGTAGCAGAAAGAATCGAAGCCACTTTATCTGCCAACTGCTTGAGTACATCCAGTTCTGCACCCTGTATACGAATACTGACCTCATCGGCACCACGACTGGTACGTATACCGCGTATCCCCTGGGTACGCATACGTATCTTTACCCCGCTCATTTGCAAGGTATCGATGCGCTTTTTCACCCTGGCTATCCACGCCTTACTGCTTATCTTGCGCTGTGAAACCGGTAGCAGTTGCACATAGAGCGTGCTGCTATTACTGCTAAGGGTTTCCGTACGGCCAAAGATTCTGCCGCCCACCAGACTATAGATCCCCTCTACCGCCACATCTTTACGCAAGGCCCCCTCTATGCGCAAAATTATTCGATCCATTTGTTCCAGTGCCATACTTGGATCTGTTGAGACAGATACCTGAATGCGTCCGTCATCCATTGCCGGCAAGAACTCTTGCTTACCGTTAACAAAATAGACTGAACTAAAGCTTAGTAGAAGAATAAATACGACGATCAACACTATTGATAGAAACCGGCTTTCCAGTAATGGTTTCAATATAGTGGCGATAAATAGATAAAGTTTTTGTACCACTCGATCCAAATGCGCACGAATACGTGAAACGCTAGTATCGTGTACCTGTGCACTGAGTGCTGGCACTAAACTAATGGCCACCAGCAGAGAAGCGAGTATAGCGGCCGAAATGGTAAAAATAAGTTCTCGAAACAACAGACCAATAAGACCACTGATAAACAAAAACGGTAGCACCGCAGCCAGATTAGTAGAGGTGGAAGCAACGATGGCAGAATATATTTCACGCGCAGCGTGTTCGCCCGCTTGTTTTGGGCTTTCACCCTCCTGCTGATGACGGTAAATATTTTCCAGCATGACGATGGTGTTATCCAGCAGCAGACCCACCCCCAAAGCCAAGCCTCCAAGAGACATAATATTCAGTGTCAGGCCACCTGCTTGCATGATCATAAAGGTGATCATTATGGCGATGGGTATGCTGCTGCCGATGATCAAGGTGCGACGGATACTGCCAAGAAAGATATAGACGATCAACATCGCTAATAATCCACCGCTTATGGCAGCCAGACTGGCATTGCTCAAAGAGTGGCGTACGTAGACTGCCTGGTCACTAACCTTACTGATTTTCATCCCTTCGGGCAGCAGCTTTTGTTCTGTGAGCCATTGCATCCGTTCAGCCACTCTTTCTGCCACATCAATGGTATTGGCCGCCGGTTGTTTCTGGATGGATATCTTGACCCCAGTTTCACCGTTGTAACGAACCCGCAGGCGATCATCCTCATTGCCATCGATAATGCGCGCCACTTCATGCAAATACACCACCTTGCCAGCATCGATACTCAAAGGCAGTTGGCGGATCTCTTCCACACTGCGCAGGCGACCCTGGGTACGCCCTATCAACTCTTGTTGGGGGGTGATCAGCCGACCTATGGGAATGTCCTGGTTGGCGCTGCGGATTGCTGCAACCAGATCTTCCAGCCCCAACCCCAAACTGGCCAGGCGCGACAGATCCGGTTCTATACGTATCTCTCGTACCAGTCCACCACCGACCTCAACCGCAGCAACGCCGGGCAGGTTGATAAACCAACGGGAAAAACGGTAATCGGCGAAGCTGCGTAATGCCACGGCATCCATTTGGGCAGAGCTGATGACATATTCCAGCACCGGGATCTGTGCCGGATCACGTTTATATATAACCGGTGGATCTACGGTGTCGGGCAAGAAACGTTTGGCGCGATCCAGACGTGTACTGGCATCTCGCAAGGCAATATCGATGTCTTTGCCATAGGGAAAACTGAGATTAACCGAACTACGACCTTCCGTAGAGGTGGACTCAACCGAGATGGCATCCTCGGTGATGGCCAACTGTTCTTCTAACTGGCGGGTAATGCGGTCTTCCATTACCAGCGCCGGCACGCCTGGCTCCAATACCCGTATGCGCACTTCCGGATAGATGATGTGGGGTAACAGATCCACAGCCAGACGCTGCACCGCATAACCACCCAAGACCACCAGTGCCAAGGTCATCATCACCACGCCGACAGGATGGTGGATGGACCAGGCCGCTATGCCGCCGCCGCGCATCTCATGGTTGGCCATCGACAACCTTTACCTGTTGCCCATCTTTCAGACCACTAAACCCCCGAATGACGACCTTATCGCCAGACTTTAGGCCCTCACGAATCTCTATTCTCTCATCAAGATAAGAACCGCGAGTGACCGCGACCCGCTCTACACGACTGTTAGCCTGCAAACGGTAGACATAACTGCCCACATCGTCACGGCGCAGGGCAATCTGTGGGATCACCGGGTAACTGCCAGACTCTATACCGAGACTTACCCGCACCAATTGGCCTGGACGCAAGTGGTGAAAACCGGGCAACAATTCAATCTCTATCATCCCCTGGTGGGTCTGTTCATCCAGCGAAGGCATGATGCGTGAAATGTGCGCAGTATGGGCGGAACTGCTTTGTGTATTGGCATAGACCTTAACCGGGCTCTTCTCGCTCAGATAACTCAGTTGTTCTGCCTCCACAGCGACCCGGGCCTTGAGCAAACTATTATCCATAATGCTAAACATATGGCGATAGCGCTCTGCCACATCACCCTCCTCAACCAGGCGCTCACTGACCACTCCGGTCAATGGCGAGATGATCGTCATATAGGCCAGACGCTTGGCCAGTAAACGCTCTTCTGCGATGGCCACTTTCAGTTGGGTTTTCGCCTGCCCATAGGCTTCCGCGGAGACCATCCCCTCCCCTCTTAGTATCTGGAAGCGCTTCCACTCCGCTAGTACCTGTTCTCGCCTGGCCTTGAGTTTTAACCACTCTGCACGTACCAAACCATCGTCCTGGCGCGCCAAGACCTCTCCGGCCTGAACCTGATCGCCCTCAAAACGTTGTATATCGATAACCCGACCCGGTTCTTCGTTTAACACCTTCACAAACTGTCTGGGACCGAGCACAGCACGGCGTTCGACCCACTCTATGGCATGTCCCTGATAGACGGGGACCACCACCACCAGTGGCGGATTTTTAGGTTTTCTCTTCTCCGCAGCCAGTGAGCTATCCACAAGCAATAATAAAAATATGCTAAAAATTAGATGTAGAGTTTTTTTCACTGGAAATTACAACGCCTGATAACAAGGGCATAGTTATAAATCAGCCGCCCGATAACGGCAACCGAATTCTTCTATTGAAGGGAAATAGCAAATATATGGGGGAGGTTATTGCTCGAGGCTCGTCTCATAAACTGAAAATAAGGTTTGAAGAAATAAGGTCATATCGATGGGTTTCGTGACATACGCAGAAAAGCCAATATTATCGGCCTTTTCGATCTGCTGCGGCATGGCGTCAGCAGTAAGCGCAATAACAGGAATATCTGCCGTCTTAGGGTCTTGCTTCAGGCGACGGGTTGCTTCCAGCCCATCCATATCTGGCAGATTGATATCCATTAGGATCACATCGGGCTGTTGCTCAAGGGCAATCACCAAGCCTTCTTCTGCAGTGGGTACTGACAATAATTCACACCCTGCCAGCTGACTCTTTAATATGGCGCGAATGACTTTTACGTTTGCCTCGACATCCTCCACATAAAGTATCGTCTTTGGTAAACGAGCCGGAACCACTTCATTCATCTCATATTCCTTTGCCAAAACCGATGTACTTGGTTATTTGTAACAAAATATAACAAGTTTACGAAACCGAAACACCTGATTTTCAATCATGCCTGTGGCAATAGCATAGAGGATAACGCGGCGCTTCTGTGAAGTTAATTGTCACAATATCGTTACAACAATGACAGCGTAACCTGACATCTTTTTTTTTCGCCGAGAACGTTTACTTAAGTAAGCCTCGATTATGTTCCTGCATAAAATCCAGCTCAGGACCTTTAGGCACGATACGGGTGGGATTGATGCTGTCGTGACTCCAGTAATAGTGTCGTTTGATATGCTGCATAAATACCGTTTTCGCGATGCCCGGCCATTGATATAATTCCAGCAGATAATTGCCCAGGTTCGGGTAATCTGAGATACGTCGAAGATTGCACTTAAAGTGGCCAAAATAAACCGCATCAAAACGCACCAAGGTTGGGAACAGTCGCCAGTCCGCTTCGGTGATCCGATCACCCAGCAAGTATCGATTTTCTGACAGCCGTTGTTCCAAGCTATCCAGGGTTTCAAACATCGCATCAAAGGCTTGTTCATAGGCCGCCTGCGTATTGGCAAAACCACAGCGATAAACGCCATTGTTTACGCTGTCATAGATGAGGGCATTGACCTGGTCAATCTCTGCTCGCCGGTCTTCAGGGTAAAGATCCACCCCTGTATTTCCCCATTCATCAAACGCACTATTGAGCATGCGAATAATCTCCGAGGACTCATTATTGACGATGGTGTTTTGTTTTTTGTCCCATAACACCGGTACCGTGATGATGCCGCTGTAATGGGGATCGGCGATAGCATAAAGCTGGTACATGAATGTGGATTGATGCAGGTGATCTGCACTAGCATCTGCAAAACTATCCTCAAATTTCCAGCCTGCTGTTCCCATATCCGGGTGTACTACTGAGACAGAAATCACCTTCTCCAATCCTTTCAGACTACGATAGATCAAGGTCCTGTGTGCCCAGGGACAAGCATAGGAAACATACAGGTGATATCGCCCAGGTTCTGCCTTAAAGCCGCCCTCACCAGAGGGGCCCGGATTGCCATCCACAGTGACCCAGTGACGGAAAACAGAATCCTTGCGTACAAATTCACCGGCTTCCTGCTCGGATTCCAGCCAATCTGCCTGCATCTTGCCGTTGATCATCAGGCTCACTACCTACTCCCCCACTAAGTTTTTCATAGTCTAGCGTCTCAACAGCAGTGATGTAATACAATTTTTTGACCCTCTTACTCAGTCCCGCTGAACCACTCTCAGGTAGAATCAACCAACCCTAGACTGAAGGCCACCCATGAATATTGATTGCCCCTGTGGTAGTGGCGCAGCATATCTGCATTGCTGCGCCCCCTTACACCAAAAGACCCACGATGCCGAGACGGCGGAGTCACTGATGCGTTCACGCTACAGTGCCTATGTGCTGCAATTGGCAGACTACCTGCTGCTTAGCTGGCATCCACAAGGCCGGCCACAAGGTGAATTTGACTGGAGTACCCGCTGGATAGAGCTGGAAATACGCCAATGCCGCCTGGGCCAGGCCGAGGATAAGCTGGGATATGTGGAATTTATTGCCCGATTCGAGCGTGATGGGAGCACAGGAAGTCTGCATGAACTTAGTCGATTTCAGCGTTTTCAGGGCCGCTGGGTCTATATGGACGGTGAGATAGATCCACAAAATACTGCGGTTGGGCGCAACACCCCTTGCCCCTGTGGCAGCGGAAAAAAATATAAACTGTGTTGTGCTAAATAACTTATTGATAATTATTGAATTATAAAAACGATAGTAGTTGAGCTTGGCGATAAATGGATTATAATTCACCTATATACTTTAGAGTCTGCAATTATGGATATTAGTCAGGTATTACAACCCGGTCAGAGAGTCACTCATAACGAGTCTCCCAAAGATGCCGCCACAAGTAGCGCTGCACAGCCCACCAATGCTCGCAGCAAGGACAATGTGGCACTATCTGACGAGGCCGTATTTCTCAATCAGCTGGACAATGGCAGCATAGAGTGGGGCCGTAGCTTCACCACTACCCCTCCCATCCCCCGCACCTTAAATGAAATCCGTGAATGGGTATCCAGCTACACTGACGGCTTACGCTCTCGTGTAGAAGAGATCTTTCAGCAACAAAATGTAGACCTGGAACAAGACCTGACCATTCAAGTCAATGGCAATGGTCAGCTTCAGGTTGATCCCTCCCATCCTCAAGCGGTACGGGCACAACAAGCCTTGACAGAACATCCAGAGCTAACCCTTCAACTGAGTGAGCAACAACAACGTCAGCAACTCGCCAATGTATTGGAAATAGGTGGTGCACTACGTAATGCTGATACCACCGAGGCTCGTCGAGGCAGTGAGCAAGATCTATCTCAACAAATCAGTACACCACAAGCCTTTCAGTTAACCGTAGCCGCAGAAACGGATATCTCAGTAAAAAACCAAGCCCAACAGGCGTAATGCCTCGCGGCATAAACAATAACTAACGGTAGGCCGTAATGTGGGAACCACTTTTAAAATTTATTAAACTGTTAAATTCTGAACAGGCACCCCATCAACTCAGCCTGGGACTGGCCTTCGCTTTGATTGTCGGGTTCACCCCTACTCTAAGTCTGCATAACCTGTTGGTTCTGTTCCTGCTGCTAATGTTACGCGCGAATATATCGGCATTTTTACTCGGTTGGGCCATATTCTCGCTATTAGGTCTATTACTCGATCCCCTGTTTCACCTGGTTGGTCAGAACTTGCTCTCACAGAGCAGTTTGCATGAGATGTGGACGGGGATGTACAACAACAGTTTTTGGCGTTTAAGCCATTTCAATAACACCATCCTACTGGGAAGCCTGCTAATCAGTGTGTTAGCCTTCATACCTTTCTTTTTTCTATCAAACCGTCTGATCAGGCTTTACCGTGAGCGCATGCAGGAACGCTTTAAAACGTTCAGCCAACGCTTTACAAAATTGTTCAAGATTGGACAATTCGCCAGTCGATTTAGTCGTTAGGGATTACCCATATGAGTCAATGGATACGCTGGAAGGGAGTTATCCCCTTTGTATTAATCACTACCGGACTGGCGCTGTTTTTCCTCCTCTTTGTTGATAGCGTGGTAAAAAACATCATCGATTCAACGGGCTCTGAGATGATTGGTGCAAAGGTAGAAACCAAAAATGTGGACGTTCACCTCTCGCCACTAGGGATTACCGTCGATGGCCTGCAGGTCACAAACCCTCAACAACCTATGTCCAACGCCATAGAGATAGAACAGATCCGTTTTGGCCTGGCTGGCGATAAACTGCTAATGGGTCAGGTGATCATCGAACAGATGGATGTGGAGCACGTTCGTTTTGATACCCCGCGCAACAAATCCGGAGCCATTGCCAAGCCGACACCAGCTCCACCGAAGCCAGCAGGCAAGCCAGCTAAAGATAGTGTAGATCGTGGTGCACCATCGCCTTCCGTCAGTACTACAGAGGCCGAGAAAAAAGACGACGGCATGAAGATGCCCAGCCTCGACCTGCCCGATATAAATACCATCCTCAACAGCGAACCACTGCAAACACAAAAACAGGCCGATGCGATAAGTGCCTCTATTACCAGGACAGAACAGGATTGGAATGCGCTGCAACAATCCCTTCCCGATGATGCGCGGAAGAAAAGCTACGAACAGCGTGTGGCCTCACTGGAAAAAACCAAACAAGACGACATCGCGCAACTGACCCAGGCCCTTAAAACCCTGCAATCGCTTAAAAGTGATCTGAACACCGACATAGGGGTAATTAACCATGCTCGCAAACAGGCTCAGCTTAGTCTAAACAAACTGGATACCGACTATAAGGCCTTGCTTAAGGCGCCAGGTGAAGACAAGCAGCGACTTTTGAATAAATACACACCAGATGCTCAGGGTGTAGGAAACCTCAGCCAGTTACTGTTCGGCAATGAAGCCAACGGATACCTACAACAGGGACTGCACTGGTACAAGAAACTCGCACCGATGCTTACCGGTGATGAAGAGGAGGAAGAGGCGGAAGAGGCTGAGAGACTAACTGGGCGAGATATACGCTTCAGAGAAAACAATCCCACACCGGACTTTCTTATACGCCGTATCCACACCTCTGTGCAGACCACACAGGGTGATTTTGAAGGCCAGATTCTGGACGTCACCCACCAACCGGAGATCATCCGCAGACCGGTGAGCTTTGTCTTCAGCGGCCAACAAATGCGCGGCATGGATTCTCTACATATCCAGGGCAAGCTCGACCACATTGACAAGAAAAACACCCTCGATGAGGTGGACATGGATCTCACTCGCTACAAGGTAGCCCGCCATAGCCTGTCCAATGATCCGAATCTGCAATTGGTGATAGATTCCGCCCTCAGTAATACACGCATGCGGGTGAAACGTCGTAATGGTCGATTGAATGGTGACATGAACATTCACATCAGTGATATACAGTATGACAACCGTGCCGGCGGCGGGGAGTTTCAGCAAGTACTGGTCACGGCATTTAATAATGTCCATGATTTTAATATCGATACCTATCTGAGTGGCAGCCTAGAGAAACCGGGGCTACGTATCCGCTCTGATCTGGACCAGCGACTCAACAAGCAGGTCTCCGCAGCCTTTAATCGCCGTATCGACAAATACAAGCAAGAACTTAATAGCCGCATAGAGGCTGCCACCGAGAAACAGATTGCCCCGGTACGCGCATCGGTGGAAAAATTGCGTACCGACATCGAAACGCAGCTTAAAGCTACCGAGGCCTCATACCAGAACCAGCGTAGCGCTATCGACACACAACTGGGGCAATACCAGACTAGGCTTGATAAGATAAAACGCGAGTACCAGGCCAAGAGCGATGCCGAGAAGCGTAAAGCTGAGCAGGCAGTTAAACAACAGCTGGAAGATAAGGCCAAGGATCTGCTTAAGCAATTCCAACGCTAATTCATCCATCTTGGACTTGATGCAGATCTAATCTGCCAAGTAGAATTCAATGTTTCACTATAGAGACCATAATCTAGTCTACAAGCACGATAGATTATCGTACGAACGTTCATCAGGAGCTATCACCATGTCTCGTTTGCGTTGGCCTACTTTTGCAGTAGTAGGCAGCCTGCTCTTTACCACTGGTTGTATGAGCATGATCTCCAACAGCATGTCCAAAACCCTGTCCAATGCCATCATCAATCAGGATGACCCGGCTCTGGTGCGCGATGGCGCCCCTGCTTATCTACTATTGATCGATGGCCTGATCATGGACAGCCCAAACAGTGAGGGACTGCTGGTGGCTGGTGCCAAGCTCAATGGTGCCTATGCATCTATCTTTGCCGAAGACAAAAAACGCGCCAAACATATGGCTGCCAAGGCCCTGCGTTATGCGCGTACCGCTATGTGCCAAAGCCAGAGCGAAGTCTGCACGGCAGAAAAGGGGCCCTTCCCTGCCTTTAAACAATCTCTGCTCTCCACGGGCAAGTCACAACTGCCGGTATTATTCGCCTACGCCTCTGCCTGGGCCGGACAGATTCAGGCCAATAGCAGCGACTGGCTGGCCATTGCCGATATGCCTAAGGTTGAAGCCTTGCTGGAGCGCATCATCGAATTAGACCCAACATTTGAAAACGGTCAGCCCCATCTTTATCTTGGTGTCATGCGCAGTCAGATCCCCCCTTCACTGGGTGGTAAACCGGCACAGGGGAAACTCCATTTTGAAACCGCTATTCGCCTGTCTAATGGAGAGGATATGATGGCAAAGGTGCTATACGCAGAGAACTACGCACGCCTGATGTTTGAACAGAAACTACATGACAGCCTGTTAAAAGAGGTACTGGAAGGTAATCCCCATGTAAAGGGACTCACTCTGACCAATACCCTCGCCCAACAACGGGCAAAACAACTTATCATAAGCGGTAAGGACTACTTTTAGAGAACCCCATGAATAAATTTATTGTCTCACTTCTACTGCTACTCTTTCTCCAGCCCCTCAGCGCGCAAACCTTCAAAATCGCCACGGCGGCACCGGATGGCACCTTTTGGATGAAGGAGTTGCGGAGTTCTGCCAAAACCATTCAACAGCGGACGAACGGACGGGTAAAGTTTCGTTTTTACCCTGGTGGTGTGATGGGTAGCGACAAAAGTGTATTACGTAAAATTAACATCGGTCAACTCCATGGTGGTTTGATTACGGGCGGTGGATTGGCCTCTGTCTATCCCGATGCCAACCTCTATAACCTGCCATTTACCTTCCACAACTATGCCGAGGTGGACTACGTGCGTAAGGATATGGACCAGCGGCTGATGGCAGGTCTGAAACAAAATGGCTATATTAGTTTCGGTTTTAGTGAGGGAGGCTTTGCCTACATGATGGCAAACGTGCCTGTACGCAGCGTGCAGGACCTGCACGGGTTAAAGGTATGGATACCCGAGGGTGACCGAGTCAGTCAAACCTCGTTCGAAGCAGCCAATGTATCTCCCCTTCCCTTGCCACTGGCTGATGTACTCACGGGCCTGCAAACCGGACTCATCGACACCGTAGCCGGATCACCGGTCGGTGCGATCGCCCTGCAGTGGCACACACAGGTGCACTACCTCACAGATGTTCCACTAATGTACCTTTACGGCAGCATGATGGTGAAGCGCAAGCACTTTGAAAAACTTTCCAAGACCGATCAGATTATCGTCATAGAGGAGATGGGTAAGGCCTTTGCGAAGATCAATGAACAGAACCGTAGGGATGATGGTCGCGCTCGTCAGGTACTCAAAAAATTGGGCATCGAATTTGTTCATCCGCTTAAAGACGAAACCAAGCAGTGGGTAAAAATGGCCGATAGCGCCACTCAGATGCTGCTTAAAGATGGCTATATTGACAAACAAAATCATCAACACATGCTCAATCTTCTCACCACCTATAGGAAAACTCGGTGAGTTCAACGCGTTTACAACATGCTCTGCAGCGCTTTGAAGATGGGTTACTGGCATTTATATTGCTGCTGATGTTGTCTTTCGCCAGTGCCCAGATAGTGATGCGTAACCTGTTCAGCTCCGGTATCGTCTGGAGTGATCCGCTATTAAAGATACTGGTCTTATGGACCGCGATGTTAGGGGCCATGGTCGCCACCCGCCAGCATCACCATATCAATATCGATCTACTGAGCAAATTTCTGCCCCACCGTTTTCATGCCTTACAACAGACACTCGTGCATGGGCTTAGTGGTATCATCTGCGCCGTATTGGCATGGCAGAGCCTGCGCTTTATTGCTCTGGAGTGGGAAGAAGGTACCCTCGCCTTCGCGGCAATCCCCGCATGGATACCCGAACTTATTCTGCCCATCGGCTTTATCAGCATGAGCCTGCGTTTTCTGCTCTATAGCCTGAATCTTCAAAGGGATAGGACCATATGATCCTGACTCTGGTCCTCATCTTCATGGCATTACTGGGAGTGCCACTGTTCGTAGTGATCGTTACCGGCGCGCTGGTGGGTTTCTATCAAGCCGATATCGATCTCATGGCGGTTATCATCGAGTTCTATCGCCTGGCTGAAATGCCTGTATTACTGGCGATCCCTCTATTCAGCTTCGCCGGATACCTGCTCAGCGAATCTCAGGCCCCGAGACGTCTGGTGGCCTTTACTGAGGCCTTTCTGGGCTGGGCTCCGGGCGGGCTGGCGATGGTGTCTATACTTGCCTGCGCACTGCTGACCGCCCTCACCGGGGCCTCTGGTGTCACCATCGTCGCCCTTGGGGCCCTGCTCTATCCCGCCATGGCACAAGCGGGCTATAAGGAAAACTTTAACCTCGGTCTTATCACCTCGGCCGGCTCTCTGGGCCTGTTGTTCGCCCCCGCCCTGCCGTTGATACTCTATGCTGTCATCGCCCAACAGCTCAATGTCGGTGGTCGCCCCTTCACTCTGGATGATATGTTCCTGGCAGGCGTTCTACCCGGCCTGCTGATGATAGGTATGCTTGCCATCTGGTCATATTGGAAAAACCGTCATCAGGCGCGCACCCGCTTTTCCTGGGACAAGGCCAAGGCTGCCGTGTGGCAGGCCAAGTGGGAGTTGCCTTTACCGTTTGTTATTCTCGGTGGCATCTATAGCGGTTATTTCGCCATCTCTGAGGCCGCCGCCGTCACGGCCCTGTATGTTCTGTTGGTAGAGGTCTTCATCCTCAGGGAGATCCCACTAGGAAAATTACCTGAAATCACCCGTGAATCGATGATCCTGGTGGGCGGTATCCTGATCATACTCGGCGTATCTCTGGCCTCAACCAATGTCCTCATTGACGGTGGTGTACCCGACCAGATATTTGCCTTCATCAGTGCCCATGTCACGGACAAGCTCACCTTCCTCACCCTGCTGATAGTCTTCCTGCTACTATTGGGGGCGATACTGGATATATTCTCCGCCCTGGTGTTGATGGTGCCGCTATTGCTGCCCATTGCCATCGGCTACGGTATCGATCCGGTACACTTCGGCATCATTTTCCTTGCCACCATGCAGCTGGGTTACTTCACCCCGCCGGTTGGCATGAATCTGTTTATCGCCAGTTACCGCTTTAACAAACCCGTTATGCAACTATATCAGGCCACGGTGCCGTTCTTCTTTATACTGTTGTTGTCTGTATTGATCATTACTTACTGGCCGGCTCTGAGTCTCGGCCTGAGTGGACGTTAATCTATCTATGACTACCATTACCTCGCTTAGCGAGTTTTTCCAAAGTTCAGGATTTCAGTTCCGTGTCTTCGACATGGGACGCCATATTCGTACCATAGCCGCTGAAGACTTCCTCGCCATCGAACAGGCCGAGCAAGCCTATCCTTATCCGATGCAACGACAGGCATGGATTGGGCTTCTGGGCTGGCCGGAAGATGACACAAAAAAACACTTTGTCTGGTTTCTGCGTCTGCCGCTGGATGAGACCGGCCAATTATCCTACGTCGTACGTGATGATCTATTACGGCGTCTGGTTAAAATGGCAGAACAGGGCCTCAACGGCAACGATGATCTGGCTCTACAAACCTCCATGGACGATAACCCCTTTGGCTACAAACCTACCGATGAGCGGATGGCTATCTTTCATGCCAAGGCGCGTAAGCTGCTGGGTCTTACTCCGAGCAAATACTACCAGCATGCGCATGATTACTTTGCCGGTCAATTAGACATAGATCAGTGGAGCTTCGTAGGTCTGCAAGGGATCGCCGACGTAGCAGCACGTCTTGATGAGGATGAAAATGCTCTCAATCTGGCAGATATCATCGATACACTGCCTGACATCCCTTTCGAGGTGTTATGCCAGTGTCTGGAAAACGAGGCTCTGGACATGAATCTAAGCCAGGCCATCGCCCGACGTGCCACCCATGAACTGGCGAAACAAGAACCTCATGCAGGACAGATTGCACTCTGCCTGCGGGCCCTTTCCATGTCTCAATCGCCAGGCATGCGACGCAATATGTTGGAGCATATTCTCACCTCCAAGGTTGCCACAGATATCCAGATCCTGGTTGGCATCTCTGGTCGTTGCTGGGAAGACCTGGAAGATGAGCTGATTCTGCATGATTTTCTCTCAGCCCTGGCCTGCAACCCTGAAGGCCAAGATCTTTTTAATAAGGTACTGGCAGATCTGTTTACCTTACCCGGCATGCGTGTCAACATCATGACGGCCTTGCGCAACCCACAGCGAACAGATCAGTTATCTGCTGCACTGGGTCAATTCTTTGCCTCCATACGCCAATCGGGGATCTGATGTACCAGTGCAGTGGTAATGAAAATCTAATCTCTCTGGATATACCCCAGCCTTACCGGGATGCACCACTGCCTATCCTCCTCGCCGATGAACTCAATCTGATACTTAGCTATGTTGTCGCCGATAGCGATGAAGAGGAGGAAGCCAGTAACCTGTCGGGGAAGCTCTATGAAGAGGAGCCCATGCTGGCGCTCAAGTTCCAGAATCCTCTCGCTCACTTTCAGGGACCACCTGATGACGGTGGCATACAGAACCACCCACTGGCAGGATCTGGCTTGCAGGCCTATGGCATTTATGTGGTAGAAAACTCCCCCTGGATCGAGCAACTACGCGTCATGCAAATTCGCAGTGGCCTCTATCGCGCCAGCGATTGGGAACCACTCAAACACTACCTCTTCAGCTTCCATAGCATGAGCTTCGAATGTATCGCCGAAGGCTACCGTAGCCTTATGGTGCGAGGTCCCCTACGGGCAGTATTTGACAGTTATACTGAGATACTGGACGCGGTTTAAAGATTGACTTACTACCCTTAAACTAGGTAAAAAGGACGTATAACCAAATAAAGAAAAACATACAATATTGGTGGGGATAACAAATGAACATAGCCTTCAGAAAAAGAGAGGGCGCGTACAGTCAGTTGATCTGTACCCGCGATGATGGCTCAAGAAGTGAGTCACTGTTTCCGAATAAAAGAGCCATTCCACACGAACTCATTCACTATGTGGTCGAGAAGACCCTGGGGCTGCACCGAGCCTTCTACGGTCTGGTCGCCAACGGCGCTGCAATCGCCTATCACAAAGAGCATAATCACCCGCTGACCAAAAAACATCAGGACATCACCCAAAACTGGCAAAGTGAACTGCTGGTGGAGGCGATTCAAACTACGGCGCTTGAGCATGGCGGTTCTATCGAGAATTTTTATAAGGTCCTCGAAAGATTATGTGTAGATCGCAACATCCCGGTGCCCAAGATGAATGCACCTCAATTGCAGGCTATTTGCGTTGAATTACAGCAATATCATCATAAATGGAACAGTATTGATTGTAACCATCAACTGGACGTGAGCTTCTAAGTGCTCATCCACTACCATGCTCTATGCTAAGCCTTTTGCTAGTCATGCTATATTATTAGTGGCATTTAAATCATCCATAGAATTTAGTTTATGTGCATAAAAAAAGACACTCATTGAGTGTCTTTACTGAGCCACAAAATATATCGGTATTAATGTAAACGGCTTAATGTACGCTCACCACGTGGCATAAAATTATCGTTCAAATCCAATGATAAGATGATAAATCTGGCACGACCATCGATCAGATTTTCTGCCACCATACCAAAGACTCGCGAATCACCGCTATTGTCACGGTTATCACCGAGCATAAAATAATGCGCTTCCGGTACGGTTAAGAGCGGAAAGTTTTGATAATGACGATTAGCGCTATCGCGTACCGCAATGGAGTGGTGCAGACCATTGAGGTCTTCATCCACTACCAGTGGTAAAAATTTATCCTGCCAAATCTGTGGGGCTCTACTCTGATCCCCCTCCTGGTAATCCAGTGCCGTACCATTAATCAACAGACGGTTGTCCCGCATCTCTATAGTATCCCCAGGCAATCCCACCACACGCTTTACCAAACGCGTCGCATCCCGAGGTGAGTCAAATACCACAATGTCGCCACGCTGAGGCTTAGCCCAACTGGCAATTACCCGGGTAGTAAAAGGAACATGCAGTTGGTAGGCCGTTTTATCGGTAAAGACATAGTCACCCTCCAGTATGGTGGGCTTCATAGAACCTGTGGGTACCAAATACCAGTTTGCTACAGCGGTACGGAAAACCCCCATCGCTAATACAATAAAGATAAATACTCTCCACTCTTTCCATATATTTGTCATAAGCTTTCCCTCTTATGTCAAAGGATTAATAGACGTTCTTGATCTTCCAATTCGGTCTGCGCCGTCATCCACTGCTCTTCTACCGCTAGCAGCTCTTGATCCAGCTTACCCTTACGGCTGAGGATTTCGGACAGACGAGACTTGTTGGCATCTTCGTATAGAGTGATATCTGCCAAAAAAGTTTCCAACTCTTGTTGCTCACCGCTAAGGCTATCCATTCTCTTTTCCAGGCTCTTGATCTGTTTGAGCAAGGGTTGTAGCTGTTTGCGCAACTCGGCCTGTTGTTGACGTCGTTCTTTTTTTGATACGGCGTCTAAACCATCCTCACCAGAAAGGCGTTTATCTTCCTGATTCTTTTTGCTGTTGAGCAATAAGGTTCGGTATTCATCCAAATCACCCTTGTATTCCTGCAGACGTCCATCATCAACCAGCCACAAACTATCGCTGATGGTACGTAACAAGTGGCGGTCATGCGAGACCACAATCATCGCCCCTTCATAATCCTGTAAGGCCATTGCCAACGCATGGCGCATCTCAATATCCAGATGGTTGGTGGGCTCATCCAACAGCAATAGATTGGGACGTTGATAGACGATCAGTGCCAACACCAGTCTAGCCTTTTCGCCGCCAGAGAACGGTCCCACAGCTTGCAGAGCCTGATCATCATGAAAACCAAAACCACCCAGATGATCACGAAGTTCCTGCTCACTAGCCTTGGGGTTGAGTTGTAACAGATGTTCAGCGGGAGTCAGTTCAGCGTGCAATAGTTCAAGCTGATGCTGAGCAAAATAACCTATATTTAGATCCTTCGACCGCTCCATCTTACCGGATAGCAATGAACTCTCGCCTGCCAACAACTTAATCACCGTCGACTTACCAGCACCATTGGCGCCCAGCAGGGCGATGCGTTCACCGGGCAACAACGAAAACTCTACATCGCGGAGAATAGTTTTGTCGTCATAACCCAGTCGCCCCTGTTCCAGACGAATAAGTGGAAAAGGCATCTTATCAGGACGCAGGAAGCTGAAGTGGAACGGCGAGTCTACATGGGCTGGCGCAATGGCTTCCATGCGCTCCAATGCTTTGATCCGACTTTGTACCTGCTTGGCCTTGGTGGCTTGGGCACGAAAACGATTCACAAACTGACGCACATGATCCACTTCGCGTCGTTGCTTATCAAACGCAGCCTGTTGTTGTGAAAGCTGTTCGGCACGCTGTAGTTCGAACTGAGAATAATTGCCGCTGTAAAGTATCAGCGACTCATGTGCCACATGGATAATGTAGCCCACCACCTCATCAAGAAAATCCCGATCATGGGAGATCAGTAACAGTGTACCGGCATAAGCGCGCAACCAGTCCTGCAACCAGATCACCGCATCCAGATCCAGATGGTTGGTAGGTTCATCCAGCAGCAGTATATCGGAGCGACACATCAAGGCACGTGCCAGGTTCAGGCGCATACGCCAACCACCGGAAAACTGCTTCACCGATTGCTGCAGTTGTGGCTGACTAAAGCCTAGTCCGTCGAGCATGCGTGCCGCTCTGGAGGGTGCGGCATAACCATCGATGCTGGTCATCTGCTCATACCACTCCCCCAGCCGTTCATGCTGGCCCTGAGCTTCCGCGGCATCAATGCGCGCCTGTAAGCGGTAGTATTCTGTATCGCCTTGTAACACGTACTCCAGCGCAGACTCATCTACCGCGGGCGTCTCTTGTTCCACATGGGCAATCACCAGACTGGCAGGCAGAGAGCATTCGCCGTTATCGGCCTGTAACTCGCCACGGATGAGGCCAAACAGACTGGACTTACCACAGCCATTGGAGCCGGTAATACCAACCTTTTGACCCGCATGCAGGGTAAGGTTCACATCTTGAAACAGCAGCTTGCTACCACGGCGCAAAGCCAGACCCGTAAAATTCAACATAGACGTAGATCATGTAAGGAAATGTGCAGACGGCCGAGTCTATCACAGCCGTAGTGTGAACCGTATGAAATACATCCCTATATAAAAATATGGTATCGTTGACGGGTTTACGGTAACCGTTCACCCAGCTGACTGGGGCTAAACTCGATAGCCTACTGACTTCATGGACCATCACAGCATGAATGGTGTTCGGTTTTATTCTTCGACTAAAACAACAATTGGAACATAACAAATGAGTATCTATTTCCCTTCTCTCTCCACTCTCATACGCGGTCTGGTGCTGACTATTGTCATTACGATAGTTGGCCACTTTGTCTATCCCACTCTGGGTTTGATCGAGACCAATACTGGCCTCATCTTTAGTGCCGGCCTGTTGATAGGCAGTATCATAATGTTACTGCTCTCTTCCCTATATGCTGACAAAAGGGTTCGAACAACGACCTTATATGTGGGCAACCTGGCATTTAAGACTGGTGAAGGCTCCTTGCGAGAACTGTTTGGTCAATATGGTCAGGTACAATCTGTACGCATCATGAAGGATCGTCTGACCCGTAAGCCTCGTGGCTTTGCCTTCGTCGAGATCGAACGCTCTGCAGGTCGTGCCGCCAGCAGACATCTGGATGGCTATGAGTTCAATGGCCGTATCCTTAAGGTCAATAACGCTAACCAGCGTAAGCAGCTCGACGAATAGTTGGGGCATCACGGCCGGGCTCATCCCGGCCGTCGTTCCTGGTGATTACCATGCCCCCCGATTACCACCTGATTCAGCCTATCCAAGCCCAGCTAGCCCGCTTTAGCTTTCATGGAATATTTCAAGACCGACCCATCCAGTGGCAGGCAGAACTGCTCACGCTCTCACACTATTACGAATTGGGGCTCAATGAGGGTTTATATGCGCCGAATCAAACGGTATCTCTACAGCAATTTATAGAAATCTCTCTACCGGACATAGAGCCGCTGCCGATACGCATCGTGCATGCGATACCAGAGGTGAACCAGGCCAGCATGTTAAAGACCATCATTATGGTGAGGAACTACAAACGTCTGCATCGAGGTAGGCATACCTACGGTGCTTATTTTGAATTTGGAACGCAGAATCAGGGCAGTCTTTAGATACGGTGGGGCTGGCACAGATAGGCCTTACTACCCATCTCATGAAGACGACTGGACGTACGCAGGAAACCATCCTTAATACGCCGGCCGCAATAGAGATCATCCGGGTCGACCATAGCGGCAATGATCAATTTAACATTATGATCATAAAAGGCATCTATCATATGCATAAAGCGTTTCGCCACGTCCTCTTTCGCCTCACCCATTTGCGGCACGGGTCCGATCAAGACCGTATGATATTCACGTGCGATCTCCACATAATCCGCCGCTGAACGTGGCGTCTCACAGATGGCCGTAAAATCGAACCACACCTGATCCAGCGACAATCCCCGCGCCGCTATCTGCCGATGATTGATCTGCACATGATTGCCAACCCGCTCGTGTTCAGGAACCAGTTGTTGAAACTGTTGTGAGAGGAATAATTCGGCTTGTTCTGGCTCTTCGAACCGATGATAGGTCCCGGCCCGCTCCAGCAGTTTTAGCCGATAATCGGTTCCACCAGCCAATTTCACTACATGGGTATGCTGTTTGATCTCATCGATGACCTGTAGGAAGTGCAGGCGTTGCAGACCATTTTTATACAATTCGTCGGCTTCAATGTTTGAGGTGGTCACCAAGACGACACCCAGCCGGAACAACTCCGGTAACAGACCCACCAGCAACATGGCATCAGCAATATCATCGACAAAAAATTCATCCAGACACAGGAGTCGATATTTCTCCGCCAGACGGGCAGCGAGAATACTCAAGGGGTTGGGACTTTTGGGCAGCAGGCTTAGCTGCTCGTGGATCTCTTTGATAAAGTGGTGAAAATGAACCCGGCGTTTTTGCGGCACTTCCACGCATTCGTAGAAGGTATCCATTAGATAGGTCTTGCCACGTCCGACCCCGCCCCATAGATAGAGGCCACGAATGCTTTGTTCTTTGCTCGGCAGTAAGCGCCCTAGCCAGCCAGTTTTGTTGTTCCTAGGCTGCTTAAGGGCAAAATAGATCCCTTGCAGATAATCCATCGCCTGCGCTTGGGCAGCATCGGCATGCATGCCTGCAGCAAGATCATTTCGATAACACTCTATAGGCGAAAGACTATCGGTACTGTCCACCACGGCCACCATATTGCTACCATCAGCTAGAACGGCCACCACCATGGAGATTGTAGTGACTTCTCACAACGGGCCAGTTGAGTATGATATCGGCTTGCTTGTCCCTTAACTTTACGCGCCACCTTCACCAGCCACTTTTTCTTTAAATAGGTCTTGCGCTTAAAGCCTCCCTGACCTTCATGATAGGCAAGATATTGTTTGTAGGCATCCCACTTGGAAATACCCAGAGTGTCATGGCTCAACTTGCCATACCAACCTATGAACTCCACCGCATCACCAAAGTCATCGCGATCGGCAAACCAGAAGCCCCGCTTGTCCATATACCAGTCCCAGGTCTCCTGCTTCACCTGCGCATAACCATAGGCCGAGGAGGGACGGGTCCAGGGGATGATGCCAAAGATCCAGCGCCGGGGTGGTTTGGCCTTGGCGCGAAAGTTTGACTCCTGGCGCATGATGGCCATCTGTACATGGATGGGGATACCATGGTGTTTATAGGCCCGGCGGGTATCGTCATACCAGCCACTTTTCTCTTTAAAGATGGCACAGACATTATCCACATCACGTGGCGGATTGGTGGTGCAGCCAGAGAGGATCAGCAGACTCAGGACCAACGGCCCGAGGATTCGGGTGAGATTAAGATCGGGCACAGTGTTAATGTTTCTCTTCGCGGAACAACAGAAACAGCTCATCCAGACAGTCCGGGATCTGCTCTGCCAATTGTTGGCGCGCTTCCTCGTCTTGCATCAGCTCACCCAGGTCTTCCTCCTCCATCGCTCCAGCCAGAGCTGCAATGGGTAAAGATAGAGCCGCAACGCGTGGTATCTCCTCATCGAACCAGGTCTCATCCTCCAGCATCTGCCCTTCCACAAACCCCAGACACCAGGAGTGTAACAATTCACCCTCTTCCTCATCATCCGGCGTCAGTTCAATGGGTAGTTCAACACCGTCACCACTATCCAGCTCATCATGAATCCCCTGCAGCATAATTTTCAACATAGCAGCGATGGGCTCGTTTACCGGAGCGTTCTCCTCACCCATCACCTCGGGCCACCAGCGTGAAAATTCGGCCGTCTGCGGCAGGATGGCAAGAGCGGTCATGAAACCATGCAATTCAAACAGGTCCATAGCATTTTCGGGGATCTCATCAGAAAGAAAATACTCGGATAATCCATCCCAGTCTTGTTCATTTAAACCTGCTAACACTGTATACACTCCACATTAAAGGCCCGATGCTGCGCCCTGATAAGAATTGAGAGAAACCGTAATATGTATGTTAAACCTCAAGGCTAAATGATCCACCTTCGCCAAAATAAGGTTACATTTGCAGTATATCGCACCAATAACAAGGATGCCCCATGAGCAATAGCAATAGCAATAAAGATAACTGGCACTATGCCAGCAAGACCGCCACCATGTTGATGCAAACCATTGCCCACATAGAACTGTCCATGCATGAAGGCGAGGCCTCCATCGGTACCGTGATCAAGACCTTCAATACCATGGGGCAGTATATGGATAGCATACAGGAAGGTGTACAGGAGCTGGCTGAAAGTCGTCCTGAACTGGGTGAAAAACTGAATTATGTCAGCAGCCATATTACCGAGGCCATCATCAGTATGCAGTTCTATGATGCCCTGACCCAGCGCCTGCAAACCGTTATCAAGGGACTGGGTGATATGTCCGTGCTGGTGGATGATGCCGAAAAGCGTGATCAGCAATCGGCCTGGGAAGCGTTACAACAGAGCATGCGTAGTAGCTGTAGCATCCATTCCGATACCGTCTTTCTGGAGGCCATCTGCTCTGGCAAGGGCTTCGAGGAGGCCCACCGTCTTGCCATCGAATCACAGCAAGCTAACGATGAAATCGAACTATTTTAAACCCGGCTAGTAATGTGGCGGCGGGGTCTCCTCCGCCTGGCTCTTCATATGCG
>Ga0224506_10000763_pt1 | contig 25273 bp, 30 predicted proteins | sample SF_Jan12_sed_USG_2_FD_169108 | JGI IMG/M metagenome (GOLD analysis project Ga0224506, IMG submission 169108) | Sediment microbial communities from San Francisco Bay, California, United States - SF_Jan12_sed_USGS_8_1 | ecosystem: Environmental > Aquatic > Marine > Sediment | place: USA... | reverse complement strand
AATTATGGAAAATTAAAGGGGGGGGCAGTGAACAATAATCGTGAGTTGTAGTACATCAGTGAAAGATGCAAGAATTCCGGTCAACGGGGTTCACCCAAAAGGGCATTACGATTGTTTCCCAATCCCCATTCATTTAAATGAACGTAAGGAGCCACCATGCATTTCACCGTTCAACGCTTACCCGAACAGTCTTCACAGCCCCTCCGGGGTTCTGTAACCCAAGGGCTGGGAATACTTTTCGGAATGCTTTGTTTTCTGTTGGGTAGTCCGGGCCTTACCCAGGCCGGGGAATTAGGACATTACGCCCCGGGGTTACCCAATATTCGCGACCTGCTCGTTCCTGATCCTGGGTTTTACTTCATTCAGTATATGGCCGCCTATAACACGGATACCTTCAGAAACAGAAATGGCGATAAAGTGAAATCCATCAATACCCCGATCACCACCCTCAACGTAGAAACCGACGTCGATGTGTTTGTTGTCGCCCCCGCATTTGTTTGGGTTAGTCCATGGGAGGTCATGGGCGCAAGGTACGGAGCACAAATCATTCCCACATTTGGGAATACCTCCGTTCAGGCGTCGTTACGTACCCAGACAGGGTTTGGTGTCGAGGCGGATGAGTCCCAATTCGGGGTAGGTGACTTATACGTTAAACCCTTGTGGTTAGGATGGGAAGGCGCCCACTACTCTGTGGCCACCGGCTATGGGTTCTATGCCCCCGTAGGAAAATATGACGAGGGAGACTCGGATAATATTGGGTTGGGTTTTTGGACCCATGAGTTCCAACTGGCCACCGCCTGGTATCCCTGGGAACACAAAGGGACGGCCGTCACACTGGCAGGAACCTACGAAATTCATTCGGAAATCGAAGATGTGAACATCACTCCCGGCGATCGGGTTTCCCTCAATTGGGGAGTTAGTCAGTACCTCCCCCTCAATGATGCCAACTCGCTTTTACTGGAAGTGGGAGTCTTAGGCTATTCTCAGTGGCAGGTGGAAAAAGATTCGGGATCGGATGTGAACCGGCGGTTTAACGTCAAGGACCAGGTGCATGCAGCCGGGGGACAAATCGGTTTGACGTATGTACCCTGGAAGGCGTTCATGGTGTTTCATGGACTGCAAGAATTTGCCGCCGAAGCGCGTTTTGAAGGGCAATTTTATACTCTGACCGTCGGAAAGGGATTTTAGGGGATAGATAATCTCTATAAAACTTTTTCGAAAAGCCTCAACGCGCGAGGCCTCAAACTAAAGGAGAGAATGACGATGTTCAGGTTGATGATTCGCGTGGTGGGGTCTGTCATTCTTGCGCTTTCCTTCACTTGCCCAGTCTCAGCTCAGTCCGATGGGTCTGTTTTACCATTTCCTTCGCCACCATCTGAAAGCGTGGCGAACCCCAGAATTCAAGATTCCACGATGAAATGGCCCAAACCGCCCCAACGGCTGCCCGCAGATGCCCCCTAATATCCTGATTGTGTTGATCGATGATATCGGCTTTGGTGTGGCCGACACTCGGCGGCGAGGTGCACATTCCCGCGCTCACTCGCCTGGCGAATGACGGCATCTGGTACAACGCGTTCCATACCACGTCCATCTGCTCGCCGACTCGGGCCGCCTTGTTGACCGGTCGGAATCATACGCGTGCCGGCTCCGGCACGATAGCGGAACGTGCCGTTGCCTTCGATGGCTACACGGGCGTGATACCCAAGACGGCTGCGACGATAGCGGAGGTCTTGAAGGAGTACGGCTATCACACGTCGGCGTTTGGGAAATGGCACAATACATCAGCCACGGAGACGACAGCGATGGGTCCAAAAGACCGTTGGCCAAACGGCTATGGCTTTGAATACTTTTACGGGTTCCTGGCCGGTGAGACGTCCCAGTATGAGCCGCGTCTTTATGAGAATTACAATACCGTGGAACCGCCACATGACGACCCTTCCTATCATTTAACCGTGGATATGAAGGAAAAGGCCTTGGCCTGGATCGACCAGCATCAGGCCTTTTCGCCCGACAAGCCTTGGCTCATGTACTGGGCCCCAGGCGCGGGCCACGGGCCACACCAGGTGTCTAAGGAGTGGGCCGACCAATACAAAGGGCAATTCGATGATGGTTGGGACGCCTATCGCCAACGTGTCTACCAGCGGCAAATCGATATAGGGATTATTCCGAAAGGGACGAAACTCACACCTCGTGATCCTTCCATGGCTTCGTGGGACGTTATCCCTGAAGAACAGCGTGCTTTCCAGCGGCGATTGATGGAAGACTTTGCAGGATTCATGGAACATACCGACCATCAAATTGGAGAAATGATCGATGGGCTTGAGCAACGGGGACTCACGGACAACACGATCATTTTCTATATCGTCGGCGACAACGGTTCAAGTGCCGAAGGCCAGCAAGGCTCGATCAGTGAATTACTTGCTCAGAAGATGATTCCGAATACCGTTGAACAACAAATGTCTGCAATGGAAAAGTTAGGAGGCCTTGACGCATTGGGCGGCCCCAAAATGGACAACATGTACCATGCTGGATGGGCCTGGGCAGGTGATACTCCCTTTAAGAGCACCAAGCTGGTTGCGGCCCACTTTGGGGGAACCCGCAACCCTATGGTCGTATCCTGGCCAAAGGGGATCCGGCCGGATAACACGATGCGTCAACAATTTCACCATGTCGTCGATATCGCCCCAACCCTCTATGAAATCCTGGGTATTCCACACCCAAAGATCGTATATGGTCACACACAGATCTCGATGGACGTGATGAGCCTGGCCTACACATTTCCGGATGGCACGGCAGCAGGGAAAAAGAAGACGCAGTTCTTCGACAACAACGGAAGTCGCGGCGTGTACCACGAAGGCTGGTTTGCCGGCGCGTTCGGTCCCTTCACCCCTTGGAATGCCACAAAGGGAGGATTCAATAAAGAGTGGGATTCGGCCAATGATGCCTGGGAGCTGTATGACTTACGCCACGATTTTTCCCAAGCGGTTGACCTGTCAAAGGAGAATCCTGAGAAACTCGAGGAAATGAAGGCGCTCTTCCTGCGAGTGCCTGAAGGGAATCAGGACTTTCCGATCGGGGCCGGCAACTGGTTGAGACTTTACCCGAAAGATATTCATGCCTCGCCTTATACCAGTTGGACATTCCGGCAGGACACCCGCTGGAGCTGGATGCCTGAATTTACCGCGCCCGGTCTTGGCAAAAGAAGTAATACTGTGACCATCGATCTTGAGGTTGGAGAGAACGCTACAGGCACCCTCTATGCCCTTGGCGGAGCAAGCGGGGGACTGACCTGTTACATGGACGACGGCTACCTCATTTACGAATACAATTTGATGATCATTGAGCGTTACATCGCTCGATCGAAAGAAAAACTCATGTCTGGCAAGCATACGATCATCGTAGACGCGACGCTGGCCAAACCGGCGACACCAGCCACGATCCTGATGAGCGTCGATGGCAACGAGGTCGCCCGGGTGAGGACCAAGCGCACGGTCTCCCTGGCCTTTACAGCCAGCGAAACATTTGATGTCGGCACCGACCTCGGCTCACCGGTCTCCCGCGAGTATGCTGACCGCCGGCCGTTCCCATTCACGGGAAAAATTGAGAAGGTAGAAGTGAGGCTTAAATAAAAGAAAACATCATGCAGATGAAGCACGTATTCCTCTTGCAATCTTGCTCACCGGCCTGTTGCTTTTCGCCAAGAAGTCGTCAAAGGGGACTTTCAATCGCATAGGGACTGCGATTGGAGGAAGCGAATGTGCGGAGGGGGTAGCCTACCGAATGTTAATCGAGAGAGGGTCTGAATTTCAGACCCAGTCCAACATATAAGCTGGAATCTACGTCAAATTCCACATTTTCGAACTTTGATCCGGACAAGCTAAACCCGCGCATGCCTCCGATCCCAGCGTCAAGGCTTGCCCAGAAATTGGAGACCACGCGACGTTCAACACCCAAACCGAAATCCCAGGCGTTTAAGTTTAATGCCACGTCACCTTTTCCCGTATTCACAGACCAGGAAGCTCCGGATGGAACGGCTCCCAGGCGAACCATCCAGTCTGTCGTCGGAGAATAATAGATTCCCGGCCAGGGCATGATGAGGCTGAGCATCCATTGCTCGTTGATAGACCAGGATGCCCCAAGATACGGCAAATACACGTTCCCGCCGGGCGCAAGGTCAGCAAAGAACCCCCCTGCCCACCACAGGTATTCGTTTTGGACATAACGGCCGAATACCCCTCCCATGTATTGCCAGCTCAGCTCGGCATTGTCTAAAGAGCTGAAGTGGGCCATTGGCATGATGAAAGCTGCAGCCTGCCATTCCGGATTGACTTGTCGTAACCATCCAACGGGCAAGCCAACGGACGTCACGTGAAAAGAGTTGATGGACGAATCGGTGACGTCAAAATGCGATCGATTCAGGTATTCACCCACCAGCAGGACATCTCGCTCTCCAATCAAAAAAGGAATACCGGCTCCCTGATAGACCGTCGTGACCTCGTACTCCAGGGACGTTCCGCGCACACCATGGATCTTCGCCTGATCGTAAAAACTTGCCCCCAAGAACGCCAGCGGAACGAACGGGATATTGGACTGTCCGCGAGCTAATTCGATCCGGCTATTTTCAAAATCATCGATGGTTTTTTGAATAAATCCCCGCTCTTCCCCTGTCACCTGCACGCTGGGCAATATGGACATCAGGAGTACGAAACCGAAGACTCGTCGTAGAAAAACTGCGACAGGGAATCTTGTTGTCCGTTTAGGAAGAGGCGCGAGAGGGATCCTCATGAATTCACAGAGGATCCAGGGTCGAATGTGGGTTAGGGAAATTATTCAATCCTTCCTTTTCGGACAGTCTTTCAGAAGATAGATCTTGGAAGGACGCAGGCGTTGGCATGATCATGAATCCTTCCAATTCAAGCAAACCTCTGGAAATGTCATTCCCGGAAATTTGGAATGGGCATGTGTGCGACTTCCTAAATTGTTCTCTGACCTCTTCGTCGGTGGGGCGTGATTTTAGCAGAATAGGGAGAAAGAAAATAATTAGGGTGCGCGTACATTTAATCTCAAACCCAGCTTTACTGACATGAGATCCAAAATCGATTTGAATGAGAAAAAATGCAGCCCAACCATGAGGTTGGACGAAAGTGATCGTATTTTGTTTGGGTTTCGAGACTAGGAGGAAAATATGGGTATTGGACACACCCTTTCAGTTCTTACCAGGTAAACCTGAGAAATCCTCCATTATAGTCTGGGGTATTCAGGGAGGGGGGAAGCAGTAGTGGTTGGTTACTGCTATCGAGCATCTCTTCAGGAAGTCTTTCTTCGGGAATGAACGATTGCCACGCTTGAAAGCTATGCATTTCGACGCCCAATTCGATACCCGGCAACCTCCCTGGGTTCTTGAGCGACAAATTTGGGCCCTGCTTCCACTGGAGGTCATATTTTGGAGGCGCCTGCTGAAGGTGCGGAACGTCAAGCAATCGTTCTTCCCATTTTATGGGATCACGCAATCTGACGGGATTCTTTTCCGTCAAGTTAGGCAGCGGGCCCAATTCTCCCCCGCTCATCACGTTTCCGGCGAGCAACGTGGCTTCTGCATTCAAAGGTATCCGAATGAACAACATCAAAAAAAGCATTAGAGTCAGGAGGATTGTTTTTGAAACAGCGTTTCTGGCTGCGAAGTTCATGATGCCACCCCTTTCTGAGCTTACGGGTTCCAAATTTTTCCGAGATGATTCCTTCATTGTCTGATCGTTGTCGTTCCTTGGGGGCGCCAATGGCACCATCGGAACAGTCAAACATTTCCCTTTTAACTCAATAGTCAATTTTTGACTTTTCGTCATCTTGAATCAAAAAAATATTTCGTGTTAGGCGATGCCGGCCTGATGTGCCTCTTGTGGAAAAATTTCTTTCAGAATGTGAGTTCTGGTCTGGTCCCAATTCAGTTCGTGAAAAAATGGATGCCACCCGAACCCATCCAGCAACGCATGAATGTTTTCCCACACCGCCTTCCTCGGGTCGGAAATTCCCAGGGCATGCAGGTTGATTTCCGAATACATGAGCACATAGGTCCCAAAGGCTCCTGCCCACAAACCAAAGGAAACCTCTTCAATAGTGATCCCCTTCCGAAGTTGAACGTGGCCTTGCTCAACGGCGTCTCGTAACACCTCTGAGACAAGCCCGATATTATTTTGCTCGGCTTGTTCCAAGTTTTTTTGGAAGACCGGGGAGGCCTTGGCCCGGATGGATTCATTCTGGAGCAATAATTTTGATTTAAAATGATCTGGATTTAGGCGAATGAACAGATCGTATCCTAAAGCCATGGCAGCCACTCGTTCCCTGGGAGTACCCCGAAACTGGGAACCTCTGTCCAGAAAGGTGCCGCATTGTTGTGCGGATTGGATGAGCATTTGTACTAAAATTTCTTCTTTACAGGAAAAATGTTGATAAATGGTTCCCTTGGAATATTCCGTGAGTTCTGCGATTCGATCCATATTAAGGTCAATATAGCCAACCTCCAGCAACAGGGTTCTCGCGGTGTCGATGACCAATGTTTCTCGCTGTGCGTATTCCCGTTTTTTTCTTTCCGAGGAGGCCATGAAATAGATATAGCATAAAATTGACGTTTAGTCAAAATTTAACTTTATGTATTAAATTTCATGAGTTAACAATGACTGATATATTTTTTTGAGGATGTTTCGCGTTTGGGGAAGAAAATATTTTCCATCATTTATAAGTCTGGCTTCGACATGAGACGACACCCGATGGGAAGCGGTTCATTCTCGTCTAACCCCGAAAAGCTCTTTTAAGAAGATCCCAAATTCTCCCCGATCCGGCCAGAATCCGTTTTCACGAGTGTGGCTAATTTTCCCATATCGTGAAATTTTTTCGTAAGTCGCTGTTTGAAATTAAGGGAATCTTCCTTAAGAAAGTCGAGGATTTGAACCTGTGCACCATGGACATTGTTCTGAATGCAAGTTCTAGCTTTCTCGCTCTTTCATAAACACGGTACATGGAGAGTGGTAAAGATTCGGATGCCAATCCCGTGTGTGTAGCCGAAGAGCAAGTCGGTGGGGGGCGTGAGCAGGGTGCGCTATTCATTCCGATTTTCCTGGAAAAAATCCTAGAAACTCTTTGGATACGAGGGTATCTCTCTCGGGGTTGCCTTATGTCTGCGTCTAAATTTTCGTATATCTAGAAGGAGGGAAATACCCTGAGTTTTCAGTTCCCGTCTCATTCCTGACACGTTAACGCCACGCTTGAATCGTCAATAATATGTGTGGCAACATCACGAACTAATTTCCCAGTATCTTCTACACCTCTGCACGCTGAGGAAGCCTCTGAAGCGATACATCAACTTGGAGCAGATGACGATAGTTAGAAATTTCACAAAACGAGGAGTAAGACATGAAGACAAGAAAGATATTGAGGGGGACAGAAGTCCTGGGTTTGTTTCTCGTGCTGGCTTTGACGGGTTGCACGTCCAAAGTTTACATCGATTACGATAACCAAGCAGACTTCTCCAAATACCGGACCTACGCGTGGGGAGAGGGAACATCTGCCAAGAACCCACTCATGGATCGCAGGATTGTCTCTGCCATTGATGAACAACTTGTTGGAAAAGAATTCCAGAAAAGTGACGTAAGCCCGGACATGTTCGTTTCCTATCATGTCGCCACGACCAAGGAGGTCAGTTACACCACGACATCATATGGGTATGGCTATGGCCCCTCCTGGGGCGCGAGCTACGGCAGATATGGCGGAGGAATGGGAATGTGGGGCGTAGGGCTCTCGACCGGAACCGCCACCCCGGTCACTGTGGTCAAAGGCACTCTGGTCGTCGATATCTACGGGGCAGAACCAAAATTATTACTTTGGCGCGGGACCGGAAACGATACGGTGCATGCTGACCCTGAAAAAGTTGAGTCCCAAATCCGGGATGTCATCACGGAGATGTTCGCGAAATTCCCGCCTCCTGCCAATTAATGGCGCGCGCCGTCATTGAGATGAGAATCAGGTGAGCTGCCTCGAGCCAATCATGATCGTTTTATAATGGATGGTCGCTTAGATCATTGGAGATAGACGTGACCTATGGGGGAAGGAAGGGCATTTGGCTGCCCTACTTTTTGGCCTCAGGGGCAACATGCTGCATCGATTCGGCCGGCTACCGTGAGAGATTAGCTGCGCGTAGAAATACTCCGATGACCACTTTGGCTTCTAATCGGTTCATCGACTCTCTTATTTGAAAGGAAAATACAGATGAATAGAAAGTTTCAGGGACGATTCTTTTGGCGGATTACCGTTTTGTGTTTGTGTGTCATGGCTTCGGCTTTTTCTGTCTATGCCCAGGATCCATTACCCTCTTGGAAAGAAGGAAAAACCAAGCAACAGATTCTTAGCTTCGTCAAGGAAGTGGCCACGTCCTCCTCATTGCATTTCGTTCCTCCAGGAGCACGCATTGCGACATTTGATAACGATGGGACCTTGTGGTCAGAGCAACCGGCCTACTTTCAACTTCTCTTCGCGATGGATCGTGTCAAAAGCCTCGCGGCTCAACATCCGGAGTGGAAAGATCAGATGCCTTTCAAGGCGGTCCTGGAACATGATCTGGCTGCATTAGCGGCCTCCGGCGAAAAGGGGTTGCTACAACTTGTCATGGCTTCCCACGCAGGCATGACTACGGTCGAATTTGAGAAGATTGTGAAAGACTGGCTCGCGACCGCACAACATCCACGTTTCAAGCGCCCCTACACCGATCTCGTTTATCAACCTATGTTGGAATTGCTTCATTATCTTCGGGCCAATGGGTTTAAGACCTTCATTGTCTCAGGAGGAGGCATTGAATTTATGCGGCCCTGGGTCGAGCAGGTTTATGGGATTCCCCCTGAACAGGTTGTTGGCAGTAGTATTAAAACCAAGTTTGAAGTTCGCGATGAAACCCCGGTGATTGTTCGTCTACCTGAAATTGACTTCATTGACGATAAGGCTGGAAAGCCTGTGGCCATTCACAAATTTATCGGTCGGCGCCCCATCGCTGCCTTTGGAAATTCCGATGGCGATCTTCAAATGTTGCAATGGACCGCTGCCGGCAAAGGAATCCGGTTTATGGGTATTGTTCGTCATACTGACGACGATCGTGAATGGGCGTATGATCGTAAGTCCCCAATCGGACACTTGGACAAAGCGCTTCAGGAGGGATTGTCACGCGGTTGGACGATTGTGGATATGAAAAAAGATTGGAAGGTTATCTATCCATTTGAACTCAAGAATTAAATGAGAGAACTAAGACGCATATGATTCGAGTTCCTACCTTCTGCCTGGCCTTCACCGTTGTTTTGACGGGCTGTGTGACTTCTCCGGTCTACACCTTGAAGCCCGCTCCAGATCATGAGAGTTGCATAACCTCTTCTCCTGACAAAGAGACGATTATCGGGTTAGCTGTTTCGGGGGGGGGGAGTCGAGCGGCGTTGTTTGCATCTGGAGCGTTTGAGGCGCTAGGGCGGATTCAAGTTGGACCGAAGCATCAGTCCTTGTTGAGTCAGGTATCCCATGTCTCCAGCGTGTCCGGCGGTAGCCTCGCCTCCGCCTACTATGTGCTTAAAAAACCTCCATCCGAAACGCCGATCCTGACCTCTAGCGGAGAATTGACCGAAGAGTATCAGCGATTCTTTGGCCAGTTTAAAAGTACGATGGCTCAAGATTTCGAGAGCTTACTCCTTTGGCGGCAAATTTTTAGCCTTCGTTGGTTCAACCCGGCTTGGACCGCAAAATCTCTTGCCGAGATTCTAGGTGAAGAGTATCTTGGCAAGACGAAATTCAGTGATGTCGCTCAGTGGGAACAAGACAGCAGCTCTCCTACGTTGCTCATCAATACCACTTTGTATAACGACGGTCGCCGGTTGGTTCTTAGCACCCTCAGTCAGGATGCGTTACAATACGACTTCATCAGTTCGTTACCCGCACCTTCCGTGACCAATCAATTAGAGAGGGAGCGTGAACGAAGACTCCGAGCACGCTGGGACACGTTGCAATCCCGGACGGCTCAAGATTTGAAGATCGATATTTGTCGCATTCCTGTCTCGGCTGCAGTTGCGGCTTCAATGTCTTTTCCCCCCATCATCGGGCCAATTAGTCTACATAATGAGGACGAAGATCAGTATTGGCATATCGGAGACGGAGGTCTTTCCGATAACACCGGCGCCGAGTCTTTGATCATGGTGTCCCTCAAGCAATTGCAAAAGGGAAGTGCGCGCCGTGCGCTGATCATCCTGATTGACAGTTCGTTTCCCTTTTCGGTCGGAGGCGCGGCTCTGAACCATCGAAAAGAAGGGTTCTCCCTCTTCAGTTATGATTTCTCACGAATACCCAGCATCATGGAAGAGCGCTCCGTGGCTTATCGAGCCATGTTCCTGGATATCGCACAACATCAAGGACTTTTGCCGGACACTCGTACAATAAGTTTGATCAGACTCAGCCATACCCATGCACAGTGGAAAGATGACCTCAGTGATTTACCCGAATCCTGTCGCAAGGAAGAAACCAGCTGGCGCTCTCCCAAGGAAGTTGTGACCCACTTGGCAGGAATTGTCACACGGCTCTGGTTAGAATCAACCTGCGACCGTGATTTGATCCTGACCTCCGCAGCCAAAGTCGTCGCTCAGAACGAATCAAAGATTAGGGAATTTCTCGAACAGTAACGCAGAAATTCAAGACAAAGAAAATAATTTTTTGTGGAGACTCTGGAATGATGATATTGGGGCTGAAGTAGTCACCAGATTGAATTTATTTTTATAAAGGAGGGATTACATCATGTTGTCTTATTTTTCAGTCACCTTTTTACGCACCCCAAGGGCTTTCTTCTTGGGTGCTTGCTCACTTTTTGTGTTGGGCGCCATTCTGTTTCATTCTGTCCAGCCAACCCATGCTGCCACCGCAAGAGAAATTGACGTGAGCGTTGATGTGGCCCTGGAGAAATTTCATGAGCATGTCAAAGGTGGCGAAGAGTTTCTGAAAACCGCAAAAGGGGTTCTTGTATTCCCAAGAGTTTTGAAGGCAGGTTTTGGGTTCGGAGGGGAATACGGAGAAGGAGCCCTGCGAATCGATGGGAAAACCGTGGATTATTACAACACGGCTGCCGCATCGTTCGGTTTACAATTTGGAGCCCAAGCCAAGACGATTGTTCTTGTGTTTGTGCAGCAGGAGTCTCTTGATGATTTTCGAAATAGCTCAGGGTGGGAGGTCGGGGCAGACGGTTCGGTAGCCCTGGTGACCGTTGGAGCTGGCGGATCGATCGATTCGACCAATATCAAGGATCCCATTTTGGCATTTGTCTTTGGGCAAAAGGGATTGATGTACAATTTGACGCTAGAAGGCTCAAAATACACCAAGCTCGATAAGAAAAAAGAGGACTAACCGGCTTTCTTTGCTCAAGGAAGAATGACAAACTGAGTCTCAAGCTCTATCGCTTCTGCTTCTTGGGCTGCACATTTAAAATACTAGCTCAGTAGAATCAAGCGTGGGGTCGGTGATCGTAAGTTTGCAATCGAACACTTGGACAAAGTGCTTAAAGAAGGAGTGGCACGCGGTTAGACGATTGTAGATATTAAAAAAATGGAAGTCCATTTTCCCATTTTATCCCATAAGGTAGGATAATCTCTGTTCGTTGATTTCAGCATAGCACCTAGCTATCCCACGGACACAGACAAACAACCTGTCAGTCCATCAATACTTGCTGAGGAGCAAATGAGAACGACACAAAGCCTCTTCATTTGCAAGATATTCATGACCTTCAGTTTCGGTCTCCTGTTGGCGGGCCCTCAACTAATCGCGCCCCCTTCAAGTGTGGCAGAATGGTCGGTGAAAGCTGAGAGCTACCTGTTTTACACTGATGATGCTGCCTTGTTTTCCTCGACGCGCCGATTAGCGCGGAATCAGGATCCAACCCAACCTATCATCGACCGGCATCTCGCAGAGCAAGGCGAAGATGTCGTGTACGAGCCGGCGGCGCAGGTGACCAAGTCCTTCGGTTCCCCTGGCAGTCAAACTGAGATGACCGTGCGCGGCCAAGGCTTCCTATTTGCGGACAATGGCCGCTTCAATCATGGGACCCTTGGCGTACAAATTTCGCAAGAACTCAACACAAAGACCAAAGTGGGGGTGCGTTATTTCTACGGTCCCGATCTTTTTTTAGGTAAAAATGAAGTACGAACGCCAGTTGTGAGTCCCGAGGAAGAGTTTAAAGATGAGAAGGTCACGACGCATTTTTGGTCCGGCGGCATTCAGCAGAAGGTCCATGAGGACATAACCCTAATTCTCTATGGGCGCTATGGGCTTCGCCGCTACACTCATGCGTTTGATCAGCGCAACACGGATTTCTGGACTATCGGGACTCACCTCGAATGGGAGGCGTGCGACCACATCGAGTTAGCCCTGGGGTATCACTATGAACGCGGGCTCGCAGATGGCCGGAATCAACCCTTGCTGAAAGATGATATCTCGTATTTTAATCATTTTATCACTGCAGAACTCACCATTGAATTATTGAAAGAATTAAGTCTTGAATTCGCTCTCGATTACGAACGAAACGGGTTTACAACCGGCATAGTCGACGATGAGCGAAAGGGGGAACACGAGGACGTCGTCTCAGGAGATATCAGTCTTGTCTACGAGTTGACGGACACCGCTGCATTGACTGCAGGCTTTCAGGGTGCTCATCGCAAGGAAAGTTTCGAAGAGGGTTTGCGTAACCTCAATGTGTGGTTTGGTGGCCGTATCCTGTTTTGACCGTATCTGGCTCCTGGGCTTGCCGAGTCAGGCGCACATGATCGGTTAGATTGTAATCGATTTACCAGCTCGGGATACCGTGGTGTTTCGGGAAGATCTACGCAGGGTGGAAAAGGCACACTCTAACACACGACAGGCGTGAACCGGTTAAGGAATGCCCATTGTCCCTGTTTTCTGATGGTGTCCGCCTGTATGGTCAAGACATTCGAAAGATGGGTATTGAACTCAGTTCCCCAAACACGTCTTTTTGGTAAAATCCAGTCTTCTTAGATCGGGTTCCTGGTTTAATATTGGCTCGGCCAGTATTTTAATTCCAACGGCATGGCCAATAAAACTTGCGAGGCAACTCAGACGCAGGCCTACCATTACCTTTGGTCTGTTCTTGGATAGGCCTATGACCATCCTTAGGCCAACGTAATATCCCATAGCCGCCTAGGAAGCCAGAGTTCATGTGATACCTTCAGGAAAAGAGGGCATCGTGTGGAATCCTGTAACTCAGCAGAACTGTTGAAGCATCATCATTTATCTAACAGCGTAGTAGCTCTCAACCCCCCCGCCTAATTGAGGCTATCCCCACAGGGTTCACTAACAATTGGACTCCATATGAAAATCGGTTACACTTTCATTTGTCGACAAGGGGATCACCCTCCTGCGCGGAAGGAGTCAAGCTTTGCCAGGGAATGATCTGAGGCACTTCTCTTGATTGTTCAAACAGTGAGAACAATTCTTGTGGCCACCATGTTTTGCAGGCCAATTATTTCACGAATGTTCCGAGGCATCTTATTAGGGTCTATACTCCTGCTCATGTGGAGCAACCCTGTTGCGGCCTTGGAACCCTGTCAGTTGGACGGAGAGATTCCTATGACCCGCCCGCCTGCACCCGAGGGTAAACCGGTAGAGATTCATGTCAAAATTTTCCTCATGGATCTCGTCGATGTCATCACCGTCAAGCAAGAATTTGTCGTCGATCTTTTCTATGGTGCGGCATGGAAGGATCTCCGTTTAGGCACGCTGCTTCGCAAGGCGGGCGTCAAATCTTGTGTGATGAAATTAGGACAAATCTGGTCCCCAAGAATGATTACCCTTAATGAACGAAACATGAAGACTGGGTTACCTCAGGTGTTTCTGGTCTCTGATGATGGGACAGTAAATGCCAAACAACGGCTTATGGGATCTTTTGGCACTCAATTTAATCTCAGCGAATTTCCTCTCGATACAGAAGTCTTACCTGTCACCTTCATCTCAACCCAAGACTCTCCGGAAGAAGTAAAAATTGTGTTTGAGGCCTCAGATAGTTCGGAGACCTTTACCGAAACCGGATGGGCAGTGGAAGGAATTAACGCGCATTCCTCTAAATTTGATTTTGGGGTTGTCCAGGGAGAGGCCGTGAGCCAAGGATATGTACGGTTTGATTATGAAATTCACGTGAGACGCCAAATCATGTATTATGTGTGGAAAGTTTTCGTGCCACTCTGCATGATAGTCATGGTGTCTTGGGCGGTCTTCTGGATTCCCCCCAGTCAACTCGGCATTCAAACGGGGATTGGCACCGGTATGATGCTCAGCCTGATCGCCTTTCTTTTCAGTCTTCAACATATCCTCCCGAAAACAAATTATCTGACTCGTATGGATCTCTTCGTCTATACCTCACTCACATTCGTGTTTTTGGCATTCCTTGAAGCTATCACGAGTGGAAAATTGGCTGCTCAGGGAAAAGAACAATTGGCCCTTCGGATTGATCTGATTTCCCGTTTCCTATTTCCGCTGACCTTCCTTGGAGTCATCCTGTGGTTTTGGAAGATATTGTAAGAGCTATGGGATTAGATAGGAAGAATCTCCTTTTCCCCTAATATTTTCAGGCCATCTCCCTAATGCAGAGCGGTACAACATGATCCTGAACTTTCCTAGCGGCTCTCAATCAGCCCTGCTTTTTTCTGGGCGAAATATTCCCGCACTCTATAAATATCCTGCCATCCTTCTGGCTGTTTTGATGCTCGTGGGCTTCTCCAGGGAAGCTCTACCCCAGGAGGCTCCGACCTCGAGTCCAAATAATCATGCCGAACAGGTTTTGCCGGGTATGGTTCCAACTGCGTCCGTCCTGCTTGACGGTGAAGAGATGTTTCACGTCAGAGGAATTTCGGCCTATCCTGCCGAAGTCCGTGCAAAAAAAATCTCAGAGCGCATTGAAATTTTTGCCGCCGATTTGAGTCGTCCAATTCAATCTCTGCGACTGACTGAGGAAAATGAAAGTACCCATATTCTTGCAGACAAACAGCTGTTAACGGCCGTGTTTGAAATAGATAGCCAGCTGGAAGGGGGGGTGGGTCGTCAGCTCATGGCCAGAGCCTATCTCCTACGGATCGTAGAGGCTGTGACCACGTATCGGGAACAACGGAAGGTGGGAAATCTGTTGACTCATTCCGTCTACGCATTGGTTGCAACCGGGATTCTCTGGTTCGGGTGGTGGGGGCTACGGTGGATCTTCGACAAGTTTGATTTGGCTATTGGCGGGCGATACAAGGCCCGGGTCAAGGATTTGAAGATTCAAAAGGTCATGTTTCTTCAAGCTGAGCAGATTTGGGCAGGCCTTCGTGGCACGCTGAAGTCCATCAATCTAGTTCTTCTGCTTTTTCTACTTTATGCCTACCTGAATTTTGTGTTCCGACTGTTCCCTTGGACATCGCATTTAGGGAAGAAGTTGTTTTCCGTCATTCTTGACCCACTTCGAGTAATGGGCCAAGGGCTAGTGGGGGCCATTCCCAGCCTTATTTTTCTATTCATTCTGGTTACCGTATTCCGATTTTTACTCAAATTTGGCAAATTAATATTTACCAATCTTGCCGCAGGAAAGGTCAGCTTCAAGGGATTTGATCAGGAATGGGCCTGGCCAACCTACCGAATTTTTCGAGCCCTGGTTATCGCCTTTGGGGCGGTGATGGCCTATCCCCATATCCCTGGATCCGAGTCTAATGCGTTTAAAGGGATCAGCCTTTTTATGGGGGTTCTCCTCTCGTTAGGGGCCACCTCGGTGATCAGCAACATTCTTGCTGGCTATTCCTTAGTCTACCGACGGGCCTTTCGGGTGGGAGATCGTATTCAGGTGAATGAACATGTGGGAGATGTCGTTGAGCGACGTCTCTTGGTAACGCATCTTCGTTCCTTAAAGAATGAAGAAATCATCGTGCCCAACTCCGTAATCTTAAATCATCCGGTGATCAATTATAGTTCTCTGGCCAAACAGCAGGGCCTGATTCTGCATCTGACTGTGGGAATTGGTTATGAAACGCCGTGGCGGCAGGTTGAGGCCATGCTGCTTGGAGCGGTGGACCGGACTCCCGGTCTCTTAAAGAAGCCTCCACCATTTGTCTTGCAACAGGGTTTGGGAGATTTTTGTGTGACGTATGAATTAAATGCCTACTGTGATCAGCCGAAAGAAATGATGGAACTGTATAACTCCCTGAGTCAGAATATTCTTGACGTTTTTAATGAATATGGCGTGCAGATCATGACCCCAGCATACCGGGATGACCCCGAGAAACCCAAGATCGTTCCCAAAGAGCAGTGGTTCACTCCACCAGCCCAGCCTTCTCAAAAAAATTAAGAGTGGTAACCAGCAATGCTGGTGTTGTTTGAAGATATCCTTATGAAGATGTGCCAATTTCTCCTTTGATCTTCTGGCGCTCCAGGATCTCCGCGCTGCCTTTCCCGAGCATGCGAATATTTTTCAAGGCCTCATTCAAACTCATAGAGAGGGGTTTTACGCGATCATGACTAACATAGACCACTGTGCCGGACCAGGGGTTTGGGGCACTCGGAAGGTATAAGGCGACTTTACCGTGGGGTTCACGCTCAATCTCGAAGGCCAGCTGCGAATAATCATCGAAATGCACGGCAACCGGCAGAAAACTCTCAGAGATCTCATCGCTCCGACGAATATTATCGCTTAAGCTTTTGACAAATGCATACCCAGGCAGAGCAGCAAGCAGAGTTGATTCCAGTTTTGCAACGATTTTTTTGGCCTGCGCTCTCTGTGCCATGAGCCCGGCTAGGAAACACAAGACCAGAATGACCAACATCGCGAGGAGATTCAACGCCAAGGTCCCGAGGTGGGTATCCACCGGCAACAATGGATCTAGACTTCTTGCGATCTCCCGCATGACATGCACTAATTTTCCGACGACCACAAGAACGACGGCGATCGGGATGAGGAAAAAGACCCCACCAATCATGGTGGTTTTCATAAAATTAACTTTGTCTTGCATGGTAGTTATTCCCCTCAGTCTGGTAAATCGACTTTCTTTTGATATATAGATTGTTCCGTATTTTTGCGCCGTACTTTAACGTATCCCAGTAAGCTTTTTCGTTCGTCATGGACATGTTTACTGTTTTAAGGATTTCTCTTTCAGCCCCACCTCAACCGATGCATTCGTAAAGGCAACCCCGTTGTTATTTCTCGATGACCGATGATAAGGAAAAGTCTTGTGGGGCCTTGAATTATTTAATTCTTTTCTTGACATGGTCAACTTACTGGGATAGAGAAACTCGAAATGTGGACTGCACTACGACACTCTGATCAAACAACGGATGGTCTTCAGGTGGACAGTGGGGAAATGATGAAATTCTTCTTATATTGACACTACAGTACACATCTTTAATCATACATAGAGGTGACGATGAAACATCTTCAAAAGATTGGGTACTCCCCCAAAGACATACTGAGCCAATGTCTGATCCAACTTAACTATCGATATATTTTAGTGGTCATCATGTGTTTCCTCTTTTCCGGTTGTCCCTTCCAGTCATTAGAAAAGGACCTCGCATTTATCCGAAACACAGCCCGTCTCCAAGGTACGATTGTGAACCCGTCTCCCCACCAGAAGCCCATTATCGTTTTAGCGTATCAACTTTTTGAGTCGGACAAGAAACTTGTGACGTATTCCGTTCAGCACCGACCGGGCACTTTCACATTCATCCGTTCCCCTGGTCGTTACCTGATTGCGGCCTTTGAGGATGCGAATGAAGATTGGGCCTATCAACCCACGGAATACGCCGGCTATGTTGGCAACGGTTCTATTATCACGGTTAAGCCAGGCGAGGACATTGTACACCTCGATTTGACTCTCAAGCATCCCGAGGAGGTCACGCTAGCAGAAGCTCCTGATCTGGCGTCTCCAGCCATAAAAGCCCAGCTCGATTTCTCTAAAATTCAAGCAGGTGAAATCGTCGCCATTGGCGATTTACGATTTTCACAAAAAAACGGCAAGCAGGGCTTGTGGGAACCTGTTCAATTCTTGCGCGAGGTCGGTGGTGGCGTCTTTTTTCTTGAACCATTCGACCCTCAAAAAATTCCTGTGGTTTTTGTTCATGGTGCTGGGGGAAATCCTAGCGAATGGTCCTCTCTGATTGACCACTTAGATCGCACCCGCTATCAACCTTGGGTGTTCTATTATCCTTCAGGGTTGCGACTAAATCTCTGTGCCGAATTTCTTGTTAAAACGTTGAGAAAAGTTTTGGTCGGAAATACATTGAATAACGAGAAAATCGTGGTCATTGCCCATAGTATGGGAGGGCTCGTGTCTCGCTCTCTCGTGAATATGATCGTGGAAAAGGATGTGGAGCAAAAGATCAGGGTGCTCTTTCTTACTATCTCAACCCCATGGGGAGGGCATGAGGCTGCACAAATGGGCGTCGACTATGCTCCAGCCGTGATTCCTTCCTGGATTGATATGATTCCCAACAGTCCTTATCAGCAGGCCCTCTTCCAAACGCCCTTATCAAGCCAAATCGACTATTACCTATTTTTTGGGTTTAAAGGAGGTCGAAATCCTTTTACGGGTGGGAACGATGATGGAACAGTCTCCTTAGCGAGTCAATTAAAACCTGAGGCTCAGGATGCGGCTCTCAAGACGATTGGGTTTAATGAAGATCACGTCAGTATCCTGCGCTCACCATCTGTTGCGGAAAAGTTCGTTACACTCTTAACAACATTTGCTAATCGTGAGTGATGACACAAAGCTTCGCATTTCCAAGAAGGTGAGACAGGGCATTATGGCACGATGTGTAAGGAGGCATGCATCCCTTTGTCATAATGCCCGGGGATGTTACAGAACAGCACGTAGTGCCCTGGCTCCAATGCCACCGTTTTCTTCTGGTTGGTGCCGGAGGGGAATTCTTCAATTTCATCAATGGTCTGAATTCGCGGATCGTCTTCATCCACCAGATATTGGGTGGGCATCCCTTGGAGGGGCGTGGCTTCTTTCCGGGGAAGTGCTGCGGGGTTCAGATCGGTTTTGAGGATGACCAGTTCATGGAGCCCCTTCCCCTCATTCACCGCTTCCAATGTAAATCTTCCGGCTTTGGCCCGGTTGGTATTGGGATCAATAGAAAAGTCTTTGAGAACGAGAGTGATGTGCGTCTCTCCCTCCGCTGATTGGGCAAAAGCGAACGGGTTGGAGATAAGACACCCCAAGGCCAAGATGAGGGGCAACATCAAAGATGAAAACCGTGGAGGTATGTGTGTCATGGCGTCATCACTTTCTGTGAAATTTCAAGTTGCTGGTATCAGAAAAATGTGTTGATCTTGTTGGTTTTTGGCTTGTTCTGTGTCGGCCGGAACGATCTCCTTGCCTAAATTTCTATCACTGAACGATGGTAGCGTTTCCATGGTAAGACGTCCACACAATAAGCCAGTCTTCAATGAACATTCTGTCCGTTTGGATTCATGAGCGCCGTAGTCTGTGGAAGAGTAAGCCTGGTGGAAATGCTTGTCGCCATTCGACCCACCTGTTCGGCAAAGTGGTAAAATTTGGTTTTCTCAAAATGCAGCGTCAGAGAGCGATAGGTGAGATGAAGATTACCGCAATCGCACATCGTGAGTTTAAGTTGTGGGCTTGGTCGCATAGCGGGATCCTCCTTGATAATCCCATAACGATATTTCCGTACGTGATGAAAGCGTTCCACACTTTTGGGGTTGCAGTGGTGAGGAACCGGACCCACTCAGACTAGGGGAGGGGGTAAGGGATAACGTCCCCTGTTCTTGGCAATGGTTCAGAATTTCGATGAGAAAGGATAACCCGCGCCAGTTCAATTGATGAACAAGATGATACCGAATGACCCCCTTCGGATCGATCACATAACTCTGGCAGCGATTGGTAGAGGGTTTCCCGGTTAAACCGAAGACTCGATGTAATCGTTGCAACGGATCGGACAGGAGGGGGACTCGGAGGATCTTGGCCTTTGGAAGACGGGCATCAAATAAGAGATGGCCGAACGGCAGCAGCCCCAATAGCCTCGCTCCCTCATTCTGGACTGTTCGCTGGAATTGATTCAGGATAATCGCCTCCCCAAACTCAAACGGGGGGAACCGACAGACAATGCTCCATTGTCCTTGGACGCTCGCCAAATTGAACAACATCATTTGGCCTTTCAAAAAGGCCGGGACGCGCATACGTGGTATTGTCGAATGTCCTATTCTCATGAGCAAAACCTCCTACTGCATGTATTGGCGTTGATAAAAAAAGTGGAGTGGGGGACCTTCACAGGAGGGAAAGGCGCCCCACTCCCTTCGGGCGAGGAGAACCCTCTCCCGGGAGGAATAATGTGAGGTGTTTCATCGATCCACTTGGTGTCTTTGGCAAGGAGAAGAATGATGAGAGGGGCTGTCATGTTAAGGACTCAGTGAAGTTTGATTTTTTTTTGAGGCATTTAATGAAATTGAAAATCATTATTATTATCATAATAAGAAATTCTGGTTGAGTCAAGATCTGGGAAAACAAGATGTAAAAAGCATACAGGAGGAAAAATGGTTGTCTGAAATTCCTAACTATTTTTCAGACAAAAAGAGAAAGAACGTGACGGTGAAGGACCGTGAAAAAATTACTGGCTTCATGAGAAGAGCCTGGCGCTTCCACATCAAAGATCCGAGGTATATGGTGGGCGGAAACGAGGGTGGGGAGAAGTGAGGTACGAAAATCGAACTGTTGAGGTGAAGTCGCTCAGAATAGTGCCGCTCTCCGTTCCTTTGAACGTTATGCGGAAGGAGCCTCATATTCACCACTGATTGTGTCAGTTCATCGGGTAGTGGGGAAATTCAGAAGTTTGAGGAGGTGAGGTTTGACCACCAATTCGGCTTTTCAGTAGGGGTGACTCGAGGATGTACATTTTTTTACGATAAATGAGAACGAATAGTAGAAACCGTTCCTCGGGGGAATTGGAATTCACAGTCATGGTGCGCAGCTCTGCACATGTGATTTGACTCTACTTGGCATGATTCAACAAGACGGAGCAGGCCACCTCATCCCTTGTGGGGCTCTTCTCATTCCCTCACGGGGGAAACGCCAATACCATGTTATGGATTAAGAACATCCTCTATACCCTTCTCGTTCCCTGTACGGTGGCGATTTATCTGCCGTGGCTCTTCCTCCCCGATCAGCCTGCAAGTTCAGGAATCTGGCTGATCCTGGCTATCGGCCTTTTTTTTCTCGGGACTACGGTCTATGCATGGTGTCTCTGGGATTTTGCAACCGTTGGCGAGGGAACTCCCTCGCCATTTGATGCCCCAACGCATCTGGTGGTTCGGGGCCTCTACCACTACACGCGAAACCCCATGTATGGAAGCGTCCTGCTCCTCATCCTAGGATGGATCATCCTCTTCCCTTCCATTCCTCTTCTCCTCTACGGTCTCTCGGTGGGATTCTCCTGCCATTTGCTGGTCACTCTCTACGAAGAACCCGATCTTCAAAAGGTTTTTCCATCCTATGGCGACTATTGCAAAAAAGTCGGGCGTTGGATTCCTCGTATCAGGATGAGGAAAACGCCCAAGAGTTGATCTGGGAGAGGTCTTGTCCGTTCATCTGCCTCTGAATCCGAGTACGGCATGTTGATCTACGTGCAAAGGGGAAAAACATGGTTGGACAACGAATGTAAGCCTGGTATCCCGACAGTGGCACCCCAAGGAAGGCCCAACAAGAACGAGGGTTGGAATTTTTGTTGCGTAATCTCTCTTGGTGCAAAGAGGATAACTGAGGTTGGGGGAATCGAGGTTACGCTGAAAAGACTTCAGGTTTCATTAGAGGTATCAGTGTCTTGTACGACAAGGACGCCACGCATGATGGGGTGAAAGGAGCAATGGTAGGAATACGAGCCCGGTGAAAGTTGATGCACGGTGAAGTTGCTGTTAGGGCCGAGCGGACCAGAATCAAAGGCGCATCGTGCCCCATTCCTGCATTCGTCATGGGTTATCGAGTGAAGCGCGCTCGTCGGATTTTCCCAGGAAATAGAGGTATTCGAATTAATCTGAACGAATGTTGGGGAGTAATAAGGGGCGAACGTGCCAATGGTAATGCGCATGGTCGATGGAGCGGCCAACGCCAATGAACTGAGAGTGAAAAGGCCTAAGAGCAAGAGAGCAAGAATGCGCTGAGGCCAACGTACGGATTTGCAAGACATCTGAATTCTCGTGCCTTTGGCTCTAGGATGAGGGGGTAATTCCTGGCATTCTCATGCCTTCCTTCTACGTTTTCTACTGGCCGACAAATGAATTGTCAGCCTCCTCTCTTAGAATTATACACTGTCGAGGGGCTCTCTTGTCAGGTGCCTGGTGTGGTGCGGGCCAAAAATTCTGAGCGGATATGGGCTGGGGTTTGAAGGTGCAAGAAAATGGAGAAAAACGTGGAAAGTTCTGTTTAAGAAGATGTACAGGGAAAGAACCAGTGGCCCAATGTTGGCAAAGTTGGAGGAGCCTCCTGCCTACGGGCCAGCTCTTTGTAGAGCTGGCCCGCAGGTGTCGGTCGTTGTCAGAAAACACACCAAAGCAAAGTCTTAGCCTTCTACTGTGGACACGGCGGACGCATGGCCGTCTTGAGTCACCTCAGCTTTGACTTTGGCGCCAGGCTGAACTTTTCCGATGATCATGGTGCTCTGGTCGACATGAACACGTTGTTCTTTGCCGGCGCTATCCATGATGACGAAAAACGAGCCATCAATTTCCATGAGGGTTCCTTGCACGATCGGACTACCTTCTGGGGGAGGTGGGGCACTTTGGACAAACGAAGCCGTGGTCAATCCAAAGGCACACAGTATTGCGAGTACAGTAAAAAATCGTTTCATCATAAACCTCCATCGTGTTGAGAATTGTTTAATCATACCCCAGGGCTTTTGTGGAACCATACGCGTACACAAACAGAGAGCAATAAAGATACCTATTGAAAAGAGCAAGGAAATTTATTCAATAAATCAACTGGGTAACTGGGAGGAATCTTGGAAAGCGATGCAAACACGCGGGATGGGCTGTAGGAGGGATCCTTCAGATTTGTCCCATGGCATGCAGTCTGCCTAGAAATGACAGGGGAAATTCGCGGAGTATTGAAAGTGAAAAGGGTGAGGACGATAGAAGTTGAATTAGTCAACCAACCAACGGCCGTTCGTAGGATTAATCGATGGTGAAAAAGCTCACGGTCCGTCAGGGCCGTCTTTCCTGGCAGCCTGGGAAAAAGCTTGATGCAATGCCTATCTCAGTTTGATGGGCAAGTGGGTGAATCTTAAGAAAGAATGAAATATGAAAGTACTAGCCCTTAGATGCGGCATTTCCTGTAGGCATTCAATCCTTCGGCTTCAGCATGTTGATCGAAGAGAACAATTGGGTTTCTTCGTCAGGTGTGGCAAAACGCCAAGCGCCGACGGGGAGATCCAAGTGCAACGGCCCGATTTTGACCCGTTTCAGATCCAGAACTTTGAGCGGCGTGTGAAATTTGTGATCGTTCAGGGCATGAAAGAGGCGCCGGAGATGCCGATTTTTTCCCTCACGCAAGACGACCTCTAACTGAGTCTTGGGGCCGACTTCTCTTATCTTGGTTATCTTATGAACCTTTAAGGTTCCGATTGAGGTGGGCACGCCTTGTAAGGTACGGGAGAGATCGTCATCTGAAATTCTTCCCCGGATCTCAATGTCATAGACTTTTTCGCATCGACCGGGCTCCGTGAGCCGGTCCACTATGATGCCATTTTGAGTGAAGAGCAAGAGCCCACGAGAGTCTTTGTCCAGTCGCCCGATAGGGACCCAGCCTTCCTGCAACACAAAAGGGGGCAGCGCATGATAGACGGTTTTCCGTTCCCGCTCATCTTTTCGAGTGACAAGAACCCCTTTGGGTTTATGAAAAAGGATGAGAGGGGTCCGTTCCAGGCAAGAGGGGATGGTTTTCCCACTCGGTACAGGTGAAAATTGGGGGCGGCGCTCTGAAGGGTGTGGCGAATGCGTTCTCATGTGCGTGTCGTGTCCGTTCGTCAGGAGCGAAGACGATCAAAGAGTGGCTTAACTTTCAACTAAAATATTTCAGAACCCCCTCGCCCTTGAGGGAGAGGGTTGGGGTGAGGGTGAACGGCGTATTTGATGGTTAAAGCACTATAGTACCGCAATGTGCCAAATGTTCGACAAGAGGAATGCTGCTTCTCAAGGGGTACCCTAAAGAATGCGTGTCGTGGATTATTTGACGGGGAGCTTGCGAGAGAAAAACGTGTTCAGAAAGACCCTATGGGTAGGACGAGGAAAGGCAATGGGAACGATGGGGAAAGGCAATGAAGGAAAATTAAAAAATGATGGAGGGTCAGCTTTACCCGGCTTTGCTGATTTCAACCATTTAGGCTCCTGTATTCAAGGTGATGTCGATCATCATGTCGTCGGCAAGCTGTTCGAGCGCCGTCTGAATCTGTTCGAAGCTGGTGTGGGGCGGTGGGGCCAGCTCGGCCTCGGCTCGGAAAATTTGTTCTCCTGACATGGGGGCACTTTCGACAACTGTTCGAAGGTCTTGCATGCTCACGCCAAGAGCAGCCAATTTTCTGGAGATCTCTCGGACGATTCCAGGGCGGTCCTGCCCAATCACTTCCAGTTGTAACGAGTTGCGATGGTCGACCTTCACCAATGTCCAATCACTGTCCACCACACTGACGGAAAGTCCGCGGTCGGCAAGCGCCGGGAGAGCGACCATGAAGCCTTCGGCTTGATCCTCCGGAAGATGAATTTGCACCACCCCCGCAAAGTGTCCCGCCAGGCGAGCCATCCGGCTTTCGTCCCAGCTACCTTCATGACTGGCGATCAAATCGGCTAGGGCTTCAACCAGGCCAGGTCGATCTTTCCCAATGACGGTCAGCACGAGGGCCCGTGCCATTAGACGATCTCCATCAAAAGAGTCTGGACGATTTTCATCGGCTTAAAACCCCCAAGGGGAAAAGAACTCGGTTCACAGTATTGTTCACACAAGTTTCAAACATGGAGAAACCTACTGTACAACGGAAAAGATGTCAAACGATGAATGATCGATGAACAGATCAAAAATGAGTGTGATCCGTTGTCGGGCGATCCGAAAGGTGCGACAAATTCTCCGACCGCTCCTGGTATTGGGTATTCCAAAAAGGCATGTGGAGTTTTTGGCGTCAAAAATATTCCAAGAAAAGCAGGACACAATATGTGCGAGTCCGCCACTGACACATGTTCTCT
>Ga0224506_10000762_pt1 | contig 25289 bp, 18 predicted proteins | sample SF_Jan12_sed_USG_2_FD_169108 | JGI IMG/M metagenome (GOLD analysis project Ga0224506, IMG submission 169108) | Sediment microbial communities from San Francisco Bay, California, United States - SF_Jan12_sed_USGS_8_1 | ecosystem: Environmental > Aquatic > Marine > Sediment | place: USA... | reverse complement strand
TGTCATTGTTTTTTTGCTAAAATTATTTTAAAAATTAGCATCATTTCGAAGCATAAATAAAAAATAAACAGCTGTAAAAATGATTAAAGTCCACAAAATAATATCCAATGTTTTTTTGTATTTCTGCAACATATCCTCTTTTAATAGTCCCATTAAGGCAAAAGACGTGCCTGCCATAATATATAATACCATTTCAAGATAGTCAGGTTTTAACAACTGATATATTGACAATACATAAAATAATATCGAAAATCCGTATTCTCTAGTAGTTACCTTTTCCAGCCAATTCATATAATTTAAAAATTCGTTTTCAAATTGAACTATTTATTACAACATATCATTCTAAGTTTAAAGCCATATTTTTTCATAGTTGATAATTTGCGGTTTTGGTTGAATGAAAAGCCACGTTTAGGCGTGGCTTTTTAAGCTTCTACAAATAATTCTTCTTTAAGAAACCTTCCTGTATAGCCTTTATTACTTTTCACTATTTCTTCTGGAGTTCCTTCAGAAACAATAATTCCCCCTTTATCACCCCCTTCAGGCCCCAAATCTATAATATGATCTGCCACTTTTATAACATCCAAATTATGTTCAATTATCAAAACGCTATTCCCTTTGTCTACTAATCTATTGAGTACATCTAGTAAGTGTTGTATGTCTTGAAAATGCAATCCAGTAGTGGGTTCATCAAGAATGTAGAAAGTTTTTCCTGTATCTTTTTTAGAAAGCTCAGTGGCAAGTTTTACTCTTTGTGCTTCACCTCCAGAAAGTGTAGTGGCGTGTTGTCCCAAAGTTATATAACCTAATCCAACATCATTAAGGGTATTAATTTTCTTTGCTATTTTTGGCTGATGCTCAAAAAATTGAACGCTTTCTTCAACCGTCATTTGTAAAACATCCGATATTGATTTTCCTTTAAATCTTACTTCTAGCGTTTCACGGTTATATCGTTTTCCTTTACAGGTTTCGCAATGTACGTGAACATTAGGAAGAAAATCCATTTCAATTAATTTTAACCCTGCTCCCTCGCATGTTACACACCTACCTCCTTTTACATTAAAAGAAAATCTTCCTGGTTTATACCCTCTAATTTTAGCTTCGGGAAGCTGAGCAAATAAAGTTCTGATATCTCCAAACACTCCTGTGTATGTTGCTGGGTTAGAACGAGGTGTTCTGCCAATTGGTGACTGATCTACTTCAATAACTTTGTCTAAATGTTTTAATCCATTTATAGATTCAAAAATCATTGGTTCTTTTCTAGACCTATAAAATTCTCGATTTAAAATAGGATAAAGTGTATCATGAATAAGTGTAGATTTTCCACTACCTGATACTCCCGTGATACACACCATTTTACCCAATGGCAACGTTAAATTGATATTTTTTAAATTATTGCCTTTGGCTCCTTTTAGCTCTAGAAATTGACCATTACCTATTCTTCTATTTTGAGGTACTGCTATCTTTTTTTTGTTCGTAAGAAAATCGGCTGTCATACCTTTCTGGCTTAAAAATTGTTTTGGACTACCACTTGCTACAATATGTCCTCCGTGCCTACCCGCTCCTGGGCCTATATCGATAATATAGTCCGATTCCAGCATCATGTCTTTATCATGTTCCACTACAATAACCGAATTACCCAGATCGCGTAAGTCTTTAAGAGCTTTAATTAGTTTTACATTATCTCTCTGATGAAGTCCGATACTCGGTTCATCCAAAATATACAACACCCCTACTAATTGAGTTCCTATTTGTGTTGCTAATCTAATACGTTGCGCTTCACCTCCAGATAATGTTCTTAATGGACGGTTGAGATGTAAATAATCTAGGCCAACATTCAATAAAAAACTAATGCGCTTTCTGATTTCTTTAAGAACCTCTGCAGCAATTCTATTTTGTTTTTCACTTAATTTTTCTTCTAGCCCTTCAAACCAGTCAGACATTGATTGAATGTCTAATTCGGCTAATTCGGCAATGTTTTTATTATTAATCTTAAAGAAAAGAGATTCTTTTTTTAATCGTAGTCCATTACAATCAGGACATGTATTCACAATAGTAAAATCATTTACCCACTGACGTATTTTTTCTGTTCCTTCTTTTTGCTGTTTTTTTAAAAATTCTATTACCCCTTCAAACTTAGTTTGCCAATCGGTATCAGGATATTTTACTGATTTTACTGCTACCAGATCAGTATCACCATGTAACAGTATATCCATAGTTTCATCACTTATGTCTTTTACAGGAGTGGTAAGACTTACCTTATTTCGTTTAAGAATAGCCTCTATTTTTTTAAAAATCCAAATATCTCTATACTCTCCAAGAGGTAAAATAGCTCCTCTACTTATACTTAAATTCTTATCAGGAATAATGCTTTCTTTAGTAATTTCTTCAACATTTCCTAAGCCATTGCATGTTGGACATGCTCCATAAGGTGAATTGAAAGAAAATGTATTTGGTGCTGGTTCATCATATGAAAGACCTGTTTTAGGATCCATTAAAAATTTCGAAAAATGATAAGTCTCCCCATTACTGTCTAGCAACATCAACACTCCCTTTCCTTCCTTTAGTGCCATTTTAAGAGACTGACTTATTCGAAATCTGTCTTTTTCATCTACAACAACACGATCTACTACTAACTCAATATCGTGTGTTTTGTATCGATCAACCTGCATTTTCGGAATTAAATCCTGTACCTCTCCATCAATCCTCACTTTTGAATAACCAGCTTTACGAAGCTGCTCAAACAGTTCTCTATAATGCCCTTTTCGTCCTTTTACTACTGGTGACATAATCACTAATTTTTCTTCAGTAAAATTTTTAAAAAGATGGTCAACGATTTGATCCTCCGATTGTCGAATCATTTTCTCTCCAGTGATATAAGAAAATGCTTCTCCTGCCCTTGCAAACAATAGTCGCATGAAATCATAGATTTCCGTAACTGTGCCAACTGTAGATCGTGGATTACGGGAAGTAGTTTTTTGTTCAATTGAAATTACCGGACTCAAACCATTTATTTTATCTACATCTGGTCTTTCCAAATTGCCAATAAACGAACGTGCATATGCTGAAAAGCTTTCCATATACCTGCGTTGTCCTTCTGCATAAATAGTATCAAAAGCCAGAGAAGATTTTCCACTACCACTAATACCAGTAATTACCACTAATTTATTTCGTGGAAAGGTGATATCAACATCTTTCAAATTATGCTCACGTGCACCAATAATTTCGATATTTTCATATCCCGTATTATCGATAACTTGAGATGATTTGTGTTTTTTTGTTGCTGTTGTCATTGAAAAATAAGCAAGCTATAAAAATGCAGCATTATAGTATGATTTGCAAGAGTTGAAAAAACTTCAATATTGAAGTAATTTACTCAATAGCTCTTCTGCATTTTTAGCCACTGCACTTACACCTAAATTTATTAATTTTTGCTCGTGCCCATCAATAATATGAGAACCAGCTACAAATCCAATTACATTCATCCCTGCCTTCAATGCAGCAGTTGCACCACTAATACTATCCTCCACCACCAAACATTCTTTTGGATGTACTGCAAGTTCTTTGGCAGCAAACAAATAAACATCTGGATCAGGCTTCGGCTTCTCCACCATTTGTGAAGAAAAAATATGTCCGTTAAAATGATCGGTAATATTTATATGATCAATAGCATGTTCAATCTGGTACATATCGCTATTTGAGACAACTGCTTTAGGCAAGTCAGTATTTTCTAATACATTATGAATACCACTTATTGGTTTTAATTCATTTTTAATTTTGATATCCATAGCTATGGTTACTTCTTCCAAAAATGAGTTAGGGAGTGGTGTATTTAATTTTTTAGACAATTCAGTTTTTGAACCTGAAAAGGTTTTGCCAGTACAATTGTGCAAATAAAAATCTAGTGAAATATCAATCCCATACTTACTAAGTATTTCTAACATTACTTGTGCAGCAAGTATTTCACTATCTACTAATACACCATCACAATCAAAAATTAGTTGTTTTATCATGCTATACTTTCATGTTTATCAATTTGGAACAATCCTTCATTTAAATCTCGAAGAGCTTGGATTTTATATTCAGTATTTATTAATACCGAAATATTATGACGACTCCCTCCATAGGATACCATACGAATAGGAATTCCAGAAAGTGCATCAAAAATATTTTTAATTACTCCTGTTTTTTCAGCAACCATATTTCCTACAATACAAATAATAGTTTGGTTTCTATCAATTTCAACAACACCCAGTTTCTCTAATTCACTAATAATTTCTGGAAGGTATTCTTCGTCATCAATAGTTAATGATACAGCTACTTCAGAAGTAGTAATCATGTCTATTGAAGTTTTGTTTACCTCAAATACTTCGAATATTTTTCTGAGAAACCCATGTGCCAATAACATCCTTGCCGACTTGATTTTTACAGCAGTTATGCCATCTTTCGCAGCTATGGCTTGTATTCCTTTATCGGTAAGCCTTTGTGTAATAAGTGTCCCTTGAGCTGCCTCATCCATAGTGCTTTTTAAGCGTACAGGGATATTGTACTTTTTAGCAGGCAAAATTGATAATGGATGTAAAATTTTGGCTCCAAAATAAGCTAGTTCGGCAGCTTCATCAAAACTTAACTCCTCAATTGGAAATGTATTTCTCACATACCTTGGATCATTATTATGCATGCCATCTATATCGGTCCATATTTGAACTTCATCAGCATTAATTGCGGCTCCAATTAATGACGCAGTATAGTCACTTCCTCCACGTTTTAGGTTATCAATTTCCCCATTAGCATTTTCGCAAATAAAACCTTGAGTAATATATAATTTTGTTTTATCACTTTTTTCTATTTCTACTTTAAGTCTTTCCTGGATCTTAGCAACATCAGGTTCTTCATCCTCATCAATATACATAAAGCTTAAAGCTGATAACAATACAGCATCAACTTCTATTTCTTCCAAATAGATTTGAAATAAATTAGTAGAAATAATTTCCCCTTGTGCCAAAATAATTTTTTCTGACACTGAAGAATATTTTTCCTTACTACATTTCTTGATTTCATCAAAGCATACCTCTACTATTGCTAATGCTTTTTGTTTTGATTTTTCATTCGTATATAACTCCTCAATAAAATTTAAGTATTTAGAATGGAGGCTTTCCAACTTGCCGTCAATACTTTCTTCATCATTAAGAAATTGTGTTATTTCAACCAAGGCATTGGTTGTGCCTGAAACCGCTGAAAGTACTACTATTTTCATCTTTTCATCTGCACATATTAATCTTGCCACTTTCTTCATTCTCTCTGGTGAGCCTACAGAAGTCCCTCCAAATTTTAGTACTTGCATAATATATATTATTAGTCGATAGTATCTATGGCTTTAGACCATAGATTGTTTAAAATTAATTTATTAGGAAATATTGGTTTTTTGATCACTTTAAAATCCTAACATTTTTATTGCTGTAAAAGCAGCTTCGTCACCTTTATTACCATGTTTACCGCCAGCTCGATCGAGGGCTTGGGACAAGTTATCAGTAGTTAACAAACCAAATATTACGGGTTTATTGTATTTCAGGTTCACATCCTTAATTCCTTGTGCTACAGCATCACATATAAAATCAAAATGGCGTGTTTCTCCTTGTATTACACAACCTAAGCAGATAACAGCATCAATTTCTTCTTGCTGAGCCAACCACTGACCTCCTAAAATCAACTCAAAACTACCAGGAACTTGTTTTTTGATAATATTTTCCTTTTTAGCTCCGTTCTCAATAAGTGTTTGCACAGCACCTGAATATAGAGCTTCAGTAATTTGGTCATTCCACTCCGAGACTACTATTCCAAATTTATTGGTAGCTATGTCCACCATGTTGGCATTACTTTGTTCGCTTAAATTTTTTAGATTTGTTGCCATGCTGTTTTAGTTCTTGATTATTTCTTTTTTAAAACAAAAAAAGGGATAAAGAAGCTTCTTTATCCCTTTCAATATATTTAATTGAATTTGTTAAGAAGCCTTTGCGCTTAATCTTGCCTTATGTTTCTTAGCATCATTAACTTCGCTAGCATCTGAAAAATCATTTACAATTTTTTCATAACACTTTAATGCTCCCTGTTTATCATTTAATTTTTCGTACGCCAATGCTGCTTTCATTAAATAGCCAGGCGAAAAATATTTATTTTCCTTATAACTAGCTGCCTTGTTATAATAAGATACAGCATTTTGGAAGTCATTCTGCTGCATATAGGCATCTCCTATAAGGGCATACGCTTTTGCTTGTACTAATATATCAGAAGAACTAAAATCTTCTAAATATAAAATTGAAGAAACATAATCTTCCTTTTTTAAAAAAGCTACTCCAGCATAAAAATTAGCTAAATTTGCAGCAGCTGTTCCTCTATAATCAGAAATAATATCTTTTAGCCCTAAATTGTTTCCATCTCCATCCAATGCTAAATCAAGGCTATCAGCCTCAAAATAATAAACTGCCTGAAACATCTCTGTTTGAGCCACTTTATTTTTGCCCTCTATATAGTAATTATATCCAAAATAGCCACCCACTACAATTAGCAATAGAGCTACAAAACCAAACGTTGCCGTTTTGTTCTTTTCCAAGAACTGCTCAAATTTGGTTATCTCCTCTGCTAATACCTCTGGGTTTTCTATTAAATCGTTACCTTGCCCTTGATTCTTATCTTTCTTAGCCATCTTTAAATTTTTAAAGGCGCAATATTAGTGATAATTGTATTAATATAAAAACAGGAACCTTTCAAAGTTGCTCGATGTGTTTATTTATATAAAATAAATAGATTAATCCATTATATAAGGATAATCTTCTTGAACATAAACATCTTTAAAAGCTTCTGCTGGATCAGGGTAATTTGACTCTTCAGCAAAAGTTACACTCTCTGCTACCTTTTCTTTTATTCTATCATTGATTGCTTCAATATCTGCTTCTGTGGCCATTTTATTTTTTAAAATGGTTGCTTTCACCTGCTCAATAGGATCTCTTTCTTTATATTCTTCTAACTCTTCTTTTGAACGATATTTTGCTGGATCCGACATTGAGTGTCCTTTATATCGGTAAGTCTTAAACTCTAATAGTGTTGGTCCATCTCCTTTTCTAGCACGTGCTCCAGCAACTTCCACTGCCTTATGCACTTCCTCAACTGACATTGCATCTACTGTTTGTGAAGGCATGTCATATGAGTCGCCCAATTTTGATAAATCTGTAACGTTTGATGTGCGCTTTACAGATGTTCCCATAGCATATCCATTATTCTCTATAACGAATATTACTGGTAGTTTCCATGTCATAGCTAAATTTAAAGCTTCATGAAATGCTCCCTGTCGAACTGCTCCATCCCCCATGTAACAAATGCATAGTTTTCCTGTTTTATTGTACTTTTCAGCAAATGCTATTCCTGCCCCAAGGGGTATCTGACCTCCAACAATACCATGCCCTCCAAAGAAATTATTTTCTCTATCAAACATGTGCATAGATCCTCCTTTACCTTTTGAAATACCCGTTTCCTTGCCGAATAACTCGGCCATAATTGCATTAGGATGAGACCCTAATGCAATAGCATGAGCGTGATCACGATATGAAGTAATGTACTTATCTCCTCTCTCTAAAGAAGAAACTGCTCCTGCTACACATGCTTCCTGACCTATGTATAAATGACAAAATCCACGAATCTTTTGCTGTCCATATAACTGCCCTGCTTTTTCCTCAAATTTTCTCATCATCTGCATGGTTTCATACCAGTTTAGGTATGTTTCTTTCGAGAATTTAGCCTTCGCAGTTGTTTTAGTTTTTACCTTTCCTTTTGTAGTCGTTGCCATAGTATTAATTTTGATAAAAATACGGACTGCGAAATTAATTAAAAAAACTTAATGAGGCTCAAAAAAATAAGTTTGTTTAATTTTAAAAATCATTCTTCTACTGAACTTTCTTTTTCGGATGGAATCAATTGCTTTATAGGAATAAATGGAAGTGGAAAAACTAATATCCTTGACGCTATACATTATTTATCTCTCACCAAAAGCTCACTAAATTCAGTCGATTCACAAAGTATAAAGCTTGGAGAAAGTTTTTTTTCCATAAAAGGAATTATTAATAATAGCTCTGAACACGAGATTTTATGTGCCTTACAAAACAAACAAAAAAAAGTTTTCAAGGTAGATAATAAGGAATATGAAAAACTGAGTGAGCATATTGGTAGATTTCCAGTGGTTTTAATCGCTCCAAATGACAATGATGTTATCCGTGATAGTAATGAAATTCGCAGAAAATTTTTTGATAGCATTATATCACAACTTGACAGCAAATATCTACTCCAACTTATTCGGTATAATCATTTTTTAAAACAACGAAACGCTTTGTTAAAGCAGTTTTCTCAAAACAAAAGCTTTGAGCAAGATTTACTTACCCCATATTCATTGGAAATAATAGAATTAAGTAAATCTATTTCTGAGTTTAGAAAAAAATTTATTGAAGGGTTTATACCTAACTTTATTAATCATTATCAAAATTTGTGTGAAGATCGGGAGCAAGTTAATATTCGTTATAAATCGCAGACTACAACTCCTGATTTTGATAAATTATTTCATGACAATACTGAAAAAGACCTCATTACTCAACGCACTAATGTGGGAATTCATAAAGACGAATATGACTTCCTGATAAATGAAAATACTTTAAAAAAATTTGGTTCTCAAGGACAACAAAAATCTTTTTTAATTGCGCTCAAACTAACACAGTTTGATATTATTACAAAGGCAAAAGGGTTTAAGCCAATACTATTATTAGATGACATTTTTGATAAGTTGGATGACTTACGTATTAAAAAATTAATAGAAATGGTAGCAAATAACAATTTTGGTCAACTTTTTATTACCGATGCCCGACCCGAACGAAGCAAGGAATTATTGAAAGACTTAAAAAAGAACACCCAGTTTTTTGAGGTGTTAGATGGGAAAATAATTTCAATAAAATAAAGGAAGGACTTATTAATTTCCAGTTTTTAGTAAGCATTATTCCAAAATACTAGCTATATCCTGCTTGCTCAATTTTTTCACAAAGCTTTCCTCAGTAGTAATGAGGTCAGTAGCTAGTTTTCTTTTTTGTTGTTGTAATGCCAATATTTTCTCTTCAACAGTGTTTTTAGCGATGAACTTATAGGTAAATACTGTATTTTTTTGTCCTATTCTATGTGCACGATCAACAGCTTGTGCCTCTACGGCTGGATTCCACCAAGGGTCTAAAATAAACACATAGTCTGCTTTGGTAAGGTTAAGCCCTAGTCCACCCGCCTTTAATGAAATAAGGAATACTTTCAATGAATCATCATTTTGAAAATTCTCTACTTGCTCCTTCCTATCCTTAGAAGAGCCATCCAAATAGGCATATTCTACTCCTTGCCTATCAAGTCTGGTTTGGAATAGTTTTAGGTGCTTCACAAACTGACTAAAGACTAGAATTTTATGTCCTTCATCAACGGCATTTTCAAGTCGAGTGAAAATATCTTCCATTTTACCTGAATCTCCATTATATTTTTCATCTACCATTTTAGGGTGATTGGCAATTTGTCTCAACTTGGTTAAGCCCTGCAACAATATCATTTGTGACTTGTTCAATCCTTTATTATCTATATGGTTCATTATCTCATTTCTGAAATACGACTTTACATCATCATATTCCTTTTCTTGCTCTTCACTCATGCTGCAATAATGCACATTCTCAACCTTTTCAGGCAGTTCAGTAGCAACTTGCGACTTATGCCTACGAAGAATAAATGGCTTTATAATGGAATATAATTTTTTGGTTTTATCGACATCATTCTTTTTTTCAATAGGTACTAAAAAGTGTTTCTTAAAATATGATTGACCACCTAATAATCCTTCATTAATAAATGTCATTTGCGACCATAAATCCATGGTACTATTTTCTAATGGTGTACCAGTTAAAATAAGTCTAGAATTGGATTTAAGTTGACGAACCGATCTGGCTATATTAGATGTTGGATTTTTAATTGCCTGAGATTCGTCCAGAATAATATAATTGAAATAGTACTCCTTTAATATATCTATATCAATACGAGTGATACCATAAGAAGTAATTACTAAATCATAGTTTTTGAAAAGTGTAGCATCTTTATTCCTATTAGTGCCAGTATAGCAATACACTTTTAATTTAGGGGTGAATTTTTTAGCTTCCATTTCCCAGTTATACACCAGCGAAGTAGGCATAATAAGTAAATTAGCACCCCCTTTCCCTTGTTCTTTCTGAGATTGTAAAAACGCTAAAGTTTGCACGGTTTTACCAAGCCCCATGTCATCGGCAAGACATCCTCCAAATTTGTATTGATTTAGAAAGTGCAACCAATTATATCCCGCTTTTTGGTAAGGACGCAGTTCTCCTTTAAAATGATCTGGTGTATCAACATCTTCAATCTCATCAAAATTTTGGAGGGTCTTTAATTTTCTGCTCATCGTTACTTTTGCAAGGCTACCCTCATTAAGATTTTGAACCATGGACAAATGATATTTCCTAAGTCTGGGGTTGCTATCTCCTTCATCCATAAAAGCAAACAATTCAGCATATTCAGAAAACCAACTTTCTGGAATTACAGCATACTCACCATTGGGCAACTTAAATTCATGTGTCCCTTTCAAGATATATTTTCTCAATATTTTAAAAGGAATTTCATATTCTCCGAACTTAATAACAGCATTTATATCAAACCAGTCTATATTTTCACTTACTTCCATGCTAATGGAAGAAACGCCAGTATAATAACGCTTACCATTGGTCGATTTTTGTATAAAAGAAATTCCTAATTTTTCGAAATTAAATCTATTCTGATTCATCCAGTCAAATGCTTCAGATTTAGGCAGAGCAACTTTTGAATGTTTAAACTCAAGCCCACTATCTCGAAACATCTGTATAAAATTTTTTTCTATTTCTAGTTTTCTTCTTACTCTGTGAAACACATAGTCGTCTTTGTTTCGCTCAACTGTGACACTTATGTTCGTTACTTGATCTACTTTAAATTTGAACTGTCCATACTGAAAAGCTAATGCAAAGACTATTTTTCCTTCATCTACTACTAAAGTTGAAGTGGGCTGATCAAACAATGAAGTGGGTGCAGTATTAGCTTGTAATTCCGAAAAACTTATCAAAGGTATGGGGTCATAACTTTCACTATTTATTTCAAAGCCTTTTGCATAGACATCGAACGAGGCTATTAGTGGGGCAACAAATTTATTAAAATAAGTTTCTTCAACATTTTTAGGTATTGCTATAAAGTTTTTATTTAAAAAAGGCTTGAGTTTATTTCCATCTACTTCTTTTTTAAAACTATAAAGTTTTCCGTCAAGCACCATCCATGCAGGTTTATTACAAATGATATATGCTCCTTTATATTGAAAATTAATTTTTTCTCCATTACACTTTATTGTGGGGAAGTAATGCGTATTTTCTTCATTTCTTCTAAAATGAAAAAGCACAGTTGCTTTTTCATTTTGTATATCAATTTCCCTCCATGTAGGTTCTCCATCATTACCCATTTCATAGAGTTTTTTACCACTAATAAGCTCAAGTACTTTCGCTCGCCTTCTCTCCAAATAGTTGTCAATCTCTTTTTGCAATAATTTATTACCCTTTTCTTTGTCATAAATCTTTAAAAAGAACTCTGATGTTTTAATCGCCTTTTTATAAAATTTCTTTACGACTACATCTTGCTGCATTGAGTCCATTATTGCTATTAGTTCATAATCATTTTTATCAAGCCCTGAAGAAAAATCATTAGCATTGGCAGCAGAAATATTTTGATGTTGAAACGTTAAATTTCCTTTAGCATCTTTTTGAACAACAAATGATTCAAATAAATATCCCAAATATTCGTGTTGGAATAGCGAATAGATAATCTGAAATGGCTGATTAGCTGAAATTTTCATTCTTTATCTTACAATCAAATCTTGTACTTATAATATAGTACTCTATTTTTTACTTTTATTAATTACTAACTAGTAACCAAAACATTGCGTTTTTTTATGACCACAGATTCGCAAAATACGGAATTTGAACTAAAGTTTATCCTAATTAAAAGGGATTTTTAAAGCAAATGTGCTTGGTTGTATCGAGTTGCAATAACAGCTGGTCTATAGGAAGCAGCAAAAGTAATTGCAATAATGCTCAGTGCGGTATAAACAAAATCGGCAAGTTGCATTTGTATGGGATAACTTGAAATTACAGTACTTTGAGTCCCCATGCCTACTAAACCATATTTTTGTTGAATTAAGCAAATAAATGCTCCTAAAATAGTTCCTAAAAACGCACCTCCTAAAGAAATGATCCCCCCTTCTGATAGAAATATCTTTTTTACAGCTTTATCAGATGCTCCCATGGCATACAATACAGCTATATCTTTTTTCTTATCCAAAGCTAACATAGAAAGAGAAAAGAAAATATTGATTGAGCCTACCGCCAATATGAATGAGAAAACTAGAAACACAAACAATTTTTCCAGATTAAGAAGTTTATATAATTCATCCTGCTGCTGGTGTCTATTTTGTATTAAAAAATCATCACCTAAAACTTCCTTCAATTTTCGTATAACATCAGTGGTAGCAATATCAGTAGAAGTTTTAATTTCTATTGCAGTGCGTTTATTTCCATAATTCAGTAAATCTTGAGCAAACTCTACAGGCACAATAATATAATTTTCATCATAGTTTTGTTCAATAGCAAAAATGCTTCCAGGCAAAATATTCAACTTACTATAAAGTTTACTGGGATCAACCGACCCAGATCTAGGATTTTTGATATAATACAACTGTAGTGCATGAAGATCGTCCTTGGTGGAAAATGACAAAGCATACTGAATTCCCCTACCAACTATTGCATAGTTTATACCATCTTGTTTTAGCTTCAATTCTCCCTCTACAATATTGTTGTCAATTCTTTTTTGATCTATAAAGTTCTCATTTACCCCTTTAATCGTAACTACTTTATCAGCATTTCTATATTTAACATAAGCATAATCTTCTATCACATCTGTAATTATTTCCACGCCATTTACGGATGAAATTTTCTGCTCCATTTGGTTGTCGTATTCAAATGACTTCCCTTTTACAGCTTCAATTTTTATTTCGGGATCGAAAGTTGAATAGAGCGAATACAACAATCCTTCAAGACCATTAAAGACTGACAATACTACAACTAAGGCTGCTGTGCATATAGAAACCCCTATCATAGAAATAATAGATATTATGCTAATGAAATTTCTCTTCCTTTTAGAAAAAAAATATCGCTTAGCTATGAAAATAGGGAAATTCAATATTAGAAAAATTTATTAATTTTTATCATCCTCACCCATAGCAGGTGGGATATTAAGCTGTTCGATAATTTTATCCATCCGCTCTGCATTTTCTTGAACATTATCAACAAAGAATTTTAAATCTGGTACAATTCTTACTTGTTTGCCAATTTTATTCCCCAACTCTTTTCTTATTTCACTCTTTCTATTATTAATCTGATCAATCAGAGCTTCCTTATCTTTTACTAGCATCATGCTTATATTAACAAAAGCGATACTCAAGTCTGGTGTTACTTGAACATCAGCAATAGTAACAAACTCACCCCCTAAAACCCCACGTGTATCACGTTGAAAAATTTCACCTAAATCTTTTAACAATAATTTAGCTACTTTTTGTTGCCGTTTACTTTCGTTCATAATACAAATATCAATTTCTATGATCATAATGCCAATCAATTGCAGTAAAGTTTCATTCTATTTTCCTTTTTCCTTTTTAATGGTTTACTTACGCATACATACTATTGTTTTACAAACCCAACATTTCAAAAGTTTTGCTTAGCTTTTTTAGAATTAACGACCCCTCACGAATTATTATTCTCTTCGTCCTATTATTGCTTGTGAGGTTGCCTTTTTATTTTCAAGGATTAACACTCACATTACCCGAACTAAATCATTTTCTGGTAGGTGAAAGTTTATCTAATGGAGCTAATTTATATGTTTCTTTATGGGAAGATATTTCTCCACTATCTGCCTGGTTTTATATGTTTTTGTACTTCATTTTCGGAAAATCAATTTGGATTTATCACGTTCTGGGTTTTATACTTGTTTTTTTCCAAAGTGTTTTATTTAATTCAATTACATATAGAAACAGGTTGTATCATGAAAATACTTATGTGCCAGCATTAATATATGGTTTACTTATGTCATTATCATCAGAGATGTATTCATTATCACCTATATTGATGAGTAGTACATTTATTCTTTTGGCAATGAATAACATTTTCAGGCAAGTAGAATTTAGAATAAAAGCAGATGAGCCTATTTTAAATATTGGTGTTTACCTTGGCGTTGCTGCTTTGTTTTATCTTCCTTCAGCCATATTCGGATTTATAGCATTAATTATTCTTGCTTTTTTTTCCAGTACTATAGGTCGAAGGTATTTATTGGTTTTTTATGGCTTTGCATTACCTATTTTTTTGTTGATAACCTATTTGTACTTTAATGATGGTATCAATACTGTTTGGAATATTTTCTCTACTAAAGTCATTGATTCTAATGAGCTTGAAAATATTAATTATCAATCAGTACTTTATATTCTTGCCATTCCATTGGTTTTCTTTATTATTTCATTTTTTAGAGTTTTCAAACGTAATCGATTTTCAAACTATCAAATGAGATTAATTCAACTAGTAATATTTTGGCTTTTATTGTCATTAACGTTGCTGTTTTGGACAGAAAAATTAATTACATCATTCATTCTTTTTATACCCTCTTTCGCTATTATTATCACACATTATTTTTTACTATCAAAAAAAACATTTAGATCAGAACTTTTATTTATGTTTTTTTTCGGTGGTATAATTTTTCTCAATACATCTATGGTTTTTAATTGGTTCGATATTGAAAAATTTATTGATCAAAAACACAATTTAGTTTTGTCGACCCCTTACGATAAATATGTGAAAGATAAAAAAATAGTTGTGTTAGGTGATAATATACATATCTATCAAAATGCTTCTTTAGCTACTCCGTTTTTAGATTGGCAACTCTCATCTGAAACAGTTAAACAGCCAGATTATTACAGAAAAGCCAATGCCATACATAATGGTTTTATAAATGACCCACCTGAAATAATTGTTGATTTGGAAAATTTAATGCCAAACTTGCAGTATAGGATAAAGTTTCTAAATAATAACTACACAAAAGTAGCCGAAAATATATATTCAAAAAAAAACGATCAATAAATAACTTCATTGATCGTTTTTAGTTAATAGAGTATGAAGCTCTATTTCATTAGCATTATTCTTTCTACAACACTGATATTATTCGTTTCTAACTTGTAATAATATGTTCCATTTGGCCAAGTGGAAGTATCAATATCTATAATCTGTGATTTTTGAGAACCGCTTATTTGTTTTTGATAAATTATATTACCTGTATTACTCATAATCATAAATAAGCCAGACTCATCTGTATTTAGGCTAATCGTTAATGATTCTGAAAAAGGATTTGGGTAAGCACTAGCAAGCATTTCGGTATTGTTAATGTCTGTCTCAACATAGAGTGTGTCATAAGTCACGCATAAACCCGCCTTATAAGAAACTTCTAAATCCCAATTATCGATTATTGATTCACACGGGGCATCAGTAGTGCAAAGAGTAAAGTTTATGGTAAATTTGTCTGCAAGATCACCATTACCGAACCCATTAATATCATCAATTTTTACTCCCCATAAACCTGTTGTTGGATCTTTACCTATTACGTTTTTCCAATTTCCAGAGTTAGATACAGAAGAAATTGTTCCACAAGGAATATCCATTGTATAATGCGAAAGACCATGCTTGGCATCACCATCATAATTAACAGTTACTTCATATGTATAACAATTATTTTCAGCATTCAATAGGATAATATCACTGGAATATCCATTTCCGCATTCTATTTCTTCTGAACCACTACCTGAGTTTTCATCTCCCGATGTAGTGTCTCCCGAACCAGTGTTATCTCCTGAACCATCAACATTTACACAGGACTGTAAATCAATGTTACAAGAAGTTACACATCCATCTTTTTCTATTGTTAGAGTAAAAGTTGCAGTACTTCCTTCATTTCCTGCTGAATAGTTTATTTGTGTGGTTTCTCCACCTGACAAAATTAACCAAGAACCATCCGAAGACTCAACTTTCCAACTATAACTATCTGCATCTGTCATTAAAGTATTTAATATATTACCCGTGGTATTACAAGTAATTGTATCCATTGGCGTTTCAATTAAACAAGATATACTATTTGGAGTAGCTTCAATTGTAAATGATTGCTCCCAAGTACATCCATTAGCATCTGTAACAACTACTGAATAACTACCGTTATTTAAGCTATCCAAATCTTCAGAAGTTTCACCATTGCTCCAATTATAATCATAGGGAGAAGTACCTCCTAACATCGATAAATCAATTTGATAACTTCCTTCGACTCCACATCCCCAGCTATTTGTTATAAATGTTCCATTTAATTCTTGAGGTTCAACTATATAATAACTATAATTTGTAGAACAACCTGAGGCATCAGTAATGGTTACTGAGTATACTCCCGAACTCAAATTATAAATTCCGCTTTCTGTAGCCCCATTTGACCATTCAAAGGAATATGGCTCTTGCCCTGACATTGGGGTTACAACTATAGAGCCATTATTACCTCCATAGCATGAAGGTTGCTCAGTTGTAGCAGAAACATTAATTTTCTCATTAGCAACATAAAAACTTAATGATTGGGTACACCCATTACTATCTAGAACCTCAACAGAATACATGCCCTTTGATAAACCCTCAATATCTTCTGTAATTTCACCTGTACTCCACAAATAACTATACGGAGCAGTTCCCCCAGAAACTACTAAATCAACAGCTCCGCTATTATCATCGTTACACCCTGTTTTAGTAACTTCCCCAGACAAATACAATGTGTTAATTACGTTAATATTAAATGATTTTATTGATTCACAACCATTCGCATCCTTAACATTTACAGTATATGTTCCTGATTCAATATCTATTAAATCTTCGCTGGTCGACCCGTTCGACCATAAAAAGCTATAAGGAGATGTTCCTCCAGTAATAGAGATATCTATTGCCCCATCAATCCCTGAACATGATGCATTAGTGACATCTCCAATTACAAATATTGAGGACTGATTAGTTATTGTAATAACAGATTCTGTTGAGCAATTTAAGCTGTCTGTTACTGTTACCAAATAATTTCCTGAACTTACAGCGTTAATATCTTGTGTAGTAGCACCATTCGACCATAAATATGAATAACCTCCTGTACCACCAGATACTGTGATATCAACAGAACCATTTTGCTGTCCATTACATGTAGCATGGACTATGGAAGAAGATATGACAATTTTTGATGGTTGTTCAAGAATAGTTTCTAGCATCAATTCTTGTTGGTTAGCATCTGTAATAGTTACAGAATAATTTCCTGCTGATAATGTAGATAAATTTTGTGTATTCATACCATTTGACCACTGGAATGAAAAAGGCGCAACACCTTCTGTAATTGCTACTTCAATAGCACCATCATTCGACTCAAAACAAGATAAATCGGTTTTTATTAGAGTAGCTTCTAATTTATTACATTGTGCATTTAGTGAATCATAAAATACACATGTTCCAGTCTTATAGGCAACCTCTGGAGCCCAACAATTTAAAGATGCATTGCAAATACTATCAGTACTGCAAATAGTAAAAGCAACTATAAATGATGAAATACCTCTAGGTTTTCCAAAGTTTGAAATATTATCAATTTTGAAACCCTGCAGATCAGTTGTAGGGTCAATTAAGTTAATTTCTTGTTTCCAATTTTCTGAATTAGAAACTTTAGTTATTGTGGCACATTCTGGTACGGCCACAGTATAATGAGATAATGCTGATTCACAATTTCCTGAATAGGTGATTTTTAACTGATATGATGAACAACCTTCATCATTGGTCTCAAAATTTACTATTTCAGTTTGAAAGCAGTTATTGGAACAATCCTTTTTGTTCTGTGCTATAGTACTAGTTATTATAGTTAACCAAAAGAACAGGAAAAGTGATTGAGTTAAGTACGTTTTCATCATTGTCTAAAAATTAATTCTGCTTAGACATGATTTAACGATCCTTAAAAGTAGATGGATGATAGGAATAGGTGAACCACCTCATAAAACGATGAAATGGAAGTATAGAACGTTGAGTTATAGAAGTGTTTTAAGACATTACATCATCGAACTAATCATTAATTAACAGGTAATTTTCTCTACCCTTCTTTCATGACGCCCACCTTCAAATTCGGTAGTTAGGAATGTATCCACTATTGATTGTGCTTCCTCGTAAGAAATAAAACGCGCTGGTAAGCATACAACATTAGCATTATTGTGTTGTCTTGAAAGTGCTGCTAATTCTTCTTTCCAACAAAGTGCTGCCCGAATGCCATCATGCTTGTTGGCCGTCATAGAGACACCTTGCCCACTTCCACAAATTAACACGCCAAAGTCGTATTCAGAAGTATGAACAGCAGTAGACACTGGGTGGGCAAAATCAGGGTAATCAACAGAATCTTCAGTAAATGGTCCAAAATCCTTTACCTTATAGCTTTTTGATTGTAAGTACTCCACTAATTTTGGTTTATACTCTATTGAAGCATGATCACCACCTATCGCTATTTTCATAATTTTATATTTGTTCTTTTTCTGCTTTTAGTTTTTTTCGCTCAACCGAAGCTGATATTAATATACTAAATTGATATAGCCCGAACAAAGGAAAGGCAATTAATATTTGGCTTAAAGGATCTGGTGGAGTAAGCATTGCACCAAGAAAAAGAATTACTATTATCGCATGTCTACGATAATTCTTCATCAGTTTTGGTGTAACAATTCCTACTTTTGAAAGGAAATACACCACCATTGGCAGTTGAAATAATATACCACTACCCATTACTAAAGTAGTTACCGTGGTAACATAAGAAGTGATATCAAATTCATTTACTACCAACTCACTTACCTGATAATTGGCAAGGAAATTTACTGCAAGAGGAGTCATTATATAGTATCCGAACAACACGCCAATAGTAAATAGCAGGGTAACAAAAAATACTGCCCCACGTGATACTTTTCTTTCAGTAGAATGAAGCCCAGGACCTACAAATCTCCAAATTTCCCAGAAGATATAAGGAAACGCAACTATAAACCCAAGAATGAAAGATGAAATAAGGTGCATGGTAAACTGACCAGTCATGTTCCTGCTCTGAATTAAAAAAGGAATACTGTCTATACACAAAGCATCCGAATTAATTAGGTTTCCAGCTTTACAAAGTATTTTAAAAGTCCAAAAATCAGGTTTTGATGGGCCAAAAATAAGTACGTCAAAAACAAATGATTTAGACGAAAAAGCTGCAATGGCCAATACTACAATAGCAACAAGTGAACGTATGATATGCCATCTTAATTCCTCAAGATGATCAAGGAACGACATGTGCTTTTCTTCTTCGTTATTGATTTCTAATTTTTCCATTATTTATACAAAGGGAAATTTTTTATCCATTCGTTAATTTTAGATTTTACCTCGGCTATATTATTTTCATTATCATGATGCATTAGTGCTTCATCAATCAAATCTACAATCTTTTTCATATCCTCCTCTTTCATTCCCCTTGTAGTAACAGCTGCTGTTCCCACTCTCATGCCAGAAGTAACAAATGGTGATTCTGTATCGAAAGGCACCATATTTTTGTTTATAGTAATATCTGCTTTTACTAAGGTGTTTTCTGCTAACTTTCCTGTTAAACCTTTTGAGCGAAGATCAATTAACATCATATGATTGTCTGTTCCACCCGAAATAACTTTATATCCTTTATCTACAAATGCCTGTGCCATTACTTGAGCGTTTTTAGACAGTTGCACAACATAATCGAGGTATTCATCACTTAGTGCTTCACCGAAAGCAATAGCTTTTGCAGCTATTACATGCTCTAATGGTCCCCCTTGTGTACCAGGAAAAACTCCAGAATCTAAAATAGAAGAAATCTTTCTCAACTCTCCTTTAGGTGTTTTTAATCCAAATGGATTATCAAAATTTTCACCCACCATAATCATACCTCCACGAGGTCCACGCAATGTTTTGTGTGTAGTTGTGGTTACTATATGGCAGAATTCCAAAGGATCGTTCAACAAACCCTTTGCTATCAGCCCTGAAGGGTGAGAAATATCAGCAAGAAGTAAGGCACCTACCTCATCTGCAGCTTTGCGCATCTTTTCATAATCCCATTCACGACTATAAGCTGAAGCACCTGCAACAATCAATTTTGGCTTTTCCTTTTTTGCAATTTCAATTACTCTATCAAAGTCAATAGTTCCAGTTTCCTCTTCCACACCATAAAAAGATGGCTCGTAGAGTTTCCCAGAAAAATTAACCGATGACCCATGTGTTAAATGTCCTCCATGAGAGAGATCAAATCCTAAAATTTTATCTCCTGGATTTAAAACTGCCAACATTACTGCAGCATTGGCCTGTGCCCCTGAGTGCGGCTGTACATTAGCCCAAGTCGCACCAAAAAGTTCTTTAGCTCTATCAATAGCTAATTGCTCCACTTCATCCACCACTTCACAACCTCCATAATATCTTCTTCGGGGCAGTCCTTCAGCGTACTTATTAGTAAGTACAGTACCCATGGCTTCCATAACTTGTTTGGAAACAAAGTTCTCAGAAGCGATAAGCTCAATGCCCGATTCCTGCCGGTGCTGTTCTTTATCAATTAAATCAAAGATTTGTTGGTCGCGTTTCATGATGTATTTGTTAGGAATAAACTAATAAACGGCAAAAGTACACTTTGCATACAAGATTACCAATAGTCAAATGAAAGTGTTTTTAGATAAAAAATATACACACCGTTCTAAGCAATTAAAATAGAACTTGAATTAACAACTTTTTATTCAGTTCTTAATACGTTGTATCATGCATTTCACAAGAATGTTTGTTACTTTAGATTACTTAAAATAATTAAACCATAACTCCGATGAAAAAACTACTCATCATTTTACTTAGTATTATAGTCTTATTAGTTATAAGTGCTATTGTTATTCCTATTATTTTTAAAGACGATATTAAATCCGCTATTGATAAAGAAATAGAAGCATCAGTTAATGCTGATATTGTTTTTGATGTGGATAATCTTAATGTTTCATTATTTAGTAATTTTCCAAGTATCACCGTATCCATGAATGATTTTGGCGTAATTAACAGGGCTCCATTTCAAGGTCATATATTATTTGCTGCAGAAAGCTTTGAGGTAGAAATAAACTTAATGAGTGTAATTAATGGAGAGATGCGATTAAAAGGGATTTTTCTCAATAAGCCAGATATTCATGTAATAGTATTAAAAGACGGGTCATCTAATTATGATATAGCTATTACCTCAGAGGAAATTGAGGAAGAAATTGAAGACACCGAAGAAACTTCATCAGAATTTTCTTTTGCCATTGATCATTGGGCAATCAATAATGCTCATATTATATACGATGATCGAACTTTACCATTTTTATTAGAACTAAAAGATTTTACACATACTGGTGGGGGTGACTTTTCACAAGAACTATTCGATTTAACTACTAACACTACTATTGCTAGTATGAATGTGGCTTATGACGGTATAGAATATATTTCTGACAAGCAATTGGGTGTTGATTTAATTCTTGAAATAAGCGATGATTTTTCTAAATACACTTTTAAAGATAACCTGATAAGGCTAAATGACTTTGGGTTTGCATTTGATGGTTATGTAGCACTACTTGAAGAAGATATTGACACTGATATTACATTTTCTTCCAACGATAATAGTTTTAAAAGCATCCTTTCTCTTGTTCCAGGTGTTTTTATGGAGGGTTTTGAAGCCATTGAAACAATTGGTTCCTTTTCATTTGGGGGAATGGCAAAGGGAACTTATAATGACACACGTGTACCAGCATTTAATCTCAATATGGAAATTAAAGATGCCATGTTTAAGTATCCTGATTTACCTACGGCTGTTACTGATATCAATGTGAAAACTGTTATTAATAATGAAGATGGTAATATTGACAATACTACGGTAGATGTAAGTACTTTTCATGTTAACATGGGGGGTAATCCGTTTGACGCAGCTTTAAAAGTGAGCGAACTAGATAATGTAAAATGGGATTTGAAGGTAAACGGAAATATTGATCTAAATACAGTTAGCACAATGGTGCCTATGGAAGGTACTACTTTAGCTGGGGCTATAGATATGAACATGCAAACGAAAGGACAACTCTCAGCTTTAGAGGCTGAGCAGTATGATCAACTTCCCACAAGTGGTAAAATGAATATAGATGGTTTTGAATATACTGATGAAACATTAGAGTATGATGTGACCATAAATAAAGCGGATGCAAACTTCGACCCACGACAAATAGAATTATCAACGTTTGATGCTAAAATTGGTGATAGCGATATGCAAATGAATGGATTGATAACCAATTACATTGGCTATGTGCTTGATGATAAACAAGTGTTAGTAGGAAAAGTGAATTTCACATCTACTATGCTTGATCTGGATGAATTAGCTGGAGAGGAGGAAACAATAACTGAGGAAGAAACTGTTGAAGAAGACACTACCACACTTTCAGTTATACCAATTCCTAAAAATATTGACTTTATACTGAACTCAAACATTAATACAGTTATAGTATCAGATATGAAACTGGAAAATGCTACTGGTGATATAATCGTGAAAGATGGAATCGCCAATTTATCAAATTTAACATTTAACACTTTGGGTGGTGAATTTGTAGTGAATGGAGCGTACAATACACAAGACATCACAAAGCCTTCTTACGACTTCAAATTAGGAATAAAGGATATTTCAATAAGTGAGTCATACAAAACATTTACTACTGTGCAAAAATTTGCTCCCATTGCAGAAAATGTAGTTGGTGATCTATCCACAGAAATGGGAATTAGTGGATTATTACAACAAGATATGATGCCTGACCTAAACACTGTGGCTGCCGAAGGGTTATTGAACATTGCAAAGGCAGCATTAAAAGGTTCTAGTCTTACTTCTGGATTGGCAAATGTTACCAAACTAAAAAGTGACAATGACGAAATCACTATGAAAGACGTACTTATGAATTTCACGATTGAAAATGGCAAATTAAACGTGCAGCCTTTCGACATTGGTGTTGGTAATTACAGTGCAAATGTATCGGGTACTTCAACCTTGGCAGGTAATTTAGATTACAGTATGAAAATGAATATCCCTGCTGGTGCAGTTGGCACACAAGTAAATAGCTTACTAAGTCAATACGGTGCAGGAGATGGTAGCTCTTCCACCATTACACTGCCTATAAAAATCGGAGGAACTATTGATGACCCAAAATACTCATTAGGTGCAGGTGAAAAGCCCAAAGTTACCGATATGGCAAAAACTGCTATAACACAAACTACTGGTGTAGATATCGATGCAGAAAAAGAAAAGCAACGAGAAAAAATTATGAGCGATGCGAAAAATCAAGCTGATAAAATAAAAGCTACTGCCAAAATACAAGCTGACAAAGTAAAAAAAGAGGGCTATGCACAAGCTGATAAATTGGTAATTCAAGCAGGAAGTAATATTATTAAAAAGAAAATAGCACAAGAGGCAGCTAAAAAAATGAAGGCTGAAACAGATAAACAAGTAAACAAGCTATTGCAAGAAGCTAACCAACAAGCTGATGAAATCATGAAAGCTGCAGAAGCTCAAGCTGCTAAAATTTAAAGTGAAGAAAAGCTCAGCTATGCTTAATAGCATAGCTGAGCTTTATTAATAATGATGATGTTTTATTTTTTCGGCATATCATAAATAGCAACCGCAATTTTAGAATCAGCAGTACCATAGTAAAGAAACCACTTCTCTTTGAAGTAAACTAAACCCTCTACAAAACAAACTTCATTTACTTCTCCTATTTTTTCATATTCTTTATCTGGATGAATGAAAAAGTTTTCTGTTCGATCAATAAGTTTGAATGGTGCATTTTTATCAAATAATGCTTGCCCAGCTGCATAGGTAAATTTTGGAAGATTTGGGTCATTAAAATTTGCAGCATTACTACTATTATAAATAAATAATATTCCTTCATCCTTAACAAGCGCATAGGGTCCTGGCTCTACTAATCTGCTATCAAAATACCCCATTCTAGGGTTCAATACTGAAATCATTTTTCCAGACTCTTCATTCTCTGCAACTTCCCATTGTATAAGATCATCGGAAGAAGCCATAAAGATATTGGTGTCACCAAAATACATCCAATACTTACCATTGATTCGTTTAGCTACAATTTTGTTTCCTTGTAACTCGCTTACTATAGCTCCCGCTTTAGACCAGTTGTCTTTGTATTTCTCTTCTTTCATCACCAATCCATGTTTGACCCAACTCTTTAAATCCTTTGAAGAGGCTATACTTAATCGTGCCGTTTTTCCATCGTACGATGTGTAGGTCATAATATAATCTCCTTCCTCACTTTCCACTATCCTAGGATCTTCCACACCATCGAAGTAACATGAGATACAGTCTTCTGAATTTGTTTCTTCAGCTAATTCCTTCTTATAGTTCCATTCATATATTTTCATAGAATCCATATCGGGATAAAATATAGGTGCGGACATTTTTTCAAAATGAAGTCCATCATCACTAACAGCCATACCAATTCGAGAAGTACCTTTTAAATCCTGTGCCCTATACAACATATACACTTTCCCATCTCTTACTAAAGCCGTAGGATTTAGCACGTTTCTTTCCTCCCATTTTATGGTGTCTTTTGTTATAGGATCCATAAATTGTAAAGTAGAAGATGGAGTTAAAATAGGATTAATACTATCCACTTTTTCGAAATGTGGGAATGCCCAATTTTCTTTTACTGTACTTTGGGAGGATAATTCTTTCTTCGAAGCTTCTTGATTGCAACCTAGAATCAGTATGATTGAAAAGAATAATGTAAATAGTTTCATTTGCTTGATTTTTAATTAATTTAATAAAATTCTAAGTCTTGTTTTCATATCTATGGTAATGAAAGTAATGTATTTTAATAATTATAGAAAGAAAATCTTCACTCTATGTATTATGAAGACAAGTAAATTCTATAATTCTACTACATACACTACTATTGATCAGTTAGTTTATTTCACTTACTAGAAAAACTAAAGAAATAAGTTTTCCAGAAGGGT
>Ga0224506_10000761_pt1 | contig 25323 bp, 20 predicted proteins | sample SF_Jan12_sed_USG_2_FD_169108 | JGI IMG/M metagenome (GOLD analysis project Ga0224506, IMG submission 169108) | Sediment microbial communities from San Francisco Bay, California, United States - SF_Jan12_sed_USGS_8_1 | ecosystem: Environmental > Aquatic > Marine > Sediment | place: USA... | reverse complement strand
ACGAATCTGGTTAATGAAAATCACCAGGGTATTGGAGCGTTTGATGTTGGCTGTCAGTTTACGCAGGGCCTGTGACATCAAACGGGCCTGCAGGCCGACGTGATGGTCACCCATGTCGCCTTCGATTTCTGCTTTAGGAGTCAGAGCGGCAACCGAGTCGACCACCACAATGTCTACTGCACCGGAGCGCACCAGCATATCGGTGATCTCCAGGGCCTGTTCACCGGTATCCGGCTGGGAGACCAGTAGCTCGTCCACGTTCACGCCCAGCTTGCCGGCATATTCCGGATCCAGGGCATGTTCGGCATCAACGAAGGCCGCCGTGCCACCCAATTTCTGTGCTTCGGCCACCACCTGCAGGGTCAGAGTGGTTTTACCAGAAGACTCCGGGCCATAGATTTCGATTACACGACCACGGGGCAAGCCACCGATGCCCAGGGCCACATCTAATGCAATAGAGCCGGTGGAAATGGCTTCAATATCACGTATGGAGGTACCGTCCCCCATACGCATCACCGATCCCTTACCAAACTGTTTCTCGATTTGTCCCAGCGCCATGGCGAGGGCTTTTTCTTTGTGGTCTTCTGCTGCTGTGGCCATTGTTGTTCTCCTGGATATTTTAATTATTAAGTTATTGCCGCGTCGCTCACTTGGTGAGCCGATGTTGGAACCACTATATTGAATATATTTTTCGATGTCAATATTTTTTACTACCTTAGTATTTTTTACTATCTCATATTTTATATGATGCTAAACTGCTATTTATTTTATAATTTTGCCCATGACCCAGGATCTTCAATATGGCTTCACAGGATAAATTCTTCACCGACATCAAGTGGGCCACCCGCAAACGACTGCAATATATCGAGACCATGGCCTATTACACGGGTGTGGTGACCCGCAGCGATGTGGCGAAGGCCTTTGGCCTGTCCGATGCCGCCGCCACCAAGGACCTCAAGTATTACGGTGACATTGCACCGGATAACCTGTTCTATAAACACAATGTGTTCGGCTTTGTGCCCACCGACAACTTTGTGCCCCTGTTTTCGGATCTGACACCGTCTAAAGTCTTGCCCCTTTTTGCCAGTAACCTGGCCGCAGCGGGCGGACCCTATGATGATGACCCCATCTATGGCATTTCCATGGCGGAACTGCCCATGCCCAACCGCTTACCCAGTGAGCAGGTCGTCGCTCAGATCACCCGGGCTATCCACCAGCATCGAAAACTGGAAATACGTTATCTCTCCATGAGCGATGGGGAGAGTCAGCAGCAGCGTATTATTGAACCCCACTCACTGGTCAACACCGGCAACCGCTGGCATGTGCGCGCCTATAATGAAGCCACTTTCGACTTTCGCGATTTTGTCCTGTCCCGATTTGAACAGGCGACCCAGTTAGATGAGGAGGCGGAATCGAGTGCCGCCTACGATGATGACTGGGTTGAGGAAGTCAGCCTGGAACTGGCACCCCATCCCAACCTGGATGATGACAAACGCCAGCGACTGTTATTTGATTATGGTGCCACGGGCGAGACCATTGTCATCAATATCAAACGGGCCCTGCTGGGATATATGTTGCAAGGCCTGTCGGTGGATACCAGCTCGGATCATTCCCAGAACCCGAACCGTTTTCAGCTCATCGTGGTCAATCGAGATGAAATTGAGATGTTTGCCAGTTGGGTTTTTAACTGAGCTGCTGATTTAAAATGACTCGCATGCATTACCACCGTCATTGCGAGGCCTGTTCTTTAGGCCGTGGCAATCTCGTGAACAGCCCCCCTGGCTAGAGATTGCTTCGTCGTTATCACTCCTCGCAATGACAGGCAAACTTAAACTGAGCTGATCATTATTCCCTGAAATCGAGCGGCCACTCCTTAATAACCCGATACTCCGCCCCTTCCGGTCGGGTAATGGACTGCACCAGCACAAAACGATTCACCTGCCATTGGATGGGATCGATCCCGGTCTCGCCGGTTTTCTGTTTGGATTTTCGGGTCAGGGTCAGGTGGGGCCGATAGGGTCTTTGCTCTGCCTGATAATCACAGCCACTCACCAGACTGGCCGACAGCTTCGACTGCAACTGCGTGAGTGCATCGGGTATTTCCGTCGGGGCCAACCAGTTTACTTTTGGTTTGGGCCAGTATCCCAGTCGATTTAGTTCTAACGCGAACGATTTGCCCCTGATCTTACTGGCCGCATTTTCCAGACAAAGCCGTTGCTCGGCACTGGCCGAGCCATAAAACACCAGGGTAATGTGGTAATTGCTCTTTGGAACTCGCCTTGCATCCACGTCTATCAGTGGTTTCTGCACAGCGCTAGAGATCTGCTCGACCAGTCCCTCATTCGGCCAGAGGGCAAAAAATAATCGAGCGTGTTGCGACTTATTCGGCAAGGCAGGCCTTTACTCCCTCAAGGGCAGTCACCACGGCCTGTCGCCGTATCGCCTCACGATCCCCTTCAAAGATGTGATTTTCGCAACGAATATTGTCATCATCCCGGATTGCCCAGGCAAACCAGACCAGCCCGACCGGCTTTGCCTCACTGCCCCCACCCGGCCCGGCAATGCCGGTAATGGCGAGACTGATATGGGCATGACTATTCTTCAGTGCACCACGGGCCATCTCTCTAACAGTCAGTTCACTCACAGCACCGTGCTTATCGATCACCGTGGCATTCACGCCCAGCATTTCCTGCTTGGCGATATTGGTGTAAGTGACAAAGCCTCGCTCAAACCAGGCCGAACTGCCCACCACATCGGTAAGGGTCTTTGCCACCCAACCACCGGTACAGGATTCTGCCGTAGCCAGCATCCATTCCTTTGCCAATAAAGCCTGCCCTGTTTCGTTCGCCAGTTGCGTTAACACCTTGTTGCTAATGTCAGTACTCACAAACCTTACACCTTTAGTGGTTGGTAATCTTTTAATCAATAGTCTAAAACTATAGCGCTGGATTCATAAACCCCTAACCTCAAGGAAGTCAGCAAAACTTCTATGGAAATCGGTGGCTCATATTTTCCACTCTCACCCTACTCAGGGAGCGATCCCTCTACAAAATACCCGCAACATACTCCTGATCAAACACCGGCCGCCAACACACCACCTCCGGTTCTTAAGCAAACGATTCGAGCAGAGGCCTATGGTCAGGAGAATCGCCAACGACGCTTCTATCCTCTCGACAGGGATCTGAGTCATTCGGCAAAACATGCCCTGGATACGTATCGTGACTCAGATGAAATGGGGCAGGGGGAATTAATGAACCGAGTAGATGTGTATGCTTAATCAAATATGTAATGCAACTTGCATCGACTCAGCAATTTAACAGGAATTTCTCAGTCGTCTAGCATCTGTTGAATAACCGCGCCTATCTCATACCCTGTCCCATGCCGCTGCTTGGCCATACGCACCACCCTGACCAGGGCATGCAGGGGTGGAGTAAGGTCATTAACCGGGGCAATATTCACTTCCAGCAGGGTTTCTTTCGGAATTCCCTGCTCAGAAATAAACATCATGCCTCGACCACTGAGGTTTTTTACTCGTCCATGAAACTTATCCGGTTCATCCTGTTCTCTAAAGAAAATATCACAATCGACTTCAACCCGAACAAAGTCACGCTTTTCATCATAGTCACGCGGCATGTAATGTAACCCCGAAGATCTTACTCAATATTTAATCGTTATCGTTTAAGCTTATGTCTGATTGGCCAGAAGCTCAAGTTTGTATACAGTTTAGCCAGTTTAAATGAAAAGCCGACATGATACTGGTCATGATCTCACTAACTTCGTTACACTGCGCCCAATGGCCAAGGTAATCGAAAAAAACCCACATACCCCCATGATGCAGCAGTATTTACGCATCAAGGCCAGCCACCCCGACATTCTGCTGTTCTATCGCATGGGGGATTTCTACGAACTGTTTTACGAGGACGCCCGGAAGGCCGCCAAACTGCTGGACATCACCCTGACCGCCCGCGGCCAGTCGGCCGGTGAACCCATCCCCATGGCCGGTGTGCCCTATCATGCGGTGGAAAATTACCTGGCAAAACTGGTTAAACAGGGTAAGTCCGTCGCCATCTGTGAACAGGTAGGCGACCCGGCCACCAGTAAAGGACCGGTTGAACGGGAGGTGGTGCGTATCGTTACCCCCGGCACCATCACCGATGAGGCCCTGCTGGAGGAAAGACAGGAAAATCTCATCGCCGCCATTCATTTATATAAGGACAATTTTGGTCTGGCCGTGCTGGAGCTGGCCAGCGGCCGTTTTCACATCAGTGAACTGGCCCACCTCGAGGCCCTGGAAACGGAACTGGCCCGACTCAAACCGGCCGAACTGATCCATGCGGAGTCCCTGCAACTCGCCGAGCTTAGGAATTACTGCCTGAGCCACAAGGCCCTGGCCGACTGGCAGTTTGAATCCAGTCTGGCCGAACAAAAACTCTGTCAGCAGTTTCAGACCCAGAGCCTGTCTGGTTTTGGTTGTGATGCCTTGCCCGTGGCCGTGATCGCCGCCGGGGCCCTGATTCAATATGTGGGTGATACCCAACGGGCCAGCCTGCCCCATATTCACTACCTGCATGTGGAACAACACAGTGACAGCATAATTCTTGACCCAGCCACCCGCAAAAACCTGGAGCTGGAAGACAGTCTGTCTGGCAATCCGGCCCACAGTCTGGTTGGAGTTCTGGATCGCTGCGCCACCCCCATGGGCAGTCGCCTGTTGCGACGCTGGGTCAAGCAACCCTTGCGTGATCGAGTGGTATTGCAAAGTCGTCAATCGGCCATCCAGAGCCTGCTCGATGAGGTGGATAATGATTCCCTGCATGAAACCCTGCGCGGTATTGGCGATGTCGAACGTATCCTGACCCGAGTTGCCCTGAAATCCGCACGCCCCAGGGACCTGACCCAGCTACGCAATGCCCTGGCAAGGCTACCCCAGTTACAGCAACACCTGCCGACCAGTAACAAATCTCTGCTGGCGACCCTGGCCAAACAGATCGGCACCTACCCGGAACTGCACGAGCTATTAAAAGAGGCCATCATCGAATCGCCCCCCATGTTGATTCGCGATGGTGGGGTCATTGCCGATGGCTATGACAAACAACTCGATGAACTACGCTCGCTGAAAGACAATGCCGGCCAGGTCCTCACCGATATTGAGCTGCGGGAAAAGGAACGTACCGGGATTGCCAATCTCAAAATCGGTTTTAATCGCGTCCACGGTTATTACATTGAAGTCTCGCGTATATATAGTGACAAGGTCCCCGATGACTACCAGCGTCGCCAGACTTTAAAAGCGGCCGAGCGTTACATCACCCCCGAATTAAAAGAACTGGAAGACCGGGTGCTCAGTGCCAGTGAAAGGGCCCTGGCAAGGGAAAAGATGCTCTATGATCAATTGCTCGATCAGTTACTCACCCAACTGAATGCCCTGCAACAGACGGCCCATGCCCTGGCCAGCCTCGATGCCCTGTCCAATCTGGCGGAACGGGCCATTCAACTGGATTTACATGCCCCGCTGCTGGATGAACAAGCGGGAATCGATATTCAAGCCGGTCGCCATCTTGTTATCGAGAATGTACAAACTACCCCGTTTACGCCAAATGACATCCAGCTCATTCCCGAACAACGCATGTTGATCGTCACCGGCCCAAATATGGGCGGTAAGTCTACCTATATGCGCCAGACCGCCCTGATTGTGCTGCTGGCCTCTATCGGCAGTTATGTCCCTGCAAAATCAGCACGCATCGGCCCGGTGGATCGTATCTTTACTCGCATCGGTGCCTCGGATGACCTGGCCAGTGGCCGTTCCACCTTCATGGTCGAAATGACCGAGACGGCCAACATCCTGCACAATGCCACCGAACAAAGCCTGGTGTTGATGGATGAGATCGGCCGTGGTACATCGACCTTTGATGGGCTGGCCCTGGCCTGGGCCGCTGCCGAATACCTGGCCTCGGAACTCCGGGCCTATACCTTGTTTGCCACCCATTACTTTGAACTCACAGCCCTGCCCGAGCAGTTTGCCGAAGTCCAGAATGTGCATCTCGATGCCTCTGAACAGGATCATCACATTATCTTTTTACATAGTGTTAAGCCCGGCCCGGCCAGTAAGAGTTATGGCCTGCAGGTCGCCTCACTGGCGGGAGTCCCTGAGCGGGTTATCAAACAGGCAGAACATAAATTGCAGGAACTGGAACAGGAAGCCTCACATCACTCAGCATCGAGTCATCCGCTAGTTGATGAACCACTGACGCCAAACCGTTATCCTGATAAATTAATGGACTATCTGGCCGAACTTGATCCCGATCAAACCAGTCCCAAACAGGCATTGGATATTCTCTACAAAATTAAACAACTGGAAAAAGAAAGCTGAACTACAAAGTTGATTGATTTGCCATTAGAATAGCCGCCGACTAGTATTCACAAGACAAAATATTTCCGAGGAGTTAACGATGACCTACATAGTTGCAGACAATTGTATTAAGTGTAAATACACCGACTGTGTGGAAGTCTGTCCCGTTGACTGTTTCCATGAAGGCCCCAACTTCCTGGTTATCGATCCCGATGAATGTATCGACTGCACCCTGTGCGAACCGGAATGTCCCGCCGAGGCCATTTTTGCCGAGGATGATATCCCCGCCGGTCAGGAACACTTCCTCGAACTCAATGCCGAGCTGTCCCGTGAATGGCCAGTGATCACCGAGCAAAAAGATCCCCTGCCCGATGCCGCAGAATGGGATGGCAAGAAAGACAAGCTCCAGTACCTGGAAAAATAGCTTCCTCACTGCCATGCCGTTAGGATAAGCGGCATGAGCAGCGCTTCCTCCATTTATCTCAATGTCCCCTATCATGGCGATCCCCTGGTCGAGCTGGCCACGCGGGTCATTCACGATCACCGGGCATCGCTGCCGGACCTGAGCCAGGTCTCTGTCCTGTTACCGGACAACACTGCCGCCCGACAACTGCGTCGACAGCTATTACAGGCCGCCAAATCCGAAGGCCATACTGCCCTGCTGGGCCCACACATTCTCAGCCTGCGTGACTGGCTGAAACCCTTTTTACCTGAGAATGTTCAGCTCTGTGATGAACAGAGTCGTGAACTCTACCTGGTCGAGGCCCTGCTTGAAAAAGGCGATTTGCTGGGCGGGGCCAACCCCTGGGCCCTGGCCGAGAACCTGCTGCAACTGTTTGATGAACTCACCCTCAATCAGGTGCAGCTGCCCGAGCAACTGAATGACTTTAACCAGCAACTGGCCGAGGCCTACCAGCTTGTCGATAAAAGCCTGGCCCCCTTCAGTCATGAAGCCAGGATCGTCCACACCCTGTGGCAGGCCTGGCAGCAGCAACTCGAAGCCAACGGCCAGCTCGACATGAGCATGGCCTATCTATTGAGTCTGAATGCCGTTGCCAGGCAGCATGAAGGGCCCATCTATCTGGCGGGTTATGATTTTCTGAGCCAGGGTGAAAAGGACTGGCTCAGGCAACTGGACGGCCAGGGCCAGGCGACCGTCCTGCAGACCAGCGAGCAGCTCGATGACAAGAGCGATACAGATTATCGCCAGTGCCTGGATCGCATCTATGAGATCGAAACCGCACCCATTCAACAGCGGGCCAGGACCTTTGCCGAGCAAATCCCCAGCAGCCCCCTGGCCGATGTACTTTCGGTTTACAGTGCCAGTAATCATGAAGAAGAGGCCCGGGCCGTGGATGTGCAGGTGCGACGCTGGTTACTGGCCGGACGCAAACGCATCGGCATTGTCACCGAAAACCGCCGCCTGGCCCGCCGGGTTCGTGCCCTTTTGGAACGGGCCGGTATCCAGCTCGAAGACGCCTCCGGCTGGGCCCTGTCCACCACCCGCGCGGCGGCAGGCCTCGAGGCCTTGCTGCAATGCCTGGAAGAGGATTTCAGCCATATCCCCTTTCTCGACCTATTAAAAAGCCCCCTCATCTTTAGCGATCTTGAGGCGAACAGTCGTGAAATAGCGGTCTACCGCCTCGAACAGGACGTGATCCTGCATGAAAACATCGGCCGGGGCCTGAGCCGCTACCGCAGCCATTTACTGAAACGCCAGCAACGCCTGCCCGACTGGATGCCCGAGACCTCCCCCACCCTCTTGGGCATGCTGGATCGCTTCGACAGTGTCGCCGCCCGCTTTGCTCCTTTATTAATAGGTCGCCACCCGGCGCGAGATTATTTGCAGGCCCTGAATGACACCCTCACCAGCCTGGCCATGGAACCTGCCCTGTCCAGTGATGCGGCCGGGATGCGTATCCTGCAAACTCTGGACAAAATGGCCCTCGCGGCAGAACAGGTCAGGGTCAAACTGGGCTGGCTGGATTTTCGCAGCTGGCTGGGCCGACAACTGGAACTGGCCAATTTCAAACCCGCCGAGACCGGCAGCCCGGTACAGCTCATGGGCCTGGCCCAGAGTACCCTGCAAAATTTCGACAGCCTGATCATCGCCAGTGCCGAGGCCGACTACCTGCCCGGCCAGAGCCACAACTCCCCCTTCTTCAATCAGGCAGTGCGCAAGGAACTGGGCCTGACCACATCAAGGGAACGACGCCAGATGCGTTTTCAATACTACCGCCGCCTGCTGGAAAGTGCCAAGGACATCCTCATCACCCTGCGCCACGAACAGGACGGCGAACCCGTCGCCCCCAGTCCCTGGCTGGCCCAGTTACAGGCCTTTCACCAGTTGGCCTGGGGAGAGGCCCTCAAGGCCGAGGCCCTAAAACAACTGGTCGCCTCCCCAAAAACACAGCTTGTTGAAACTGACGATCGCCCCATGCCCACACCCCAGGCCCAACCCCGCCCGGTGCTCAACGCCGATCAATTCCCCGGCACCCTCAGTGCCAGTGACTACCAGTTATTAATGGACTGCCCCTACCACTTCTTCGCCGCCCGCTGCCTGAAACTGGCCGCCCCGGAAAGCATTCGCGAGGAACTGGCAAAGGCCGACTATGGCCAGCGCGTCCACCGCTGCCTCGAGGCCTTTCATAGTGGCGTCCCCAACCTGCCTGGCCCATTTAAAGACAGCCTGCATAACAACAACCGCCAACAGGCCATCGAGCTGCTCACTGACATCGCCAACCAACTGTTTGCCGATGACCTAGCCGACAACTTCGCCCACCACGCCTGGCTACACCTCTGGCAAGCCATCATCCCCGAATACATCGACTGGCAAATACAACGCAACCAACAATGGCAAGTGGCCAGGACAGAACAACAGTGTGACGCCGAACTGACTAGTGAACTAAAGATCAAAGGCCGACTCGATCGCATCGACAACAATAAAGATCAACTCGCCATCGTCGACTACAAAACCGGCAGCGTCTCCTCCAACAAAGACGTCAAAGCCGGCGAAGCCATCCAGCTCCCCTTCTACGCACGACTCAGCCAGCAAAAAATATCCCGCGTCGAATACCTCAAACTCGACAAACCCGGCAACATCGGCAGCGCCGCCGTATTAGAAGGTGATGAACTGGATGAGTTAATGCAACTAACAGAACAACGCCTGATAGAAGTCATACAACAAATAAAAGACGGTGAAGGTTTACCCGCCTGGGTGGATGAGAAGAAGTGTGGGTGGTGTGAGATGGAGACTATTTGTCGTAAGCAGGTTTGGGAGGATTCCCAGTAATCCCTCTATGTTAATCCCCCCCTCAATATAATTCCCTCCCCTCGCAGGGGAGGGTTAGGGTGGGGTGATCAAAAGGGTTTTAGGTTGTTTCTTTTAAACTGAATCGCTATCGCGATGCCCTGATCTAAATCCGTTCTCGAACGGATAGTCGAGGTACTTTTTGAAAAGGACCAAAAAGTACCCAAAAAGTCCTCCCCCAGAGATGGCGCAAACATGTTGTCTAGTCTGGTTTTTTGCTTGAGGTTCGCAGACGGGCCTTCCCTGGCCCGGCTGCTTCACACGGCCGCGTCCATGCGGCCTCCTATTGTATTTTTCAAAAAACCAGACTAGCCAAAGGGGCCAACCCCACAGCGAATTGGCTGTTATGGTTGGAAAACCTGTAAGGATTGGTAATGGTTGATTGTATATAAAAACACCAACTCCCAAATACTTAATGATAAACCGATTGATCCTAAAAACAGGCAAGAGTAGTCTTTAAAATATCTTTATTTCCACATGTGGAAGTTCTGTATAAATCACTGTTAGGTTAATAATCAAAGTCGTTTAACTATGGATAAAAGAACAACTGTCGAACTCCTATTAGAACTTGATAGCGATTATCAAAGATGTTGTAACAAAATCACCAAGCTACTTGATGAAGGGGAAAGAGACGAGAATGGAAATACTTTTGCTGAAACTGATTTTGACGCTAGGCAATTAATTCGCTCCACTTTCGCTTATATTGAAGGCGCGATGTTCGTCCTTAAGGTTGAGGCTTCATTTAACGCTGAGGAAAAAGGTGTAGAACTGACTGACCAGCAACAACAATTTATTTTTGAAAGAAGTTTTAGCCTAAATAACAAAGGAGATATTTGTGAGAACAATGCAAAAATATCACTAACTAAAAATATTAAATTTGCATTTTCTGTATTTTCCGAGGCTAATGAAGTGGACAATATATTGGATACCAAATCGGATTGGTGGTCTAAACTGAAAAGTTCAATCAAAGTGAGAGATAGGTTAACGCATCCTAGATATCATGCTGATCTTGATGTGACACCTAAAGAGGTAATAGATGCAGTGACCGCAAAAGTAGGTTTTGATGAAACACTACACGCAATAATCAATGCAAGCAAAGCCTAATATGTAAATCCAGCAGACGCCAAAAAGGCGGTGCTACCGATTGGGGCGTTATGTGCTCTAGGAGAAGTCGTTCGTGATTACTGAAATACATATGGATGATGTAGCGAGTTATAAGCATCCCGTAGATATTTTTCTTTTGAACAAAGTTACCCTTGCATACGGTTTGAATGGTTCTGGGAAAAGTACAATCTCGAACTATCTTTATAACCCACAAGACCAGAAATACGGACGTTGCCATATCAAGGAGGACTCAGAGCATGATGTATTGGTTTACAATCAGCTATTTCTTAGGGACTACTTTTACGAAGAGGATACTCTCAAGGGAATCTTCTCCCTATCGAAAGAGAACAAAGAAGTTTTAGAGGCTATAGACCGAGAAAGCAAAAAACTTGAAACACTAGACGGAAAGTATAGAGAAGCAGAGGGAAAGAAGGTTGTGATCGAGACTCAAAAGAATGTCTCGAAAAATGAAGTGATCGATAAAGTATGGGAAATCAAGCAGAAGTATTCCGGGGGTGACAGGGTTCTTGAGTTCTGTCTTGAGGGATTGAAACGAAAAGAAAAGCTATTTGAGCATTTGTCCACTATAACTCAGCCAGGAGATACTCCTCAATTCTCAACTGATAATCTAAAGGCGGAAGTATCGTCTATTGCTGGTGATAACGCTCAACCAATTGATGAGGTAGTCGAGTTTGTTTTTGATGGAATTCGAATCGAGGATGATCCTCTATTTGAGAAAGTAATTGTTGGTAGCCAAGAAGGTAGTGTTGCTGAATTTATTGCCCATATGGGAAATTCCGATTGGGTGCGAAAAGGCCTAGGGTATTTACCAGAGCGCATACCCTCCTCTGGAGTCCCTTGTCCTTTTTGTCAAAAAGACACTATTACTAGCGGATTGGCGGATTCGATCAGGAATGTGTTTGATGATTCATATGATAGAGATTTGAGGTCTTTAGAGAGTTGCCAGAACAGCTATATTGAGCTTGAGACCGAGATAAGTTTTGGGGATATTAGCGAAATCGGCGTTGTAGATAAAGTAATCGTACAAAGGTGGAAAGCGTTAACTGAAAGTATTGTTTCTAGATATCGAGAAAATAAACTCCTAATAGAGCAAAAGATAAGCAGTCCTAGTACACCAGTAAAGCTACTTTCTAGCTCTACCGATGTTGATGCGTTGAATGTACTCATCCGGCAAATCAACGATCTAATACGTCCTTACAACGAAAAACTTAAGAACAAAAAGCAATCATTCGATGATATAAAGCGTAGATTCTGGATCCTGATGAGATTTCAATATAGCCAATCCTTGGAGGTTTTAGAGAAGTCTCAAAAGCGATTAGATGATGAGTTGGCACTGGTGCTAAAGGATATAGTGGGAATAAATTCTGAAATTTCATCTGTTAAATCCAGTATTTCGACTCTTCGTAAAAAAACCGTAAATGTCCAAGAGGCCATTGATAACATTAATAATGGGCTGGCTGAGATTGGTGTAACCGGGTTTTCCGTGGTTCCATACGGAGAGAGTCTATATAGAGTCCTTAGGGCTGATGATGATGGGAATGCTTTTTACTCACTTAGCGAGGGTGAAAAAACAGTCATTAGCTTTCTGTATTTTGTAGAGTTGTGCAAAGGGCAAAAATCGACTAGCGATATTCCAAAGAAAAAAATAGTGGTTATAGATGACCCTATTTCCAGTCTGTCCCACATTTATGTGTTTAATATCGGTCAGTTAATCAAAAGAACGTTTTGCAATTCGCCTGCTTTTGAGCAGGTTTTAGTGTTAACTCATAGCCTCTACTTCTTTTATGAGCTTACCTATACAAAAAAATCAGATAGGGATCAGCTCCAGCATCTGTTTAGAATTATTAAAAATAGTGAAGGTAGTAATGTTGTTAGGATGAAATATGAGGAAATTCAAAATGATTACCAGACGTACTGGAGTATCGTAAAGGACGAGTCATCTCCACCTGCATTGGTTGCCAACTGCATGCGCAATATTATTGAGTATTTCTTCAATTTTGTTCAGAAGAGGGATTTCAATAATGTATTTCAAAAACCTTTGTTATCAGGAGACAAATACCAAGCATTCTACCGATATATGAACAGGGAGTCGCATTCATTAGGGCAAAACATTTTTGACATAAAAGAATTCGACTACGGAGTTTTTAGGGAAGGACTTCGGTTGGTATTCGAAGAGTGCGGCTATTCAGAGCACTACAAAGCGATGATCAAGTGACAATTACAAATAATCAAGGAGACCACGAATAACCTCCCCTCTCCTATTAATTTAAACATGACAGCCAATTCGCTGCGGGGTTGGTGCCGACTTTGATGGCGCGTGTTTGGGTTTTGGTTTTTTAAAACTTAAAATAGGAGGCCGCATGGACGCGGCCGTGTGAAGCAGCCGGGCCATGGATGGCCCGTCTGCGAACCTCAACAAAAAACCAAAACCCAAACACACGTTTGCGCCATCTCTGGAGGAGGACTTTTTGGATACTTTTTTGTCCTTAAAAAAGTATCTCGACCATCCGTTCGAGAACGGATTTAGATCGGGGTATCGCGGTAGCGATTCAGTTTAAAAAGTTAGAACCACAAACCTCAAACCTATCTGATCACCACCCCCTCACCCCCTCCTGGCAGGAGGGGGGGGGTAATAAATTGAGGACAAAAAAAAAGCGACATCCCGTCGCTTTTTATGAAGACCCTTCAGGCTAATCCTGCCCGTTTTCGTTGGACCATGCAGATATTTTTTTTCTTTCGCCCCGGCTCCTTGCCGCTGCTTGTTTTTCCATGGTAACCATCCGTGCCGAGCAATCCCGCCCGTGCCACTTTTCCCTGTGATGTCCTGCTGGTACGTCCACAGCGCGTATCCATACAGAACACTGGAACAATCTCATTCTAGTCTTTTTGACCTGGGTCACAAGATGTCGCGTACTATATGTCAGGTCGGGTTAGTTTCTTTGTGACGAAAATCACATAAACATTATTATTTATCGGCTCTTTAAGAATCATTCTAAATTTTTTAATAGCTGTTTACCCTGCCCTTCCCAGTCCGTAAGCTAACGGCCTATGCAATCGGCCAGTATTCCCATCACTAACAGAACCGTTCATGCCTCGGCGGGCAGTGGTAAGACCTATTTACTGGTGAGCCGGATCATTCAACTGCTCTTAAATGGTGCAGAACCGGGAACCATTCTGGCCATTACCTTTACTCGCAAGGCCGCTGCCGAGATGCAGGAGCGTTTGTTGCAACGGCTTTTTGAACTGGCCTCTCTGGATGCGACAAAACTTGCTGAGGCACTCAAGCAACTTGATGCGCCAGCCAATGATGAGACATGTCAGCGGGCCTGTCAGCTTTATGAACAGATACTGAATACCGAACACCCGGTGACGACCACGACCTTTCATGCCTTTTGTCAGGATCTGTTGCGCCGTTTTCCACTGGAAGCCGATGTCCCCGCCGGGTTTGAGTTGATCGAACAGCCCGGCCACTTACAGGATGAGGCCTGGGAGGCCTTGATGGCGGAGGCAGCCGCTTCACCTGAGGGTGAGCTTGCCAGTGCACTGGATGTGCTTTTCCGGGAGCTGAGTCTTTTTAACACCCGCCAGGCCCTGAATGTGTTTGTGCAACAGCGCAGTGACTGGTGGGCCTTTACCCGTAAGCAGTCTGACCCGATGGGTTTTGCGGTTCAGCGTTTGACCGAGCAGTTGAAACTTAAACCGGATGAAGATCCCTTACAGGGCTTTTTTGATGATCAACAAGCTATTCAGTCGATAAAGGACTATCTCGATTACCTGAACCGCCGAGAACTTAAGACCAACCAGAAACTGGCCGCCCAGATCGACAAGGGGCTGGATGAACGAGTGGGTCTATTGCATCGTTATCATTCTATTCGACAGACCTTCCTGACCCAGAAGGGTGAAGTCCGTTCTGTTCGAGCCAGTGCGGCCCTGGACAAGGCCTATGGTAAAGAAGGTGCCGAGGCCTTTGTAGCGTTACATGGGCACTGTGCAGAAATCATTCTTACCACGGATGAACGACTGGCTGCAGTACATACCTTTAATATAACCAGTAACTGGTATCGGGCCGGTGAGGCCTTACTGAGACACTATCAACGCATCAAGAACGAACAACGCCTGCTGGACTTTACCGATCTGGAATGGAAGAGCTTTCAGTTATTAAACGAAAGCGAGAATGCCAGTTGGGTGCAGTACAAGCTGGACAATCGTATTTGCCATCTACTGGTCGATGAATTTCAGGATACCAACCCGACTCAATGGCAATTGCTGCTACCCCTGTTACAGGAGTTTGCCAGTCAGGGGGAGAAGAATAACAGTGTGTTTCTGGTGGGCGATGCCAAGCAATCGATTTACCGTTTTCGTCGCGCTGAACCTCGCCTGTTTGGCACGGCCAGTGACTGGCTACAGGAACATATGCAATCGGATCGTCATCCATTGAATAAGTCCTGGCGTTCCTCAAAGGCCATTATTGAATTTGTGAACCGTCTGTTTGGACAGGGCCCTTTGTACGATCAGCTCACCGAGTTTGAAGCACATGAGACGGTACATGAATCACTATGGGGTAAGGTGACTCTGTTACCACTGATTCGCGCTGACAAAGAACAGGATGATGATGCCCCTGCTGGAATGCGTAATCCATTATTGTCACCTCGAGTTTTACCCGATACACAGGCCTTGAATGAAGGCAAACAGGTTGCTGATGCGATCCACCAATTGATCAAAGATGCCATACCCGTGGGTGATGAGGGCAATGCCAGGCCCATTCGTTATAGCGATATCATGATCCTGCTTCGCTCACGCACTCATGTGGGTGAATTCGAACATGCCCTGCGACAACAGCGCATCCCTTACCTGGGCGCGGAACGTGGCACTCTGCTGGAGGCACTGGAAATTCTCGACATGGTCAAGCTGCTGCAGTGGCTGGTCTCTCCTTATGATAATCATGCTCTGGCCAGCATTCTGCGATCGCCATTGTTTAATGTCGATGATCAGGACCTGCTGATGCTTGCCGGTTCGGGTAAAGGCAACTGGTTTGAACGTTTGCCTCAGATGCCAGCCTCTTCACCCTTGCATCATGCCTGTGACAGACTGACTAACTGGTTGGAGCTTGCTGGGTATTTACCGGTACACGATCTGCTGGACAGAATTTATCGTGATGCGAATGTGTTAAACAAATACAGTTCTGCCTTCCCGGATAACTTAAAGTCACGGGTTCGATCGAACCTGATTCGTTTTCTGGAACTGGCCCTGGAAAGTGACAGTGGTCGCTACCCCAGTCTGAGCCGCTTTATTCAATACCTGAATGTGTTACGTCAGCCCTCTTCCGATGCACCGGATGAACCGCCGATGGAAGGACAGGCTGATCGTGTCAGGTTGCTTACCATTCACGAGGCCAAGGGACTGGAAGCCTCGGTGGTTTTTCTGGTGGACACGGCCCGACCCCTGCAACGCAAAACCGCCTACTCGGCCCTGGTCGACTGGAGTGAATCAGAAGGACAACCTGAGACCTTTCTACTCACCGGTAGAAAAGATCAACTGGATGCCTATAGCCAGTTAAAGATTCAACAACAACTTGCTCTGGAAGACCGTGAAGAAACCAACTTGCTGTATGTTGCCGTTACCCGTGCCCGGCAACAGCTTTTTATCAGTGGCACCGAGGCCTTACGCGGTGGCAATCAATCCTGGTACAAGGCCATTTGTCAGCAATACGATATCGACCCGGCGGAGTTAGACAGTTCAAGCTGTCTGCAGGAGACCGGTACACCGGCGAATATAACTCAGAGTGTCAAACAAGTTGTGGCTGATGAAATCGATATTGAACCTGGACTTGCTCAACAGATTATTAATAAACCATTAAGCAAAGAGATCGCCCCCAGCCGTATGGTGGCCCATGATTCGGTTTATTCAGAATCACTGGATGAGGATGCCCGTCAACGTGGGATCATTATTCATAAGATGCTTGAAGTTCTTTCTGTCGATCCGCAGCTGAGTGAAGATCAATTGGCTGGCAAATTAAATCTTGTTATTGATGGTAATTTCAAAGAATACCTTGCTGAAGTCAACAAGCTCATGGCTTCGCCTGATTTAAAAATGCTGTTTGATCCTGCGCAGTATCAATCGGCCAGAAATGAAGTGCCTGTGTATTACGAGCGGGGTGAACAAACTGTGTATGGGATAATTGATCGACTGGTGTTTATGGAATCGGAAATCAGGATTATTGATTATAAGACACACCGAACCGATCAAGGGCAACTTGATACACTGGCCCAGGTCTATCAAGCACAGATGAGATTATATGCGGAAGGTATCAAAAAGATGTGGCCGGATGTTAATGTGACAGCCCACTTGCTGTTCACACATCCGGCCACGCTTGTTCCAGTCAAGCTGGAAGACGCTTAACCTTTGTTGGCTTTACGCTGTTGTTCCAGTCCATTAAACAGGCGTTGCGCAGGGACATAACCCGGTACGACCTGTCCACTTTCTGTTACCAGTGCAGGTGTTCCTGATATACCTAACTGTTCACCCATCCGGTAGTGATCGGCAACCGGGTTTTTACAATCTTTGTCTGGTACATTCTGTCCATTCTTGGCCTTGGTCATTGCTGCCTTACGATCTGATGCACACCAGACGGAAACGGCCTTCTTATAAGATTCAGAACCTATCCCGGCACGGGGAAATGCGGTATAGCGTACAGCGATACCCAGTTTATTGTATTCGGCAACCTCTTTGTGGAGCTTGCGACAGTAGCCACAGTCGATATCGGTAAAGACCGTGATGGTGTGTTTGGTCTTTTTAGGTGCAAATACGATCATGGATTTCTCACCCAGCATGTCAACAGCCTGAGCACGTACCTTATCGCGTTGTGGCAGTGTCAGATTATCACCTGTATTTGCATTAATAAGATTGCCACTAATCACATAGTTGGCATCACTACTGACATAGATGATCTGTGGCGGCATGATGACTTCATAAATTCCCTTTAGCGGAGTTTTATTGATTTCAGTTACCTTCAGGCCAGGCATCTGTTTGGCCAACATCGCCTTGATCTTCTTGCTGTCTTCTTTGATACCTGCCTGCACTAAACCGCTTGCGACAAGGGCCAGGGAGAGGGTCATACCGACCAGAATTTTCTTAATCATTACATCACCTTAAAAATATTTCCCGGCATTGTACCGGATATCATGCTGTTGTATATGTGAATATGACCGAAATGCGGGAAAATAATTCCTTTGCTAACCCCGTGGATGATGGGTGGAATGCAGGTCGCGCAGCCTGGCCCGGGCCACGTGGGTATAGATCTGGGTGGTCGACAGGTCACTGTGACCCAACAACATCTGCACTACTCTCAGGTCAGCACCATGGTTGAGCAAATGTGTCGCAAAGGCGTGTCGCAAAGTATGTGGGGACAGGTCTTTGTTGATACCGGCCTGTCGAGCATAACGTTTGATGGCATACCAGAAGGTCTGGCGCGTCATGGCCTGCTTGCGGTTGCTGGGAAACAGGACATCGATCGGCTGACCTGTAATCAGATCCTGTCGTTCATTTTGCATATACCTGTCCAGCCACTGAATCGCTTCTTCACCAAGTGGGACCAGGCGTTCCTTGTTTCCCTTGCCTGTCACTCGAACCACACCCTGTCGTAAATTCAACTGCGTAAGTTTAAGACCAACCAGTTCTGAAACCCTGAGACCGGTGGCATATAATACTTCCAGCATAGTGCGATCACGCATACCCAGTACCGTTGCAGTATCGGGTGCTTCAAGCAAGGATTCCACATCGGTCTCACTCAGGGTTTTGGGTAAGGCCCGGCCCAGTTTGGGTGCCTCGATCAAGGCAGAAGGATCGACATGGATTTTTTTCTGACGTAACTGCCAACCATAAAAACGTCGAACACAGGACAGAAAACGTGCGGTACTACGGGGACTTCGTCTTTCATTGAGTCGCCAGGTCAGATAGGCAAGCACATCTTCTTTTTGTACCGCGATTAAATCTTTTTTTCGGGAAGTGATTAACCAGTTAGCAAAACCCTTCAGGTCATTTCGATATGCGGTGAGGGTATTCTCACTCAAGCCCCGTTCCATCCACATGGCATCGAGGAAGCTGCTGATATCAATATCTGCCTGATCCTGTAATGTCATTTTAGTTAATCACAACACCTTCATGTTCGAGTAGCCATCGCTTTATGGTAAGCCGTTTGCCTGAGGTCTTACCATCATAACCACCGATACCATTTTTGGCCGTGACACGATGGCAGGGAACAATAATTGGGATCGGATTATGTCGACAGGCGTTGCCTATCGCTCTGGGGCTGCTGTTTAATTTCTCAGCCAGTTGGCCATAGCTCAGGGTTTTGCCAACCGGAATTTTACAAAGGGCCGCCCAGACCCGTTTTTGAAAATCTGTTCCTTCCAGTTGAAAGGGAATGGAAAAACGTGTTTGACTGTTCTTGAAATAGGCGGCGAGTTGGTTTGTCAATGGATGGCTGGACAGTTTAGCTGTTGTCTTCTTACTGTTCTGGCTTTTTGCGACTTTTAGTTCACACAACACGCCATCACAAAACTTTCCAGTGATTTTGCCAATGGGGGAATCCACTGTCACTTGTTCTTGAGTCATTGGTTTATTCTGTCACAGAATTGGCTACCACGGGTGCTGTATCCGTTTCCAGTTCGGCTTCCTTATCACCTGATTTGACCATCTGCAGTTTCTGAACCTCGTATCGCAATACCGCTTTGCGATCTTCCTCAACCGTCACTTTTAATAATCTCTGCAGAATATAATAGGCATCTTCAATCAAGCCTGCCTTACCCAGTGCCTTGGCGGCATGAAAGCGAGCGGTCTGTCCCCAGGGGTCCCAGCCTTCTCCATCCAGCAACATGGCGGACTTGAGATAAAGTTCGGCCGCTTCATTATAATTTTCCTGGGCCTTACGGGAATCAGCCATCCAGAAATACAGTTCCCGATGCAGTTTCTTATCAGTGGTACTTTCAATCACATCATTGAACAAATCATAAGCCGCATCATGTTCACCTACCGTTTGCAAATCAAACACCACCTGCAGTAAATGATCGATCTGGGTCCGACTGGCTTTTGAGTTGTCTTTGGTAAACCTGGCCAGTGCCTTGACACCCTGCTGTGGCTTACCGCCCATGATCAGAATGCGTGCCCGCCTTAAATGCCACATATAACTGGTCTTGCCCTTAGGAGGCTCGGCAAGTGTGGCCATAATCTGTGATGCCAGTGGAATATCCTGGCGGGCCAGAGCAATATCAATCATGGTACGTCGAACCGGTTCTGGCACATCGGATAGAGATGGATATAAGCGGCTTTGGGAAAAGAGTTGCTGGATAAGATAACTGTTGTTTTTTCGTGTATGTATCGACTTAATAAAAAGTTTTGCCGCCTTGATACGATCTTCTTCATTTGAAGCACGATGCATTAACAGAGCGTACAGAGCGCGTTGTCGAATGGGATATTTCTTGGCGGATTTTAACGCATAGTTAAACCAGGATTTATCCTGTCCAATTAATAACTGGGCCTGGTTGCCTTCATACAGGGCATAATCAAAATAGGCATTCCAGAGATGATCGGCATTAATATCAAACAGGTTACTTGATAGCACTTTCGAATCGGCCACCACATGCTCAACGGCATTGACCACCGTACCACGGTCCCCAGTCCCCATGGCTGCCTCGGCCACTACGGCCCATAACTCAGATCGCAGGGTTTTATTGGCCCACTTGCCACGTAAATGCCTGAGTCCAGCCTGCATTACCTTGACCGGGCTACGCCCCTCACTGCGCAGTTGTGCCAGTAAAAACAACATACCGGCCTCGGGTTCTCCTGCCTGTTTCACTAGTAGTTCGGCCGCCTCTGCCGGACGCTTGTTCAGCAACAGGGCTCTGGCTCGCAGGACCAGTATTTCCTTTTTATCAACATCATAATCCTGCTGAAAACGTAATATGGCTATCAGGGCATCTTCATTGCTGCCTTCGGCAATATAACTATGAATGATCAGTCGACGCCATTTCTGTAACCAGCCCCGGGTTATTTGTTCATCACCATCCCCACTGGCCGTCAGGATGAGACTCCGTAAGGCCTCCCTGGCGGATTGGCCTTGTCCAAGTTGCAGGTAGGCATCGGCTTTTTGAGTCTGAAACTGTCTGCTGTATTCAAGGGGTAGTGTGTCCGGTTGGGCGATGACTCTTTCGATCAGGCCTTTCCAGTTCTGGGTTTGCTGGTAAATGGTCAGGCGTTGTTCTTCCCATTGTAACCAGAGTTGAGTCAAGGAACGGATTTGTGGCTGAAGCTGATCCATTTTATACACAGCCAGGCCAGGTGCCCCGGCTTCAACAAGCCCGATGACCTCTTTTAGTTGTTGCTCATACGCCTTGGCCTTGATTGCGGCATCGGCTGATGTTTCGGCATATACGAAACTGCCTGAATAACATGTTATCAGGAGAAAAAGAAAGGCATAACTACGTGTCATTATTATTCTGGACATAAAGTCTGGGCATAAAAAAACGGGTAACGTCTTAACGATACCCGTTCATTATGACTCGCTTTGGAGTTAATTTATACCTGCCATTCGACAGGATTAGCTCCTTAGGAAAGCTTTTCCTTGATACGCGCTGATTTACCCTGACGGTCACGCAGGTAGTACAGCTTGGCACGACGTACATCACCACGACGCTTGACCTTAACATTGTCAATGCTTGGGCTGTAGGTCTGGAAAACACGCTCTACACCTTCACCATGAGACATTTTGCGCACAGTAAACGAGGAATTGAGACCACGATTACGCTTGGCAATGACCACACCTTCGTAGGCCTGCAAACGCTCACGGGTACCTTCCTTTACCTTAACCTGTACTACAACGGTATCACCTGGACCAAACTCAGGGATCTCGCGATTCATCTGTTCGGCTTCTAACTGGTCAATAATCTTGCTCATGGCTCGCTCCAACGCTAACACTTTAATCTGTTTGTTCCACTTTTTGCTCGTGAATAAACTCATCGAGCAAAACCTGCTGTTCCTCATTGAGATCCAGCGCTGTCAGTAATTCCGGTCGCCGCAACCAGGTGCGGCCCAGGGCCTGCTTCAGCCTCCAGCGACGAACCTTGTTATGGTCACCGCTAAGCAGGACTGAGGGAACTGACATCCCATCAATCTGTTCGGGTCGCGTGTAATGGGGATAATCCAGCAACCCTTGCATGAAGGAATCTTCACTTGCCGAATCCTCATGCCCCAGCGCCCCCGGCAATAGCCGCGCAACACCATCTATCATTACCATGGCAGCCAGTTCGCCACCACTTAAAACATAATCACCGATCGACCATTCTTCATCGACCTCGGCCTGAATAAGGCGTTCATCCACCCCTTCATACCGGCCACAAACCAGAACCAGTCTTTCCTGCCCGGCCAGTTCCAGTAGTCCCCGCTGATCCAGCGGCCTGCCCTGTGGTGACAGGTAAATCACCCTGCTGGGTGTTGTACTGCCCTGCTTTGCCGTACGAATGGCCTGCTTTAATGGCTCGACCATCATCACCATGCCGGGACCACCACCATAGGGTCGGTCATCTACCGTTTGATGTACATCCGTGGTGAACATCCTGGGGTTCACCGTTTCAAGTTCGAGTAGTCCCTTGTTTATCGCCCGGGAGGTAATCCCGTGCTGACTGACGGCCTCGAACATGGCGGGAAACAATGTGATGACGTCAATTCGCATTACATCAGGGCCTAATCATCCAGATCCCATTCAATCTGTATGACACCCTCTTCCAGATCGACCTGTTTGATGACCTCATCCTTTATATAAGGGACGAGCATCTCTTTGCCAGAATCATCCTTAACCACCAGTACATCATTGGCACCAGTTTCCAGCAGATGGTCCACCTTACCCAGGGTTTCCCCTGTCGGGTTTATTACCTTCAGACCAACCAGGTCGGCCCAGTAAAACTCATCTGGTTTCAGTTCAGGCAGCTGATCACGAAAAACAGCGATATCTGCCCCAACTAATGCACTGGCCTGGTCTCGATCAGTACACTCTCCCAGCCGGGCTATCATGCCCTTGCTGTGAATCTGACCCTGTTTCAACTCGAGAGGCTGCCAGTGCCCTGCCAGATTCAAATACCAGGGTGAATAATCCAGGATATTGGCGGGTGGTTGCGTCTCGGAATACACCTTGACCCAGCCCTTCACCCCGAACAGCCCGGTCACTCGACCGAGTACAACTCGTTCTTTCGAGTCTGCTTCGGTCATCCCGGAGGCTATTAAGCGGCCTGCTCCTTGAGGAGTTTACCAACACGCTCAGAAGTCTGGGCACCTTGACCCAGCCAGTAATCAATGCGATCACGTTTAATATTCAGACGCTCTTCATTACCACGGGCGACAGGATTGAAAAAACCCAGTCGCTCAATGTAGCGGCCATCACGGCTATTGCGACTGTCAGTCACAACCAGATGGTAGAAAGGGCGTTTTTTAGCGCCACCACGTGCCAGACGAATGGTTACCATATCGTTCAAATTCCTATAAAAATCAGTTTATTTGGTTCAATAAAAACACCGCCCATGGAGGCGGTCTTTTATGGAATCGCGCATTTTACTGGAATTCCTAAAAAAGTGAAGTGCTTAGGGGAAAGAAAAGCAGGTATTTTCGAAGAAAAATCACATCATTCCTGGGGGGAACTGACCTTTCATGCCTCGCAACATTTTACCCATACCACCCTTACCCATCTTTTTCATCATTTTCTGCATCTGGGTGAACTGCTTGAGCAGACGGTTCACATCCTGTACCTGGGTCCCTGATCCTGTCGCAATTCGGCGCTTTCTTGACCCTTTAATGATGTCCGGTTTGCGGCGCTCTTTCGGTGTCATGGAATTGATAATGGCCTCCATGCGGCCAAACTGCTTCTCATCCACCATACCCGGCAGGTTCGCTGGCAGGCCTGGCATACCGGGGAGTTTATCCAGTAAGCTACTGATTCCACCCATTTTTTTCATTTGCTGGAACTGTTCTTTAAAGTCTTCAAGGTCAAACCCCTTGCCCTTTTTGACCTTGTTGGCCAGCTTTTCAGCCTTCTCGACATCAATATTCTGCTGCGCCTGTTCCACCAGGCTGACGACGTCGCCCATGCCCAGTATTCGTGATGCCAGACGATCGGGATGGAAGGGTTCCAGGGCCGTGGATTTTTCCCCTATCCCAAGAAATTTGATGGGTTTGCCGGTAATCTGCCGAATAGACAGGGCCGCCCCACCACGGGCATCACCGTCAGTCTTGGTCAAAATCACCCCGGTCAGGGGCAGGGCCTCATCAAAGGCACGGGCGGTATTGGCCGCATCCTGACCGGTCATGCTATCCACGACAAACAGGGTTTCGACAGGATTGAGGACTTTATGCAGGGCCTTGATTTCGTCCATCATCTCGCCATCGATATGCAGTCGACCGGCGGTATCGACGATCAGCACGTCTTTATGACGTAAGCCTGCCTCCTTGATGGCGGCCTTGGCAATTTTGGCGGGCTTGTCTTTGGTGCTACTTGGAAAGAATTCGGCTCCCACCTCACCGGCCACGGTCTTGAGCTGTTCAATGGCGGCAGGACGATATATATCCGCACTGACTACCATGACCGATTTTTTCTGACTTTCCTTGAGCCAGCGGGCCAGTTTACCCACGGTAGTAGTCTTACCTGCCCCCTGTAGACCGGCCATCAGGATAACGGCGGGAGGAGCGACATTGAGATTCAGGCCAGCATTGGCCTCACCCATCAGGGTGGTGAGTTCCTCATTGACGATTTTAATGAAAACCTGGCCGGGTGTCAGGCTCTTGAGGACATCCTGCCCCATTGCCTTTTCTCGTACCTGGTCGATAAATGCCTTGACCACGGGCAGGGCCACATCGGCCTCAAGCAGGGCCATACGCACTTCCCGTAAGGTATCTTTAATATTGTCTTCACTTAGTCGGCCGACACCACGCAGATCGCGTATTGTTTTGCCCAGGCGCTCACTTAAACCATCAAACATAATGTATCCATTGGGGATCCCAAGAGTGGGTCCGCTCTTTGTCAAATCAGGGGGGTATTATAACGGGATTATCTGGCCGCCGTGCAGAGAGTCGACCTGGTGAGTAGTAATTTCCTGCTTACTCTCGGCAAGTATTTTTTGTTCCGCACCGGGTTTGTGGTGGCTGAGATAGACTTTTGGCTGGTGTTTGAGCTTGGTCAGGTCTGCCGCCAGGGTACTGGGACAGTAATGCCCGGCCTGCTGACTGAGTTTAAGGTCATTATTTGTAAAGGCCGCCTCTACAATCAGGCTATCCAGCTTATCCAGTGAATTTAATACCGGCCAGAAGGTGTCATTGGTTGTGGTATCACCGCTAAATGCGACCGTATGCCTGGCTGTTTTCATGATATAGCCCACAGCAGGAACCACATGGTTGACTGAAACCATCTGCAGGCTTAATTCACCAAACAGATTCGTTTCACCTGGGTTCATGGGTTCATAGCATAGTACGGGGTGATCCGGGCTGGGAAGGACAGAAAAATCCG
>Ga0224506_10000760_pt1 | contig 25328 bp, 26 predicted proteins | sample SF_Jan12_sed_USG_2_FD_169108 | JGI IMG/M metagenome (GOLD analysis project Ga0224506, IMG submission 169108) | Sediment microbial communities from San Francisco Bay, California, United States - SF_Jan12_sed_USGS_8_1 | ecosystem: Environmental > Aquatic > Marine > Sediment | place: USA... | reverse complement strand
GATCTTACATTAGAACAGTTATTAAAAATAGGAAAATGAAACTAATATAATGCTGAAATTGTTAATTTATAGCGGTTTTTCAAGGACCAAACAAACTTCAAAGAAAAAAAACAAAAATCCCATTCACTAAAGTGGTATACTGCGTTGAGCACACCATCTCTAAATCTGTCAAAATCTACAATACCCAATAAGTCACTTTTTCATTGGGCGTTCTCGCTGCATATCAGACAACACGAATAGGATCGTCATGTTAAAAAGACATAGAATACAATTTCCAAAAGCTGAATCATCCAATCTTAATCAGGATGAGGCCTATTTTTTCTTACAAGGCTCCGGTGGCCAGCGAGAAATTCGTTTTCATGACTACGACGAAATTTATCAAGTACAAGGCCTTTACGAACAAATTTTTTATGATCGTTTGAAGTGTAGTTCACCCGTAAAAGTGGCGACTATTCTCGAATCCGCTGTTAAACAATCTCAAGATAATTTTTCCGAACTACGTGTATTAGATCTTGGTGCAGGCAATGGCATGATGGGTGAAGAATTAAAAGAACACGGCATATCTCGTTTAATTGGCGTTGATATTATTCCTGAAGCTTATGAAGCCACTATTCGTGATCGTCCCGGATTATACGATGCATATTATGTCGAAGATTTCACAAACTTATCAAACGACAAAAAAGAAGATATCGCCTCATGGCAGTGTGACTGCATGGTCACTGTTGCCGCATTGGGATTCGGCGATATTCCCACAAAAGCATTTATTGAAGCATTCAATATAATCAAACAACAAGGATGGGTCGCATTTAATATTAAAGAGTCATTTTTTGATAGCAGAGACGACTCTGGTTTTTCGACAATGATTCGAGAATTGATTTTCTCAAAATACCTTGATGTTTATCACATCGAGCGTTATCGTCATCGTTTATCCATCGAAGGTCAGCCCCTGTATTACTTTGCCATCGCCGGACGAAAAAACGCAAACATACCTGCAGGTTTTATGAAAACGTAAGTGCGAGCACAAAAAGTAAATTCATTTAATTATTGTTAGCTAGCGTATATTTTGTGAGAATTGCAAGATACCTACTCCTGCAATTAAACACTCATCGCTAGCTTGCGATATTAGTAATAGACAAATCACTACTACGAACTTGAGACACCCACGACATGCCTTGCGTGTGCTGCCTGCATCGTTAAAGGTATAACAACTAACACACTTCTGAAAAAACGGTGTTACCCGTAGACGTTGTTATTGCTAAGCAATGGTGACAATACCTACAGAAATACAATGACTTACGGGGGTCTGACCAATAATCATGAATTGTGTGCGGTTATAAATCTAACAACGAATAACGAACAAATCTGAAAAAATGATGTAACCATAGACCTTGTTATTAGTGAGCAATGTTGCAAATACCTTCAATAATACAATAACTTACACGGGTCTGACCAATAATAGTGATTTATCTGTGGTCAATTGAGGACATCACGGGGCACTTCGGGTGGATACGATTTACTGATACTTTGTTAGAATAATTTAAAATTTTTCGTGCTGCATTAGGCACCTAACATTCACTGAAACGAGTTTCCAATATACAAGCCTTTAACCCGCGTTCTAACATCACGTAACAATTCATAGCTTTCTAGTTCGCCTAAGCTACTGTCTTTAGCTCGATACAAAGTTTGATGTTCCAAAGAGATTCCACTTCCGGCACTTTCTTCAAGCATAATTTGAAAACTATTCAATAAGGTTTGTGAATGCAAAGCGTAAGTCTGGTAATCTAGACTTACGCTATCAATGCCAAAAAATTCCCCGACCCGTGTTTTCTGAAGATTTTTTTTCGCACATACCAATAACAAATGAGAATCCGATAATCGTACCGCTCCAACGTTTTGCGCACACCCGCTACTTAGAATGATTTCAGCGTAATTAAACTGGTGATTGCTTATCGTTATCTGCCAAACGTCACCGTTGGCCTGCGACACAATCAAATTATTATCAAAATCCGGGGACATATGAACTATATTTGAATCTGGCGTGAGCGTAATCGTATCCACTACACCATCACAGTTTTCGCTTTGAATATACTTCAGTAGGCCGCTGGAATCACTCAGCACCAAAGCTTGGCTTTTGTCATACCATCCAGCATAAGCATAATTATTGTTATCCTGCGAATTGCAGCCACGACTTTCAGTTGTAAACAAATTCTCGTTATTGGTATTAAAAATAAGCATTTGCCCTGTGGTCATATTCACCGCGAGTAAACGACTCGCCGTCTCGTTTAGAACAATTTCTACCGGACGTTTTAATTTATCGAAACTCCAGGGCAAGGAGATGCTTAATTGCTGCCATTCTCTATTTCCAATGTAATGAATTAAAAATATTTGATTATAATCGGATGATAAAAACGCATAACTGGGAGCGTTCTTCGCTTTTGCTATCTGCGTATAAGTATTCGCCAAACTAAAAACTCGCGATGAATTTTCATCTACTATTCTTATTTCTTTGTCTTTAAACAGAGAAACACCAGACAGGTCAGGTAAAGGTATCGCATTTTCATATAGACCTACTGATCGCCCCCAAACTTCTTCAGCCGTTAAAGGATTAATCATACTTACACGTTCGGCAACACGACTATAGCTCGGCAGACGTGGTTCAGGGCTGAGGATAGAATCCGTCTGGCTTAATAGATTAAGCGGATAGTTTATACTGGGCTTGCGACCATCCATAGAACCCCCATCACAAGCCAGCAACAATGAGAAAAAACTGAGTGCTAATAATATTTTCATAAAGTTCGTGCTCTTATACCAAAATGGTAACTAACACCTGTTGATATAAAATCCTTGTCAGCGCTAAATCTCCCTAGGGCACCAAGATTCCATCGGTTCCAAATTCGACCAAACTGTAAATTCCAATGAAAATCAGCATAGATGGGTTTTGATATCACGGCATAAATACCGATTGCGTTTTTTGAGTCTTTGAATACCAGTTTATCTTGATTAACTGTATCTTGAAGTGCGATTTGAATGGATTCTTTACCATATTGTAAATTCCAAAAGAATAACCAATGTTTGTAACGTTGTATCCAGCCCGCGGAGTAGTAAAGACTTTCGTACTGGGCTGATAGATCTAAGTTTGTTTGCCAATTTCGTTTAATAGACGCCTTTTTATGCATGCGTGCGCCAACAAAAATTTTATTCCAACGATATCCAAACTGCATATCGGCCTTGAGTAAATTATCACTGCCAGCCATCGACCCCCACGCTTTTTGCTGCCAGGTATAACGAGTAAGGTTTGTGGATATGATAATCGGCCGATGCGATATTACCCGTTTCAAATCAATATTCTGACCAAGCGGTAAGTTGACAAAATATTTTCCAATCAATTGGTCCCCACCTGGTGCAAATAATTTCACCTGGCTACCATTCGGACTTAATGCAAAGGCATGGGGTAGTTTTCCTTTTTGGCGATCTACCTGTAATTCATAACCAGCCAAAGACTCATCATAGGCTTCTAAAATTGGCACGGCCGGATTTATTTTGCGACCCGCTAAAGCGATATCTGCATCGCCAATCAAGCGGATATCCGCTGTGGGACGTTGTTTTCCTTGAGAGAAATTCCATGTTTTTTCTTTTGCATAATCATGCGCTTCTAGAGCTGATACCATGCCATCACGATTGCGGTCATAGAAACTCAACGCTTCTAGCAAAAAATACGTATATACATCGCCTTCAAGCTTATCATCTTCAAGCGCAGATTCTCCGCGTGCTGCTGCTGCGAGAATCAATGATCCTTCCGAGACATCCGCTAACGGCACGACAGTGCCCTTGCTACGTGACAATAATGACTCTACTTCTTGTGGAAGTCTGGATTTGCCCACCCCGGAATGACAAGTCGCCATTACCATTAGTTTCTTTCTCGAAGCCAATGATTCAAGCCACAACCGCAGTTCGCTGTGTTTCAAGCCAGTGCTATATAAATTATGGCTATCGGAATCTTGCATCACAGCGACTTGTTCCAACACACCGGATTGGTTTAACGCGAGACTTCCATGACCCGACAAATACAGAATCACCGTATCCACTGCGGTGGTTTTACTCTTTACGTCAGCTAAAATGTTGCGCACGTTTTTTAAATTAGCATTGCGATTCAGAATCGTAATATTAACGACCTGGCTGTCAGTCTGGAGTCCGAATTGGTCTGACACTTTTAGGGCGTCACGACTTGGCCATTTTAGATTAGGCCAAAACTTATCAGCGTATTGATCAATTCCAATACTAATCAAATAATAGCGTTTACCTGTTGCTGTTTTTAATTGCTCCGTAGGAATGAGAACATCAGCGGCTACAGCAAGCTTAACTAATACGATACTTAAACATGTGAGACCAATTTTTAATATAAGTGTTCTAATTAACATTAAATTTCACACATTGATTTTCATTGAAACGATTTCGCGTGCTAATCGTTTGCGGAAGCTGATCCTGCTCTGTTGCATCAAGCACACATATTTCTAGCGATATATGCTGCGGCTCAACTGTAAATCCATATGCTTTTTCTTGGCGTGAAATCAACTGATCCATACCGGGCGACAACACTTCACTCAAAAACCTCAGATCTAATATTTTTTCATTTTCAGCCACATAGACTGCAGCAGTGATTTTTTCAGTGGCACCGATTTTTAGAACTAGAGTATCACCCACATTAACTGTATGTGCTAGTCGGCGCAAACTATTGTCATGTTGCAAAGCAAACGCGTACAAATTGATATTAGAGATCGCTTCGCCTCCTTTAAATCGGGATTGATCGTTTTCGCCCATTTGAAGCAAAACAATTGGCACAAATAAAACAATCAAGGCCGCTACACTTGCATAAGACCACCAGCGACGATACTGATGTCTCTCTGGAAGCTGGTTTTCAATTTCTTTCCAGTCTGCTTGTTTTTGAACATCATTTTGCGAGAATGTATGAGTCTGAAATTCAGCATCCATCAAATCTATAAACTCTTGCTCACTCATAAGTTTTCTTAGTTTTGCATCCTGATTTTTCAATTCGCTCATAATAATATTGTCCTGTAATAGGCTAACTTACATTTCCAGTTGGCGTTTAAACTTGTCACGAAATTTTTTACGAAACCTTGACAAACGATTTGTAATTGTACTAATAGGTTCGTTTTTAAAATTGGCAATATCTTTTGCTTTCATGCCTTGCAAATAAAACATTTCAGCGCAGTCATCATCACCGTCGTTAATACAGTGCCTTAATAGCTCACCAACAAGGTTCACTTGTAACTCGTAATGCAATTGCTCAATTTGCTGTTCACTACTTTGGTAATTTTCAGGCTGATTTTCAATATCATGCATATGATCTTCTTTTTGCCTTTTGAGAAACCTCAGCCGATCCAAGCAGCGATTACGTGCGGTCACCACTAACCACGGTTTTATTTTTTCCGCAGAGTGGATTTGCTGAGCTTTAGTATACAAGGCAATAAATGTATCCTGCACTACATCCGCCCGATCGCTATCGGACAAACCACAACGCTGCACCACGTAATTTATCAGAGTGTAGTAGGCATCATAGACTAAGCGAAATTCCTTCTGACCGCCTTGTTGTAGACGAGCAAACTGTAATTTCGATAATTCAAAATTCTGTACTTTTGTTCCAGTTGCCAAATTGTCTCACTCAAATGATGCCTGCTGTGTTTAAAACAAGACGTCGAATTAGAAATATTGCCGCCTATTATTTTGTGCGGCAAAAAGTGTTAACGATCGTCTTATTTCTGTACACAGATTAAACCAAGGATAAGATGATGACCCATCGTTACACGTGCAAGCTATTTTTTAGCGCTATCGCCTTAGTAAGCCTAATATTTGGCCTGGTTTTATACATTAGTAGCCGCGATACCAGCCAAATGCTAATTTTCAGCTGGTTACCGTGGATTTCATTCAAACCGATTTGGCCAGCGGGAAACAGCTACTTTTCACCAATCGTTAATAGTTTACCGTCTTTTTTTCATTATGTGTTTGTTTCAAGCTTGGTGCTTGCTTTATTCGCTCCACTATCCCAATCCAAAATGAAACAAATATTATGGCTCGCTTTATTTTTTTGCAGCTTGCTTGAAGTATTTCAGGCCATACCCTATCCCCTAGGTCATGCAAGTACCTTAACTTCTTGGTTTTCATGGTTCTATCTTGGTGAATTCGATTTTTTAGATTTATTGATGATTGCACTCGGATTTATCAGCTTGTGGTTTACCGTTGTAGTGCTGGCACAAAAACAATACCGCGCCTCACTTGGCTATATTCAATTTAAGAGTCCTCTAGCAATCATCGTTCTCACTTCTCTCGCTACATTCTTTAGTTTAGGTAGTACCGTGCCTTGTTATGAAGATCTGGATTGCCAAGGGGCATCAGCGCGACCGGTCTATCTTAGTTACGAAGATCTAAGAAATGCAATCGCAGCACGCGATAAAACTGAATTGGAAGACCCAGGTAAAATCCTCACCTATAACAATTATCTCTTCATCAATTCGATTAATCAGGGCGTGCATATATACGACAATACTGATCCAAGTCAACCTACGCATAAACTATTTATCAATATTCCAGGCAATCTTGATATCTCCGTTGCCGATGACGTGCTTTATGCGGATAGTTTTATCGATCTCGTGGCTATTAGCATTAATGATCTTGCACAAATTGAAGTCACCAAACGCATCAAAGATGTTTTTCCTTATGATGCATATCAAGTTATTGGAGACGACGTTTATCTTGGCGACGTCGATCAATCACAAGGTGTTGTCATTGGTTATGAACAAACAAACTTGGAGGGATATTAATGATTCGCACATTTGGCGTTATATTGATTAGCTTTATCTTGATTGCATGCGGGGCTGAATCTGATCAAAGCAGCGGCGGGGTTGGTCACGCTGGTTCCATGTCACGCTTTGCCATTTACAATAATACATTGTACGCCATTAGTGAAAGCAAACTATTGGTGGTTAATATCGAAAATCGACAAACTCCATTGCCACAACATTCGATTCCCATCAGTTTCTTTATAGAAACCTTATTTGTATTTAATGACAAACTGCTTATAGGTGCTGAAAATGGTATGTATATATATAGCCTCAGCACTGAAAACTACCCTAGCTTTAGTTCCATGTTCACCCATGCTCGCGCTTGTGATCCTGTGGTTGCAGAAGGGGACTATGCCTATGTTACCTTGCGCAGTGGCGGCCGTTGTTGGGGTGACGTAAATCAACTTCATATAATTAATATCAGTAATTTTGCCCAACCATTTTTAGAATTTTCACACTATCTTTTTGCTCCATCAGGACTCGCCATCGATAACAATCTTTTGTTTATATGTGACGGCCAAGCCGGACTAAGAACTTTTGATGTCACAGAAAAAAGTTTACTTACCGCGGCCCAAGCTGCGGTAGACAAAGATTGTTATGATTTAATTGCCAACAAAGGCAATTTGATTGTTACCGAACCCAATGGAATATTTCAATACGACTATCGTACACTGCCAATGACAGAGTTAAGTCATATTCAAGCGCTTAAGAAAAAACAAATTTAGGATAGATAGTTACAGGAGTGGCGCCTTATACTTAGCAATAGGTATGAGGCAATTATTGTAATAGTGGAATCAAAAACAGGCGGGATTTATCACTACTTAAACCGTCTCCGCTTTCACGGCACGACTATATAATTCTTGCAAGGCGAGTTTGGGCGATTTATTTTCGTAAAGTACGGCATAAACTTGTTCGGCAATAGGCATTTCGACCTGATGTTTTTTCGCGAGCTCATTGACTTGTTTTGCAGCGTTAACACCTTCAGCCACCTGGCCGAGTTCAGCTAACGCGGCTTCTAAATTTTTTCCTTGCGCCAAAGCGATGCCAACCCGACGATTACGTGATTGATTGTCGGTGCAGGTCAAGACTAGATCTCCTAATCCAGCTAACCCCATAAAGGTTTCAGCTTTCGCACCTAAAGTTAAACCCAAACGTTGGATCTCAGCCAAACCACGTGTGATTAAGGCGGCACGGGTATTTGCGCCTAGACCCAAACCATCAACAATGCCTGCAGCAATGGCCATCACGTTTTTCACTGCACCACCTACTTCGACACCGATTACATCTGTACTGGTATACGCACGAAAACTTTCGTTATGCAACCAATCGGCAAGATGAGAAGCATATTTTTCCGAACTGGATGCTACTGTCATGGCTGTGGGCAATCCGATAGCTACTTCTTTCGCAAACGTTGGCCCAGATACCACAGCCGTATGACGTTGTCCGCCTAATTCTTCAGCAACAACTTGATGTAGTAATTTTAGACTTCCAGCTTCAAAACCTTTGCTCGCCCAAATTACTGGCACATCAGCAGCAATTGTTGATTGCAATTGCTTACACGTTTCACGAAAGGCATATGACGGTAATACGATTAAAATTTCACTAGCATCAGAAACAGCTTTAGCAAAATCAGTTTCGCAATTTAAATGCGAAGGAAATTCAATATCGGGAAGATAACGCGGGTTTTGCCGTGAGCTTTGCATAGTTAACAAAGCTTCACTGTTTCGTCCCCAGAGTTTAACGTGATGACCATTGCGTGCCAACAAAATCGCCAAGGCGGTACCCCAAGAACCGGAACCAAGAACAGTGATGTTTTTGCTAATACTACTCATCACCCGCCCTCAATGGTTAATGCGTTGTCGCATTGCTTTGTTCTGTTTTTGCAGAGTTTTGTTGTTGCAAATGTTGCTGGTATAGCGCATCGAAATTCACGGGTGCTAGTAACAATTGCGGGAATCCACCTTTAGTCACAATATCCGAAACCACTTCCCGCACATAAGGAAACAATACCGTTGGACAATATGCACCTACCATAATCCCCATTTCTTCTTGGGTGTAGTTAATGATATTAAAAATACCGGCTTGCTGCACTTCAACCAAGTATGCCGTCTTATCACCAAGTTTAGCGGTAACGGTAACCGTCAAAACAATTTCGTGAATATTTTCGGCTAGAATTTTTGTCGCGTTGCCAATCTGCAAGTTGACTTCAGGTTGCCATTGCTCGCGAAAAATTTCCGGTGAATTCGGTGTTTCAAAAGAAACATCTTTGCAGTAAATTTTTTGAATAGAGAATTCTTTGTTAGTGTTTTCAGCTTGGTCAGCTGAGTTGCCTTTTTCAGTCATTGTTTGTCTCTTAATTCTGTTGTGACAGGGTTTGATTAACCCATTGTTGTAATCGACTAAGCTCCATTGCACCGGAGACCCGTCCCAATTCTTTGCCCTGGGTATATAAAATCATGGTGGGAATACCACGAATGGCGGCTTGACCTGCAAGTGCCTGTTCGTCGTCCGTATTAATTTTAGCCACCCGCAACAGCGGCTCCATAGATTTTGCCGCTTGATCCAATATGGGCGCCATCACTTTGCACGGCCCACACCAAGGTGCCCAGTAGTCTAGCAAAACTGGCAATTCACTGCGATGTATATGGGCTTGAAAGTTTTGATTAGTGATAGTGAGAACTTGCGATTGAAAAAGGGTTTCACCACAGCGCCCGCATTTTGGCGCTTCACTCAAACGCTGCTGCGGCACCCGGTTTAAGGAATCACATGCTGGACAGGCTATGATTTTTTGTTGTGACATGGGCCAAAACTATTTATTAGTCACGCCATTGAGCAAATCATCAAGTTTGCCATCCATATCAAGCTCAACCATATCGTCATATCCACCCACGTGAACATCACCGATAAAAATCTGCGGTACAGAGGTACGCCGACTGCGTTGTTCCATTTCCATACGAAAATTAGGCTGCAAATCTATACGAATATCTTCAAACTCGAGATTACGACGTTCAAAAAACATACGCGCTCGAATACAAAATGGACAAGCCCCTGTTGAGTAAATTACGATTTGCGACATTTTATCGACCTTTAAGCCTTATTTACGTTTCTTACTTTCTTTTTTACCGTCACTTTTGGATACCGGCAAATTTGCATTAATCCATGCGCTCAAACCACCACGCAAATTATACACTTCGGAAAAACCGTGTTTACGCAATACTCTAGCACCGTGCATGGAGCGATTACCGCTTTGACAACTAACAATCACCGGACTGTCTTTATGTTTTTCCACTTCTCTTGCTCTTGCATCCAATGCGCCAAGCGGGATATGTACTGCATTGAGAATGTGGCCACTTTTGAATTCTTTTTCCAGGCGCACATCGATTAATAAAGCATCATCTTGATTCAAGACCTTCATTGCTTCCTGAATACTCAGCTCTTTAACGCCACTAAGTCGCGGCGCAATCCAGGTACGAAGCAACAAACCGAGAATGACAAAAAAAGCGACGAATAGAATCCATTCCTGTTGCGCAAATTGGATAAATTTTTCCATTATTGTAAAACCTTAACAATATAAAATGGTTGATTCTAAAAATCTTCAGAATCAACAATAAAAAAACGAACGAGAATTAGCCCTCAGAAAGGCCAACGCCTGTGCTAATAAAGCTGCCTATATGCCGCTGGGGCAGAACACATCCCGCATCATACCGATAAGGCGTAAAGTGCGTGCATCGCCGACCCGGTAAAATACCCGATTTGCGTCTTTGCGCGAGGCTAAAATGCCTTTATCGCGTAAAATCGCTAAATGTTGGGATATATTGCTTTGTGATGTGCCTACCAGTTCAACAATTTCCTGAACTGATACTTCCTGGTCACCTAGCGTGCATAAAATTTTCAATCGTAAAGGATGAGCCATGGCTTTCATAGAAAGCGCAGCTCTTTCAATATCCTCTTCACGATGAGGTAGCGATTCAAATTGATCATCAGACATCATTGATCTATCCAGATTGTTGCTATTTTGTCCCACAGTCGGCTAAGACTGCTGCCTTTATAACTAAAACATTATACAATAATACTCTTGGATGGAAGGCTAAATTTCAGGCTCACGGTCACAAAGTGGGCCTTTATTGTGCTCTGGACAGAGAAATTTATATTCCAGTGTCAGCCTGTTATAATTAACTATTTGAATTTGAAGTGAAATGAAGTTAGATCAACGACCGATTGTACTTATCGTAATGGATGGCTGGGGTTATAGCGAAGACCCAGAAAATAATGCTATTGCTCATGCTAAAACCCCATTTTGGGACAAAATCTGGAAAAATTATCCTCATACACTGATCCGCGCATCAGAATCTGCGGTGGGGTTGCCCAATAATCAAATGGGTAACTCGGAAGTTGGCCACCTTAACCTAGGTGCCGGACGGGTGGTATATCAAGAGATTTCCCGAGTGTCGAAAGCCTTAAAAAACGGCACATTTCAAACTAATAATACCTTGTTATCGGCCATTGAGACTGCCAAAAACACTAAAAAATCTATTCATATCATGGGGTTGCTATCAGATGGCGGTGTTCATAGCCATGAAGAACATATTCACGCTATGGTTGAACTTGCGGTCAGCCAAGGCGCAGACAAGGTTTATATTCATGCATTTCTAGACGGTCGTGACACCGCACCCAAAAGTGCTGAACACTCTATTCGGGCAATGGAAGCCTGTTTTGAACGGGTAGGTGGTGGTCGTTTTGCGTCAATTATTGGGCGTTATTTTGCCATGGACCGCGATCACCGTTGGCCCAGAATTAAATCAGCCTATGACTTAATCACACATGCCGAAGGTGAATTTCAAGCCAGTAGCGCACTTGATGGCCTGCTTGCTGCGTATGAACGCGGTAAAACCGATGAATTCGTTGAAGCGACGGTCATTGCCAATGATTCCCAACCAGCGGTAAAAATTGAAGATGGCGATGTACTATTTTTTATGAATTTTCGTTCAGATCGTGCGCGCCAAATTACACGTCCGTTTATAGAACCTGACTTTGAGGCCTTTGATCGAGGCCACGTACCGGCAATTGCTGATTTTGTCAGCCTCACCGAATACCACGAAGACTTTTCCGCTTCGGTGGCCTTTCCACCTGAACGCTTGCGCAATGTGTTTGGCTCTTATATTTCAGATTTAGGTCTGCGACAACTTCGAATAGCTGAAACTGAAAAATACGCACATGTTACATTTTTCTTAAACGGTGGCGTGGAAGAACCATTTGCGGGCGAAGATCGCACACTCATCCCGTCACCGGATGTGGCGACTTACGATTTACAGCCAGAAATGAATGCGCCTAAACTGACTGAAGAATTACTCAAAGCCATTCAAAGCGATAAATATGATGTGATTATATGCAACTATGCTAATCCCGATATGGTTGGGCACACTGGGAATTTCGATGCAACCGTGAAAGCCATTGAGACACTGGATAGCTGCTTAGAAAAAGTGGTCAGCGAGGTACAAGCAGTGGGTGGCGAGTTAATTCTAACAGCCGACCATGGAAATGCAGAGCTCATGCTAAACCAGCAAAGCGGCCAAGCACATACAGCTCATACGACTAACCCAGTTCCTTTTGTTTATATAGGTCGCGAAGCAGAATTAGCAGCTATTGGCGCTTTATCCGATGTCACTCCAAGCATGCTATATTTAATGGGGATAGAAAAACCGGCTGAAATGGGTGGCCAGTCGCTAATAAATTTAAGCGAATCCGATTAAATACCCATCCAGTCTTGTGGGTGGGCTTATGGCATCGTTGCACACAATAATTATCGGCATTCTGTTTTTTAGCAGTGTTAGCGCGACGTGGGCAAAAGATGTTCCACTAGAGCAACTCAATGAGCGCATTGACAAGGTTCAAAGCGATATTGAACGCAATAGTTCACGCCGCCAAGATGCATTAAATGATCTAAAGTCCTATGATGAACAAATCAGTGAGACCGCCAAATCGATTGAAACACACCGCCGCTCGATTAAACGCATCCAAGCCCGAACCAAAGAACTAGTAGATCAAAAATCTAGAATTATTCATTCTATTGGCGAACAACAAGCCGTACTTAAAGACGAAATTTTAAGCGCGTACTTGATTGGTCGACAGAACACCTTAAAATTGGTGCTCAATCAACGGGACCCGGCGCGGCTTTCTCGTGTACTGGTTTATTATGATTATTTTAATCGTGCCCATCGCACAGCAATTGAGCTATTGCACGATCAGAATCAAGCATTACTTGATTTAGAAAAACAACTAGCGCGACAAAAAACTCTATACGAGATAGAGCTAAAAGAAGAAGAGACCCTGGTTCTCGATTTACAAATCAAACAGCAACAACGTCTAGCCTTCGTGAAACGCCTCACTCAGCGCTTGAAACAAGAAAAACGGTTGTTAAAACACTTACTTAATAACCAAGAGCGCCTAGGAAATTTAGCCCAAAACATAAACCGTAAAAACCCTAGCAATAGCAAAACTACCGGCACGTCTTTCGCAAAAGCAAAAGGCAAGCTACATTGGCCAGTTAAAGGTCAACTAAAGCAACGTTATGGAAGTCAACGATTTAATACCAAACTACGCTGGAAAGGTGTGTTAATCGCTGCTTCTGAAGGTGCAGATGTCAAAGCCGTTGCCGATGGCAAAGTGGTGTTTGCAGATTGGCTGCGCGGCTACGGTTTCCTAATCATTTTGGATCACGGCAAAGGCTATATGTCGCTATATGGCCACAACCAACGCCTGAACAAAAAAACCGGTGATAAGGTTAACAAAGGCGACGTCATTGCCGCTGTTGGTAGTAGTGGGGGCCAAGCCGAAAGCGGACTATATTTTGAAATTCGGGCTAGCGGAAAACCGCAAAATCCTAGTAACTGGCTTGCAAGACGCTGATAAAGCTGCAATTCGGTTTTATTCAGTTATAATGGCCAATTATTTACATGACAAAGGTAGGGAACCCCGCTGACCAATTTATGTCAGCTTTACAAGGGATCACTGAATATCCTCGTTTTGAAGGCTTTGCGCCTTGGAGCAAATGAAGATGGTTAGAAACCGAAACCTAATTATTTTACTCGTCGGTGTCGTACTTGGCATTGGCATCGCTATCGGACAAGGGGTGTTGGCCGAGCGCGATAATGGCAATGCTAACACTTTGCCAATAAAACAATTGCGCACCTTTATGGACGTGTTCAATAAAATTAAAACCGATTATGTAGAACCCGTTGACGATAAAACCTTATTGGAAAATGCTATTCGTGGCATGTTATCCGGGCTTGACCCACACTCCACTTACTTAGATCCCGAAGGCTATAAAGAACTTCAAGTAGGTACTACCGGGGAGTTCGGTGGACTCGGCATTGAAGTAGGAATGGAAGACGGCTTCGTAAAAGTCATATCGCCGATTGACGATACTCCAGCGCAACGTTCCGGCATAAAAGCGGGAGATTTGGTTATACGTTTAGACGATACACCAGTAAAAGGTTTGACGTTAGGTGAAGCCGTAAAAATCATGCGCGGTAAACCCGGCTCCGACATTTTACTCACCGTCGTCCGTGATGGGGAAGAAAAACCACTCAAAATTACCATCACCCGCGATGTCATAAAAATTAAAAGTGTAAAAAGCCGCATGCTAGACGAACAATTCGGCTATCTTCGTGTGACTAGTTTTCAATCAAAAACCGGTGAAAATTTAATTCGTGAAATGAAAAAACTAAATAAAGAGGCCAAAGACGGTGTTCAAGGTTTAGTTTTAGATTTACGCAATAATCCTGGTGGCGTGCTTAGCGCGGCAGTAGAAGTGTCTGATGCGTTTTTGCAAAGCGGCTTAATCGTTTATACAGAAGGTCGTGATAAGAGCTCCCGTTTAACCTTTAGTGCGACACCCAATGATTTATTACACGATGCCCCTTTGGTAGTTTTGGTCAATGGGGGCTCAGCTTCGGCTTCTGAGATCGTTGCCGGTGCCTTACAGGATCATAGTCGCGCCATCATTATGGGCAGTAAAACGTTTGGTAAAGGTTCTGTACAAACAATTTTGCCCATGCCAAGTAACGCTGCGTTAAAACTGACTACAGCCCGTTACTTCACACCTTCGGGGCGCTCCATTCAAGCAGAGGGTATCGAGCCTCACATCAAGCTTGAACCGATTCGAGTTTCATCTGTGAAGAGCGAATTCGAGCGAGTTAAAGAAGCAGATTTGGCAGGTCATTTGGAAAATCCCAAAGACGGAAAACCTGCGAAAAAAGACGAAAAAGCCGAAGAAGAATCTTTGGCACAAAAAGATTACCAATTGTATGAAGCACTCAATATGTTACGCGCACTTGCGATTATGGGTGCTAAGGGCTAATCATTTTTTAACCTATATTTACTTATCAACGCCTCAACATTGTTGGGGCGTTTTCTTGTGATCTAGACATTTCCGTCTATACTGATGTGCAAAACCCGATCACACAAAGGAACTTGTGCTGCTTAAACACAAACGCCTAGTTACGACGTTTATGTTTTTTTTCGCGGTCATTGGATCAGGGCATACTGCCCCCATCGATTCTTCAAATAATCAAATCACCCGCGCTAGTGCGCTACCACAAATAGCAATTATTATTGACGATATTGGTGATAATTATGAAAGCGGTCTACGTGCTTTGCAATTACCTGGCGCGGTGGCTTACGCATTTTTACCACAAACGCCTTTTGCTAACGAACTCGCTGAATACGCAGCACAACGCCATAAAGAAGCGATTTTACATCTGCCCATGCAACCTCTAGGTGAACAAAACATGGGGCCTGGCGGCCTCAGCTTGCAAATGAATCAGCAACAAATTCGAAAAGTATTTAGTTCTCATTTAGCACAGTTACCCAATATAGTCGGCGTGAATAATCACATGGGTAGTTTGTTGACCCAATATGAAAAACCCATGTGGTGGTTAATGTCAGAACTAGCCAGGCATGGAAATTTATTATTTGTCGATAGTCTTACCTCCCATCAAAGTGTGGCAGCAGACATGGCGAGCAGGTTTTCTATCCCAACGGCCTCACGCGACGTTTTTTTAGATCATGATCCACATTTGCAAGAAATCGATTTTCAATTTGAACGTTTAGTACGAATTGCCAAAACTTATGGCTGGGCCTTGGCAATTGGTCACCCTTATCCTGAAACCTTATCTTATCTTGAATATTGGCTTCCGCGTTTGCATAAAAAGGGAGTACGATTGGTGCCCCTGAAAAAATATGTGAAAGAGCATCAACGGAGGTCGAAATCATGGCAACTGTCCTTATCCCCCTCGCCCAAGGCTGTGAAGAATTAGAAGCAGTTACTATTATCGACTTATGTCGGCGCGCTAATTTTGATGTAACTACAGTTTCCTTGAGTCCAGAACCTATTCTTGCTGCTCGCGGCACCAAATTAATAGCGGACAAGGTCATCGATGAAGTCATGGATCAGGAATTTGATTGCATTGCACTACCGGGTGGCTTGCCCGGCGCAGATAACCTAAGTAAGGATGAACGCATTAAAACCCTTTTAACAAAACATCATCAGCAACAAAAAATTATTGGGGCAATTTGTGCGGCACCGAGAGTTCTGTTATTGGCGGGCATTGTTGATGGTAGACGTATTACTAGTTTTCCCGGGACTTTGCATCACTTGGATACTTCAAATATTGAATACGTTGAAATACCTGTGGTTATTGACGGTCATTTCGTCACCTCGCGTGGGCCTGGAACGGCTATGGATTTTGCATTATGTTTAATCGAAATATTGGCTGGTGTTGAAGCCCGTTTAGCGGTTGAATCACCACTGCAACGCCCCAAAAACTAGGGGAACTGCACAGTTGCAGCAAGGTCTATAGTCAGCAACTTCATGAGCAATTCAAATAAAAGCAAAGCTTATTGCTCTGATTTGATATGCTCTTTTTTGTTATCCATAAGACAAAGAGAAAACATTAACCATGGCTGTACATGAAGTATTTCGGGATTTTCATGCCCATGTAGATCAACAAATCATTGGTCAGCAAGCACTCACTACGCGATTATTGGTCGCATTACTTGCCGATGGCCATCTATTAGTCGAAGGTGCGCCGGGATTAGCTAAAACCACAGCGATTAAAATCCTCGCTGAAGGCTTACAAGGCGATTTTCACCGAGTTCAATTCACGCCCGACTTATTACCGGCAGATTTAACCGGTACGGAGATATACCGCCCCCAGGACGGCAGTTTTGAATTTCAACAAGGCCCTTTGTTTCATAATATTTTGTTAGCCGACGAAATCAACCGTGCACCCGCAAAAGTGCAATCGGCTTTATTAGAAGCGATGGCCGAACGCCAAATCACCGTCGGTAGTCAGACCTATGCCTTGCCAAAACTCTTCATGGTGATGGCAACACAAAACCCTATTGAGCAGGAAGGCACCTATCCATTGCCCGAAGCACAGTTGGATCGTTTTTTATTGCACGTCAATATCGACTATCCTGATGTGCAAGCCGAACAGCAAATTCTGCGTTTAGTCAGGGATCAAGCTAAAGGTGAAATCAGTAAAAAGCCGGAACCCATTACCCAAGAGGACTTATTTACTGCTCGTCAGGAAGTATTAAATGTTTATATGGCTGATAGTCTAGAAGAGTATTTAGTACAACTGATAACAGCTACTCGCCAGCCACAAAAATACGGTGAAGAACTTACAGGCTGGGTACGCTTTGGTGCAAGTCCCCGCGGCACCATCGCCATCGACCGCTGCGCGCGCGCGCATGCTTGGTTAAACGGTCGAGATTTTGTTTCGCCAGAAGATATTCATGCCGTCGCACCTGATGTATTGCGCCATCGAGTATTATTAAGCTTCGAGGCCGAGGCCGATGGTTTAAATAGTGATGATGTTATTCGCGAGTTGCTTAACCGCGTTCCAGTACCCTAAACCGTTTTAAGATGAATAGTGGAAAAACAAGTTTGCTCGCTGATGATGTCCGACTCAGTCGCATTAAAACTTTAGTGGATTTGCAATCCAGTGCGCGCCAGTTATTTATAAAACCGAAACAAAAAACAGCGGGTGTAATGGCGGGAAGCCACAGCTCACGCTTTCGCGGTCGCGGCATGGACTTTAGTGAATCCCGAGTGTACCAGCCCGGCGATGATATTCGCGCCATTGATTGGCGAGTCACTGCGCGCACAGGAACCACACACACAAAAATTTATACGGAAGAGCGTGAGCGTCCGGTTTTTTTTGTAGTTGATAATAGTCACAGTATGCAGTTTGCAACAAAAGTAGCGTTTAAGTCTGTTATTGCACAACGTCTAGCAGCACTTTTAGCTTGGGCTAGTTTTCAACATGGCGATCGTGTTGGCGGTCAGGTGTTTAGTGATCAACAACAAATAGAAGTTCAGGCAAAAGGTGGCAAGGCCGGTGTACTGCGATTTTTGCACTGCTTGTCACAAGCCATAAATGAAACTGAAACTCATTCAACGAATAGTTTGGGGAACGCCACCAAACGTTTACGTTATTTTTTACGTCCGGGCAGTCTTTTGTTTGTTATCAGTGATTTTCTTCACTGGGATGAACAAAGCCAGCGACAATTCAGCTATCTCAGCCATCATTGTGATGTGGTGTTTTTAATGCTTTATGATCCAATTGAGGCCGAAGCACCACCAGCCGGTGATTATTTAATTAGTGACGGCCATCGCTTTGCGCACTGGAACACGCGTCAAACCAAACAAGTTAATGCGGTCACTCAATTATTTCAACAGCGCAAACAACAAATACAAAAGTTTTGTCAACAACACGCGGCATTTTTTCTTGATGTTGCGACGAATGACAATTTAGTCGAGCGTCTACATCGTCATTTGGTTTTGCCCATGAACTTATACAAATCGCGGTAATGGATAAGCTGGAGCAAGCACTAAAGGATTTACGCGATATCCATGAACCCATGGATGTAAGTTGGTGGCCACCGGCCATAGGCTGGTGGATCTTGGCTATATTCATCGTTCTTATACTTGTGCTTTTTCTACGTTGGTTTCGCCGCTATCGTCGCCGTCTCAAACCACATGTGATGAAAGAATTTTTATATATTCGTGCTGACTACCGCGATAATCAGAATACTTCACTGGCGCTTTCTCGCTTATCCATTTTGCTCAAGCGTTGGTTACGTGTACATAGCAAGGAACAAGTTAACGGTCTGCAAGGCGATCAATGGTTAGAATATTTGGATCAATTTACACCCACACAAGCTTTTACGCGAGGACCAGGACAGCTATTGAAATACGGCCCCTACCAAGCCCTGGTTGACAGTGATTTGGATCCGCTATTTGGTTTAATTCAAGAGGTCATTAAAAAACATGCTTGAGTTTGCCTGGCCCTATTTATTCTATGCCTTACCCTTGCCGCTACTGGTTTGGTATTTTTTACCCAGAGCCCATAAATCATTTGGTGCGGCTTTAAAAACACCTTTATATGAAAATTGGACACAGCTAATTCCACATCAAACCAATTTTTCTACAAGCAATGATAAGCGCTGGATACTTAGCAGTTTGGCTTGGATATTTTTGGTGCTTGCCGCCGCAAAACCGCAATGGATTGGCGACCCTATTCAACTGCCATTAAGTGGTCGTGACTTAATGATGGCGGTGGATTTGTCAGGCAGTATGGAACGCCCGGATTTTATGTTACACGGTAAACAAGTCGATCGTCTGACTGCCGTAAAGGCCATAGGCGGTGAATTCATTCAAGGCCGTGAAGGTGATCGTATTGGTTTAATTGTTTTTGGCGCACAAGCTTATGTTGCCACTCCTTTAAGTTTTGATAGGCAAACTGTCAATGTTTTGTTGCAAGAATCAGAAATAGGATTAGCCGGTAAAGAAACCGCCATTGGTGATGCGATTGGTTTGGCCGTTAAACGCTTAAGCGAACGTCCGACCGGTAGTCGAGTATTAATTCTTATAACTGACGGGGCAAATACAGCGGGAGAAATTGAACCTCTGAAGGCCGCCGAACTGGCAAAACAAGCGGGACTGCGAATTTACACTATCGGCGTTGGCGCTGATCGAATGGAAATACAAACTTTATTTGGCCGACAAACGGTTAACCCATCCGTCGAGTTAGATGAGCAGACCTTAACTCAAATTGCTCGCTCCACAGGCGGCATATATTTTCGCGCCAAGAACACCGAGGGTTTACAGAAAATTTATCAAAAACTCGACAAGCTCGAACCAGTTGAATCAGATGTTCGCATGTTCAGGCCCATTAAATCCTTATATTTTTGGCCGCTAGGCGCAAGTCTTGGATTGTTTTTGCTATTAGCACTTTATCTCAACTGGTCGCGTTTTCGAATGCAGTTTGTAAGCTGAGCGGTGGAATCATGGATACTTTGAATCAATTTCATTTTATACGCCCATTCTGGCTATTCGGCTTTTTGTTTTTAGGCCTGCTCGTTGTGTTTTATCGCAAACAAAGCCGTCAGTTTTCATCCTGGCAGAGTGTTTGTGATCCACAATTATTGCCACATTTATTAGTTGATTCACAATATAAACAAAGCCGCACACCCTTATGGCTCATCGTTTTTGCGGTCTCCCTAGGTCTATTTGCGCTTGCAGGTCCTAGTTGGAAACAAATTCCGCAGCCATTGATCAAGAAAGAAATCGCCAAGGTTTTTGTATTGGACTTATCGCAATCCATGAATGCTACTGACTTAAAACCTTCACGTTTGGTTCGTGCTAAACATAAATTGAAAGATATGTTGCGCAATCAAACCGAAGGCCAAAGTGCACTAATTGTTTATGCCGGTGATGCACATATAGTCATGCCTTTAAGTGACGATAATAAAACGATTATTAATGTAATCAACGCACTCGATCCCCATTTAATGCCGGCATTAGGTAGTCGTGGTGATCTTGCATTACAACAGGCCGAACAACTGCTACGCCAGGCGGGAATTCCGCAAGGTTATGTGTTTATGCTTACCGATGAAAGCGACAATCCTGCATTACAAATTCAAGCAGAGGCCTTACGGCAAGCAGGTCATCGCCTATCTATACTTGGTGTGGGCACCGAGCAAGGTGCACCAATCCCTAGTGCCCAGGGAGATTTTGTCAAAGATAACAAAGGCAATATTGTCATCCCAAAATTAAACCAATCTGCTTTACAACAGATCGCTATTGAAGGTGGAGGGCGCTATGAACCCCTAAGCATTGATGATACTGATATTCATTCATTGTTTGCCATTATCAGTCGAGACGGTGATGTTTCAGATTCGGATCAAATGAACTTTCAGAATGATAACTGGCAAGAAGAGGGGGTATGGCTGGTACTTTTCTTATTGCCCTTGGTTTTATTCGGATTTCGACGTGGTTGGTTAGCTGGGATTATTTTTCTCACGGCAATCCCGTGGTCAAATAATACCTATGCATTTGAATGGAATGAGCTGTGGCTTAATGACGATCAACGTGCTTATAAAGCTTATCAACAGCAGAAATATGATCAAGCACAACAGCTATTTGATGATTCACAATGGCGTGCTAATACTCATTATCGTTTAGGCCAGTATTTACATGCACAGCGTTTATACGAAAAACAAAAAGATGCAACATCTCAGTTTAACCAAGCCAATGCTTTGGCACATCAGGGCAAATTAGAAGAAGCGATCGCTTTATATGATGAAGCACTCAAACAACAACCGGACTTAGAGGACGCTCAATTTAATAAAGATTTGTTGCAAAAACTGCTAGAACAACAGCAATCTGAACAAGAACAACAAGACGGCAAACAAGATCAACAACAACAACAAAATCAAGATCAGCAGCAAACATCGGATCAGGCTCAACAGGATCAGCAAGGACAGCAAGGACAGCAAGGACAGCAAGGACAGCAAGGACAGCAAGGACAGCAAGGACAGCAAGGACAGCAAGGACAGCAAGGACAGCAAGGACAGGATGACACGGATTCTAAAACACAACAAGCCGAAACCGGCAGCGATGACTCAGCAGAAGGTGAGCAGCATGAAACCAGCACCGCTCAAGAGACCACTGAAGAACAAGAAGGCGAACAATCCGATAGTGTAATGTCCAAACAAAACCAAGCAAATGGTGAAAAGCCATCTGAGTTGTCACAAGCAACACAACAATGGCTACGACGTATACCCGATGATCCTGGCGGTTTACTTCGAGAAAAATTCAGACGCCAGTATTTACGTCAGGGCCAACAACAGACACCGCAGGATAAAACATGGTAAGTCGATATTTTTTAATTGTTTTTGTCTTTTTCTGTTTCACACCACAAAGTCTTTTTGCGGCTGCAAACGCACGGGTGGATCGAAGCACGGTAACCGAAGGTGAAAGCTTTCAGTTAATTATCACGGGCGATAATGGCGAACCTAATGTGCAGAATTTAAGCCGAAGCTTTCAAGTATTAAACAGTTCACAAAGCCGGCAAATGAGTTTTGTGAATGGCAGTATGAATTCAAATACTACCTGGACTTACACCTTGATGCCAAAGGCCAAAGGCAAATTTCGCATACCCGCAATCCAGGTTGGAAAAGACCTAACTACCCCGATCGACATTCTGGTAAGCAATGCTCAGAATAATTCGTCCAGTGGTGGAGCAAACGATTTGATTTTGGAAATCGATGTGGACTCAAAATCAGTATTTGTGCAGCAACAAATTATCCTAACCGTACGGCTTTATAATGCAATCGAGATTCAGTCGGGTAGTTTATCACAACCTGAATTATCGAATGCTGCTGTGGAACGTTTAGGCGACGATGTAGGCTTTAGATCAAGTCGGGCTGGCCGCAACTTTCATGTTACTGAACGCAAATATGCAATTTTCCCGCAAAAAAGCGGTGAACTAGAAATTCCACCTATTGTCTTTAGCGGAAATGTTGTGCGCAATACTTCACGCCGCAGTAATGATCCGTTTGCTTCTTTTTTTCAACAGCAACAATTGGTGCCGCGAAGAGTTCAGTCTAGTTCGATTAAACTAAAAATAAAACCCATACCCAAAGAATTCAATGGTGGCCATTGGCTACCAGCAAAAGCTTTAAGTTTGAAACAAACTATCAGCCCGCAAGTAAGCAATTATACAGCAGGTGAACCCATTACTCGCTCGATTCGCATTGAAGCGCTTGGATTAATGGGCTCTCAGTTACCAGAAATTATCATGAGCAATACACCCGGATTCAAAATTTATAGGGACCAGGCAAAGTCAGAAAATTTTCCTGAAGACAATGGCATAGCAAGTTATCGTGTAGAGAATATTGCAATCGTTGCAACCCAGGCAGGAAACTTTTCTTTACCAGAAATTCGTTTGCCGTGGTGGAATACCGATAAAAATCAACTAGAGTATGCAGTACTACCCGCTATCGCTATTCAAGTCGTTGCCGATGCACTTAAAAAACAAATGACTCAAGATAAATTAGATCCACAGAGCAGCGAGGCAGCACACTCTGCCTCAACGCCAACGACGGCATTGGTTAGCAACCGCAACAATCCTTTCTGGATTTTCAGCACCGGCATTTTTGCCTTGGCTTGGCTCATAACTATCGGCTTATGGCGACGTGCAACTGTGCAACAGACAACGCCTAGTCAGATCGCCACAGAAAACCCAAAAAAACAATTAGGCATGGCCCGGCAAGCTTTAAAACACGCTTGTTTATCCAACAACGCCATTGAAGCCCGCCAACAGTTACAACTGTGGCTGAAATTCCGTTACCCAGATCAACATGTCAATTTATCTCATCTTTCACAACTACTCGGTAATAGACATTTGAGCAGCGCACTTGCTGAACTCGACAGACACTTGTATAGTCAAGAGCAACAACAATGGGATGGCCAGAGCTTTTGGGATTTATTTGACGCTAGCATTAACGCCAATGCGACCAGTCAATCTGCAACAGTAAGCTTACCGGCACTTTATTCAAATTAGAAACGAGGTTTAAATGTCAGGGTCGCGATCAGATAAACGCGCTGCAAAAAAAGAGATACGCAAACACTTCGAGAAGATATTTGATATCAAAACTTTTGATTACCCACAGCTTATCAAACCGATCAAAGGCAAAGCCTTAATCTATGGTTTTGTGAGCGCCGGTGGTATTTATATTCTTGCATACGGTTTGGCATATTTTGCTTTTAGTAGCAACATATTACCCTTAGAAGCCCTTGCCAAACTTGTATGGATAATGATGATCCCTAGCACCGTATTAGGTTTTTTGATGTGGATCATCACCCGCAATCGACTTGAATACCCTATACGCCAGCAAATTCGCGCTCACATGGATAATCTAGAAAGTAATCAGGGCCAACTATGGCGTTTTAAACCGGTGTGGGATCATTTTGATGGTCACAATATGGATGTGAAAAAAGCCTTCACTGCTTCGGAAACCCATCAATGCGATAAACTCGATATTGAAGATTACACTCTAGCCATCACAAGCGTGCATCAGATTTTTCAGAATTACGATGCCAAAGACTTTAGCAGTGATTTAGCACAAAAAGTTGTTGATAATCTACGCCAATGATTAAGTTTTAAGGAATTATTAGCTTGTTACAATTTGAAGGATTAGCCAAAAAAATATTATTTTGGCTAAAAAGTCACACGAACATATTTGTTAAAAATATATTACACTATCGACTATATTAAATTTTTTGTAGTGAGCTAGCACTTCGCTATCTAGTTCGTGCTTCTGCTGTTCGATAAAGGCTAGTTATCTTCGAAATATTTATTACTTCTTCATTTACACGATTGTTAAGTGTTTTTATCTCGATTTTCGATATGACACACGTCACATATTTTTCGAATCAAACCCGCTTTTGCTAATACATTATAGAATTTGCATCCTACACAAATACCGCAAGCCGACTCTAGCCACATAAATAGCAAACAAGCGGATAAGAAATAGAACGCGGCGTATTGCATGACCGTATAATAAAGTGATATTTGACAAAGAATTGCTAAAACTAAACCGACAATCCATGCCACAACCTTGGGCTGCATTGGCTGGTATATTGGTTTTTGTTTATAAGTGAGCATTACGCCTAACAAACTGGTAAATGATAAATGTGAAGTCTTTACAAACATGGCGACTGCCATTTCATACATGACAAAAAATATTAAAGAATGAGCAAAAAAATGACTGTATTCGCGCTCAACTATTGAGTTACTAATTGTGTCGACTACTAACTGATCGTGATTACCATGATCTATCCGAATAAATAACAAAATCACTGGAACAAGAAACAACAAACCTGCTCTAGCGCGGACAGCTCTTTCGTTTATATAAATCTGACTATCCAAATCATCACTTGTTGTCTGAAACCAATGTTTTCTAAATTTATTTATGACCAAAAAATAAGTTCCTTATTTTAATAAATGCTGAATGTTAAGTTTCGCTAACCGACGCAGTTTGCACGAAAAAATGAAAGTGAGTGTTAGGGGAAAATAATAATTATTATAACTCTTCTATCTCTTCAAAACCACGAGT
>Ga0224506_10000759_pt1 | contig 25334 bp, 24 predicted proteins | sample SF_Jan12_sed_USG_2_FD_169108 | JGI IMG/M metagenome (GOLD analysis project Ga0224506, IMG submission 169108) | Sediment microbial communities from San Francisco Bay, California, United States - SF_Jan12_sed_USGS_8_1 | ecosystem: Environmental > Aquatic > Marine > Sediment | place: USA... | reverse complement strand
GCTTTAATGGACCGCGGTGGGCCAACACTCTAAGTATGTCTATATACATTTCAAGTTTGGAACGTCTCATCATCCAAACCTCTTGCCATATCTTCAACCTCTTTATATAAAGCTTTTATGGATTCAAACTACGTCTTTTTTCTATTTAGCCAGCATTAGTAGCTCCTTTTCTCTTGTACTCGAATTAACACGTTTATTCTATTTTGGAAAGCCGTGACTAGGTCGTCTACCAATATTTCTTGTAATTCTGTCGAAAGCCCTTCAATATTTCCCTTGAAAACCTTGGCCATTTTTCCTTCCAAATCTTTTCTCTGCTTAAGTGTCACATTCTTTTTCAACGTTTTTCCTCCATCTCTAAACAATGAAATACACGTTAGTATTTAACTAACTTATGAACCGAAAATGCAGATTCAGAATTCATTTTCCTTGCATGAGTGCCTAAAAGTTGTTTAGCGCGCGCGCTAACGTGCCGCAACAACAATTTTAAGCCTCTTGGAAGTTTAGCAAGGCTTTGTGTAAAAATCGATATGTATGACAAACTTGGTCCTTCTTGCAGTCACACAATCTTTTTTCTTGTGATCTCCAAGCCTTTTCTCTATTCGCTCTAATCCTTCCTTATTCATGAGCCCCTCTAAGTGGCCAGAATCTCCTCGATTTTAGCAAAACACTCGCAAAATCCCTTCAGCAAAGGTCGAGGAACCAAGACAGCTTCGGTCAAACAAATTCACCTTTCAAAAATGCGATGCATAATGAGTTATTACACTACTCGAAAGTATGCAATTGCTGTTTTCAAACATGTTAATGTGGACCGGGCGGGACTAACACCCAAAAGGGTTCAAGTCCTGCCCCTACCAGGCTAGGGCAACCCCGCAATTATCTCCTAACTCAATTTCTGACTTCTCTTAAGAGATACTCGATAAATGTAATGAGATGTGTTATTTTTGTCTTTTGTGCTTATGCAACATGCAGGTGTGGTGATCTCAGCTTGTTACATTGCACCATCGGTTGGCTGTCCCTTCGATGGAACGAGATAATCAATAGCGAACCGGGAGATACCCGTTATAAATTTGTAGCGGGTCTTTCTTTATGAAGGCAAAAAACTTTCAATTCGTTGACGAGAGTTCGAATCTCTCCCGGGCTACCACTGCATGTGTAAGAGAATACTCTCCCCATTTTTTGCTCTCAGATAGAAGCCGTGTAACAGCTGCAACCGCCCAAAAACCCCTTTTTAACAAAGTAAAAGGTTTTTTAGCTATACCATTGGAGATGTCTCCCGAACCCCCCATCTTTTCGCGCGCGCGGGTTTTCTTATCTTAAGAAGTACCTTCTGAAGAATATTGATGTTGAGAAAAAGGGATCTAGGGTTCTCAAAACGTTGGCTTTGTGCTGGGCATATAGAAAACGCGCGCGCTACTAAAGTCGCCCCTTTCCCCCATTATAGATGGGTAAACTTCAGAAGTGATAACATTTGTTATCAATTGAAACAGAGAATTTCATGATATGAAAATAATTAATTAGCTTCCGGTATTATCTGCAACGCACTCGAGCATATTTAACGGAACAGGCTTCTGTAACGTTCTTCGTGGCGCAGGCGCTATGAGAACTACGCGCGCGACAATCAAGTCTCTTATTTCCTAGCTCTAAACTCCGTTTCACGTGGAGCATTGTGGCTTCTTCTTCTCAAATAATGCCCTCTTAAGTTCTTTATTGTAATCTGCTTCTATCTGCAGATCCATATTTGCCATGCCCAGGAGAATTCGTTTAATCCATTTCAAGGCAGATCTCAACAATACTTATCACAACAAGTTATGGTGTACTAGCTAAAAATATTTCCGGATATACTCTAGCAATAATGGAAGATTTCTCCACAAATGTTATAGCGTGCGCGCTATACCTAACAATTTTGAATGGGTTTTTTTCACTTCCAAGGCCATAATTGTTCAACGCCAATTATCTTGTTGTTGACGTTTTAATAGTTTTCACTTCTAAGAACTAACTGAATTTGGGCTTACCTAAGTACATCCGTGTCTCCTTAGACAAACACCAAATGAAAGAACCGCTACTCACGTGCACGCACATAAGTACGCGAAGATTCACGCGCGCATTGAATCTACATTTTCGGTTTATGATAACGCTAACATTCTATCTAGCTTTGATTCTCAGTGTGCGCTCTCTCTTTTCACGTCCAAGTATGTGCCAACAAATTTGTCTCGCAACGGAAGCGTTTTGTGGCAAAACATAGCCTTTGATGTTTTTTTGCTTATCTAAGACTATCCCATGCCCCTCATCCATGACGTCAGCCAATTTCTCAAAAGTCACATTATCATCTAGCGAGAACACGACCATTCTTTTCGCATTATGACGTCGCATGTGCATGAGAGTAGCGTTGATTTTTCTTCGGTCAACCGTTTCTCTATCACTTGGGCCTGCGTGCGCGCTATAGAAATTGATCAACGAAGAGAAAAAGTAATCCCTAGCAAAATGATCCTCTAGCGTCTTTTTCCCTAACAAATCAGGTATTCGTTCAAAATCATCTTTCGAGTACATTATTGAATCGAACGTAAGCTTTTCTTTTGAAGCCATCTTCACTACTTCTTCAATCAGATCCATTGCTGCAAGTATTGGCACAAAATCTTTTCCTTTCCATATTTTGCTGGAATCGTATTCGACAGCTTCTTGATCTTTAAGCTTCTTCAAATGATATAGAGCCTTACGCTTTGAACCGAAGAGATCGATCGCATTTTTGAAGCGGAGTGGCTTATCCTCATCTCTTAATGCTACAATTAATCGCATTCGAAGGGGGTTAACAATAGCTTCGAAGATCTTGCACTCAAACCGTACAAGCTCATCCGAAAGTTCTCCTTCAAAGATGTCATCAAGTAGTGTCTTAGAGAAATACTTGCCAGCGAGACAATTTCGGAAGTACGCCTCCCTTAACCTTGTACCGGGTATTCCTATATCAAAATGAATCACGAAAAGAGGTAGTATGCAATCTCGATAAAAATTCCCTGGAAGTTTTGACTGATGTTTTTCCAAAAAACCGCGCGCTTTGCGGATTGCATCAATTAATTCAGTATAGAAGAGCCCATCATCATCGTATATCTTCAAATGAGAGTATAATCTGAGTGGTCTGATCATGACTTTGAGCACCTCAGAGGCGTAGTTACCTAAGTTATGGGCATCCTTACCACTAAATGTGATTTTCACATTCGTTCACACATATACAGAAAAGAAAAACTCTTTAATAAAGTTTTCCTATTTGTCTAATTATGAGTTCTTCACTCCGTTGGAAACACGTGCAAAACAAAGGTAGAGCCGCTGGTGAGAAACTTTCAGGTATAATCATCGATTATCTGAAGGATTGGGTCAACGATCATGTCATTCAAAGAAAGAAACACGGCGTTTTCATTTCTAAACATGCTCCAAGTGTCCAATTCCTGAATTACGTTTACCCCCTTTTTAGACCTACGGGGCTAGCTGGATTGTTTCGAGACAGATGGGAAATAATATACACATTCAATCCAGTTCAACCACCCCAAGATGCGGTTAAAGATGTCCACAAAGCTCTAAGAGGAATGTATCCCGAGGGTGACAGAACGCTAATGGAAAGAAGAAGCAAAATGAGATGCTTCGATCTTAAACTCGGAGCTAAAGGAGCGATTACGGCTGGAAAATACGAACTTCCAGATGTAAAGGCGAAAGTAGAGGTCGAGGGCAAGATGATGGTGGGGTCGACAGAACTTAAACAAACACAACGTCCCTCCACTCGCACCCTCCGAAGAAAGCTAATGGATATTACGTCTATTGGCTCAAAAAAACATTTGGTATTATTAGACAAAGCTTCAGACTATCCAATCTCTTCTTTGTGCAATTTGGGAGCCGCCATCAGGACGGTTCAAGACCGCTTTAGATTGGTTTTCTTATGCAGTAGTGACGTCCAGTTACAAAATCTGCTTTTTTGTGACAAGTGCGAATTATGTTACGACCCTCAATTAACCGACATTATCTATCCACGCTTTCAGACAGACTATCCTATGTTTTCTAAAGATGCAGTAGACAAGATCCTTGCAGAAGGAAATGGAGTTCCGTCAAGAATCTCGAGGTTGGCATCAATCACTTATGGAACTTACGAATTATTAAGAAAGAACCCGAGAATAGATAAAAAATTTATCGAAAATCTGCTTACACAGATCGCATAGCGATATTTGTCACCAAATCATTGACACGTCGGTCAAGGTCAAAGGAGAACCGGGCATCCTTCGGGCGCGTGAGATGAAAAATCTTAAATTACGTAGCACCCCTACTGGTTAAATGTGAGGTGATGAAGGCATGTCTTTTGGGATAGACCCCAGTAGCCCTCACGAATATGTTGATGAGACTGAGAGACCCGAGTTCATACTTAAGATGGAAGAAGATGTTTTGTACAGATGGCTAGGGAAAAGAGCTTTTTTGATTGAACGAGACGGTTATTATGACCCCCGTATTATCATAAAAATGGACTTTTTTGAAAGAGGCAAGAAGAACTTCCAAAAATATGTAAAGCTTGTAAAGTCAAAGATTTGTCCTCGGTGGGAACATATGAAAAAATCTGGTCTCTTCAAAGATATGGAAGCAGTTTACCTTACCGTCTTAGGAGTGTTAATAGGGCAAGATGTACCCAGAGCCCTTGCTGTTGTAATTGCGGCAATTATTGCAAGAAGAGGGTTAGACAATATTTGTAGAAGTTAGTATTGAATAAATGAAGCGCGCGCTACCCAACAATTTTGAATAAGATTTTATATCATGGTGCAAACAGAGCTTTATGCGCGCGTAAGTGGAGAAACGGTGTAGATCAGCGTATATTAGCTACAGCTCGCGCGCGCGAAGAAAGAAAAAAGGGGGGTATGGTCGACGAATGGTGATATGCTTAGCAACTCCACGAGCAGTATGCCAGAAAGTCATATGGATATGGATCTGGAGCAACCCTCCACGGTCGTATCCTATCTCCATAGGTATCATTAGGTTCTAGAGAGGGTGAGTTTCCAGCTCGCAGATACGCAGCCCGAATCCTGGACGACTCTACCGTCTGAGTGGCTCTGATCCATGCGCATCTCACCGATAATGGACACCACCACCGCACCATATACCAGGCGAATATTCTTCCCAGCTAGAAATTAGCTTCAGCCCCACTGTGAAAGCCGAGTACGTAATGAAGTCCCTTGAAGGCTTGACGCCACCTGTTAAAAGCGCTTTGACCGGTAGGGGCAGGATTTTGTATTGTATTGCATGATTCGAGAGCTATCCATTCCAAGTCCGCCTCTTCTTCTGAGTTGCCGCCTGTTGTCCCGCCCCATCTTGCATTGGTGAACCAAAACCTTTGACTATCAATACTGCTTGAGAATGTTATGCACCATGGATTGCCATGTCCGACGTAATATCCAAAGTCAACAGTGTCCATCGCGCGCGCGCGAAACAGGTCCATAAAGTTGTACAGCTAGCGTGCGTGCGACACCTGCAGCTCCCAAGAACTTACTACAGCGCGCGCGCTTTCAATTTCTCTAGCCTCTTTGTTCATTGTAACCTTAAAAAGCCTGTTGTCGACAAGAAACTTTCCGATCTTTCAATCTCTCTACCTGACCCTTTTGCTACAAGCCCTATGTAACCATACACTATAGCCGTGAAAGGTATTCGGGTGTAATACCTTCTCTCAAGATGTCTGTGTGCTAGAAGCCCTATCTAACATTACAATGGAATTAAACAAGTTGTATTCAGACAAGTTAGCATGAAGCAGAAAAAATTAAAGTGGATTCGAACGTGGATTTCACAATGCTAAATGGGGTTTGAACTAAAGTTCCGCTCATATTTCAGGCGATACAAAAGCTTATTTTTGAGGAGCTCACAACATTAAGTTAATACACATCGAACAAATAGTGATATTATGTATCTTCCACGTCAGTACGTTGAAAATTGTTGGTTGCCCAGTATCGGAGAGAAACTCGACAAGATCCATTTTCGGGAACCTCCACCAGGTACTGGTCACGCTGAATGTGATCCGAATTCAGAATACTGCAAAGTTCATTACGACAAAGTGAACCCACATCAAAATCCGATTGGACATCTGGAGGAAGATTCACCTGAAACTCTAGTAGGTCTCTCCACGGCATCTTTGACAGGAGTTGTTGTGTACATCAAGAGAAAGAATATTGGTGAAGCCTTTTTGGCGGCTTCTACCATCGGCTTGGTAAGTTATGGCATTGCAAAGCTTGTTAAGTTGCTTATGTGAAGTTTGATACGAGGTTTTGAATGAGTATTGGAAATACTCAGTGCGCGCGCTAGACACCCGTGCTCCTTAACTTTTAGTGTAGCACTAGCGTCTTCCCTAAGCTTATTCAGCCATAACTCAGTGACTTCTTCAAGTTAAATGCCTGTCTAGGAAGTAATGTACTGCTCACAAGGAACTTAGAAAAAACATAACTTCTTCTTCGAACTATTATCTTTTGACGAAGATATTTGAATCTTTACATATATAGCTAGCGATAAGTATATAAGTACCCATATATGTGCTTATGAGGGATTTGAAAATGAGTGAGTTGAAAAAAAGGAAAGAGAGATGGAGAATCATCGAGCAAAGGGTCCTTGAAGAACTCAAAGATGTGCCTACTTATGAAGGACTCACCGTAAAGGAATTGGCTGGAAAAGTAGACATGCCGGAGCCAACAGCCAGATGGCATTTGGAGCTTCTGGAAAGGAGTGGAGCGGTCAAAAGCATGTACATTGGACGGACTAGGCTTTACAAGCTGTTAAGGAATGAAAAGAGGGAATAATACCTCATCATATCCCTTTTTTGTAGGTCTTTGTCAAAATTGACATGAAGCCAGACTGGCTAGTGTGGCAGCATAATCAGGTGTCTGTCCCTTTCTATGGCTTATATAATAGCAATGAAGAATCTTGCGGGGGTCATAGTCAGAGCAGATTGTCCTATTTTTGAGTTTGCATTCAATTTCTGCCTCTTCTTGAGCTGAAATATCGAATCTATCCCTCACAAGCATTGAGCTTATCGAATCAAATTCTTCTGGAACGGATGGAGGTTCAATGGGAAATTCTAACATTCTATATAAATCAACAAGTTGTTCGTCACAGTCGGCGAAGACATGTCCAGCATGGCGTCCCATTTCCATAAAAATTGGAAAGCACATTCGACTAGGGTCAGCACCGTCGAGTATGCAAGAAGACCTTACTAGGGATTGAATTCTTTGAATGTGTGGAGTCCATTTGTTCTGCATATCAGAGATTTCATTTTCAAGTACCGCCGAAGCTGCTAATTCGTGTTTTTGTTGAAAATACCCGCAGATGAACGCAGGCCTCAAAGGTATGTGCCTAAGCTCGGGGTTCGCATTTAGAAACATGTCGATAAGAGAATAACATGTTGTAGGACCACCAATCAAACAAGCCAAAAGGTCAGCAACGAATTGACGGAACATCTCTGAATTCTCTCTAAGGTCGTACATGTAAGTAAATAGATAATCATAATAATGACATTCTGAGCAGCTCTCTTTTAGTTGTTCTAGTAATGGTGGGAAAAGGGTCAGTTGACGACCCAGAATTTCTCTCCAAATTGTTGCAAACCAACTTGGACATCGAAAACTCCTAAGCGCGCCATCCCATTTATAGTGTATAGCGTGTGAGATCTCATGAGCTAGAAGAAGATATGTACCCAAGAAATGCTTCCCTTCCTCTGAGATTGAGACATGGAAATGCTTGAGATAATTGCTAGGATGACAAAAGCCTCCGAAGAAATAATCGCTTTGTATTGGGTAAATGAAGGAGATGATTCCATCCCAGTTCAAGTTTTGGTCGAGTCTAACGCAATTCCGATACTGTCTAGCTATGTTATCTGCTGCGATATAGAGCATTTCGTTTCCGATGGTTCTTTCCGGACTAATAGGTTCACCAGACACCATATGTGGGATTTCACTCGATACTGTTCTCTGGAAAAAGATGAATTTCAATATTCCCAAGTAATTTGAAAGCTCCATAAAGCGGTTTTGAAACTCGGAAATTCTTCGGGAAGCCAGCTCCCGGTCAAAGCCATTCATGGAATCGATTCTTTCTCTGCCAAAAAAGGGACTGAAGATATGGTTCGTTTCTTCGATTAGTGTATCCACTCGTTGAAATGTAGGATAAATCGATGGAAGAGATGAAAACTCCTCGACACAAAAATAGTTCCATTTATCCTTTAAGTTCTTGTACTCATCACAAACTCCGCAGTATTTTATCCATACAGGATATAGAGAAGACCAAATACGCTCAAATTCGTCACTCAATTATTGCTTCCTCGCTTTAAGCAATAGTGTAGAAGTTCGTCTAATTTTGTGCCTTGGGTCTTTCTTGAAGTTTATTATATATCTTTGTAGGTCATATAGACTTGTGAATTCTAGAGAGTCGCAAATATCAAACCAACCAAATCTTTCCTTACAACCAGGCCAGCCTAAAGTCTTAACATTCCATTTTCTGAAGTTTACATGATCTATGTTAGGGAAGGAATATGGCTTTGCAAAAACTATTGCGGGAATTGCTTTAACTCTCTCATCTCTTACAGGGTCTAACGTCTCGCTGCTCACTCTGAGTGACACAAAGGTGCTACTATCCATCGCCCAATCTGCCTGCATTCTATTTTGACGAATACTATCTACAACATCCGCATAGCTATCCCCATAAGTGATTACCATCAGAGGAAAGCAACTATTGTTCCAATAGGTCGCCCTATAGGGCACGTTGAAAGTTTCCCTATTCTCTTGACCAAGCCTTGAAACTGCTTCCATGCCAGATAAAATAAGATCTTTGGAACGAGGTTTGAAGAAAGTATAGGCGCGAATCTTAGAATCTTTTGTTTTCTCTGGTTCTGGTTCAATAAATGGTTTACAGAGTACAAGAGATTGGGAAACGTGTATATTTCTCTCTGATAATTTTTTCGAAAGAGTTCCTAGAAAATGAGATGCAACCTTAGCACTTCTGTGATAGAAATCTACGACTCTACTGAACTTACCAAAGCACACACCAAAATAAGGGTCGACCTCGCCCAAATGGGAAAAAACAGTTATGGCAAACTTTCTACGCCAATCAGAATCCTGCATTTCTACATAAAACCAGCAAATCGCCCTATAACCTTCACGGAAAGAAACTGGCATAATCCCATCCTTCACATTAGTCGAAACATCCGTACGGATAGTTCAACATGAACACCATTACTTCTTCGCCTTCGATGTTCTCCCATAAACAGTTTCGGCATTTAAAGCTTCAGAAACATTCTTCTAGAAAAAACGTGACTTCATACTAAAATGGGAATTCCCCAAGCGCCGAATCAACCATTTTCCCATGTGTCTAGTAGTGCCCACGTTAAGTTTGTCCGTTTGAACTGCGCGCGCGCGATGAACTTGATGCAAAAGTTCGAAAAGAAATAATAGACGATTATGGTGATGCTGGAAAAGCTCTTTGCTACTTTTTCAGTTTCGATGAAAAAACTCCGAGTTTTGATAAGCTGTTGAAGAAAAAACATGCAGTCATATCTTTGAAAAAAGAGGGTACTTTTGAGAATATACCATATTTTGACAATATTCAGATTCATGAGCCTACCAGAAGTCTAAGAGTGAGATTCCATTATTATAAGGGCAGAACCCACTTATTTGACAAAGAGACACAAACGTTGAAGGAATATCTTCCTGTTTTTCCTGGAGTAGTCATCTTTAGACCAGGCAGAAAACTGGTTGAAGTGAGAGCTAGACTGAGATCAATCTCTCGTACTGCCGTGACTCATACTTCCATACCTCTAAGGCTTAAAGCACCATATTCGCTTGATCTGCACAAGGAAGTTTTTATTCAACGATTTCTTGACTGGATAAACTCCTTAAACAATGCACGATTTGAATTTGATGTGAGGCAAGTTCTAAGTTCCCTTTCGATGAGTGCAAGAAGGCGAGTAGATTTGAGGGGAGTTCCTGAATTCAAGAGATATCTTAGAGAAGGAAGCCTTAGAGGTGGACATGCAACTATCATTACTGAAGATAAAGGGAAAATCAAATTCAGAATCTTTTTCAGAGACTGTCGTGTCTACTTCACGTTGTTTAGTAACGAAAAGGATATTAGCATTGTTGGTGAAGCTCTGGAAAAAATTGTGGAGGGGCATCGATTTGACACACCCGACAAACTCCTTGATGACTACTTTAAATAAAACATTGAAAAAATTCTGCGCAGAAGGCAAAAACCGCTTCTACCTAAGCGAATTCATAACAGAAGCAAAAGTATCAATCAGAGAAGCAGAAGACTTCTTCCTTCTTCTTCTAAAAAAAAGGTAAGCTTGAAGGAAAACTCGAAGTGAGATGCCCATGTTGCGGTAAAGATGTTGAAGCATATGATAGAATGTCTCAAGTTCCCGAAGAAATGGAATGTGAAATATGCGGTTGTAGGTTTTCTAAATCAAAGGAATACATAGAGATAATTCTGGAGGTGGGAGACGAATTTTTTCGTGACCAAAAGTGCTCCGCCTATTCTGACCGAAAAGATTTCCACAAAAGAAGAGTTGCATCAGTTATTGAATGATGCTCTCAAAGAAAAGAACAAAACAAAAAAAGGATGGAAATTTGAGATATTTTTTGAGAATCTCATGCAAAGAGAAAAAGATTTCAGACTTGTGTTTAGACATCCTCGATCAGAATTGGGAGAGATTGATTACGTCTATAGCCATGATCTGCAGGACCATTATTTTTGGAAAGTCTCGCCTTATATCTGCATAGAATGCAAGAATTGGAAAGAAAACATAACTTCCACTGAGATTAATCATTTGGCCGAACTGATAAGAGAAAAAGGACCTCTTTCATGCTGTGGTGTTTACATAACCTCAAGCTCGTACAGCCCCTCAGCAATAGAAGCAATAAACCATTCTAGATTAAGAGATGAAATTGTAGTTGTTCCGATTGAAGGTAAACATCTCGCCAGCCTGATCGCACAAGGTTTCAAAGATTTCATTCAAAAACTGTGTGAAGAGAAGATCTTCAAGAAGACGGGCTAATTCTTATTGGAAGCTAAAATAATCTTTTAAAACACTTCAGTTATAGATTACGCTGGGAATATGTTATAGCACGCAAGGTACATTTATCGATTGGCGCTGGGGTAATGACATTATGATGTCTATCAAATCGAAATTTCGGGATGCAATAACACAGAATGTATGGGAAATCTGTGAGAGATTGATAAATCCTTTGCGCGCGCGCTGTCTACTGCCAGGATATCTTTTCCGTAGGTCTTACGCAGATCCTCAACAACTGCAATGTCTTCTATAAGTAACCCTCCCAGAGACTACGAGGTCTAGCTGCAGTTATAACACTTTCGATGCCTTCAGTTCATTATCGATTTTGTGCATTCAAATTACATGCTCTCAATCAAGGATGTTTGCTTTTTTTCCTAAGAAAGGCGCGCGCATTATGGTGTGCGCGCATCTACTGGGTCTTAGTCCAGAAATGCGTGCAAGTTTCTTCACATTCAAATACTCACACTCTTACGAGTGAGAACATACATTTTGGCTCTTCCGATTTTCCTTGAAATTTTCACCTTTCCTTCTCTTTCTAAGCCCCATATGTATTTGGAAACTGTATTTCGGTGTACTCCGGTCTTTGTCGCAATTTCTTCGATTGATAAATCTCTGGGATACTCGTCTTCTAGGCATTTCAGAATTTTTTGGTCAACCGTTTCACTCATTTGAAAGCACTGATGAACACTATTATTGAACAACGTTTATATATTTGGCTGTTTATCAATATTGTGCATTAATAAACATCGATGCATTGGGGGGGGGGAATCCATTCACCATGAAGCTTCGAGCAGACTACGAGTAGCCAAAAGAGACAAACGCCCATTGCATCATAAGTTTCTAAGAGTGAAAGAGTGGAGTAGTAATTATCGTTCAGTCAATAACTTGTTGCTCCACTTGATGCGGAAAAGTAAAAGCGAAGGCTCCAAAAGACTTTATTTGTGGCATCTTTTCAAATTCTGTCAATACACTGACAAAAAACCGAATGAGCTAGTAGCACTCACGAGGAATCGCGTAGAGAAGCTTGTTCAAGAATACGCCGACAGCCTAAGAGATGCTTCACCAAGATATTCCAACCTGGCAATTGCAATTTTAAAATCATTTTTTATTGCAAATGGTTTCAAGCGAGCGAAAGCGTTGGAGTTAGAAACATACCATACACCACCACGCTTCAGAATCACTCCAGAATATATACCGACAAAGTCTGAGGTGTACAGAATGGCAGATTCGGCCTGTTCATTGCGTAATCGAGCCATTATCTTGACCTTATTCAGCACAGGCTTGCGCAACTCAACTCTCAGAGCGATACTCTACAAGGATGTGGTTGAAGAGCTGAAGGGCGATTTCACAAACATAATGGTGCCGGTTTACCCGGAGATGAAAAAAGTTGTACCAAATGCTTGCAAAGGTAGAATTCCTTACTATACTTTCACCTCTCATGAAGCAACGCAAGCAGTAAAATTGTACATTAAAGAAAGAGCAGAGAGGCATGGAAGAATTGAGGATTCTGAACCTCTCTTTCGCTCTGAGTATAACCAAATCGATAGGGACCGCAGGAGAAGGAAGATACTTACACCAAGGTGTCTTCAGCTAATTGTCAAATCTACAGCTAAGAAAGCAGGGATAAGCCAATGGAGAGCTGTTCACCCTCATTGTTTGCGCAAAGCCTTCGAAACAGTTCTCCACAGCCAACTCATAGACGGCTCTAATCTAGATTTAAAGACACAGGAATTTTTCATGGGTCATGTCTTACCCGGGAGCCAAGACCCATATTTTGATCGTTCAAAAGTGGAACATATGCGAATGCAATATTCACTGCTAAGGTTTGGAAGAACAATAATCGAGAACAAATTTAAGGTTCTTAAAGCAGCTGTTGCCCGAGCGTTCGAAGATACGGATATAGATCCTGATCAAGTTATTGAAGAGTACGTTACAATGAAACAAGGTCAACGTGCACTCATGAATTGAGAAAAGAGTTCAATTCAATCTGTTTTGTCTTCTTCTGCCTCGTCAGAAGGGGATCCTTGACCTTTGTCGAAACTTCGCTTTGATTGTCTTCTAATGCGCGCGCGCTTTCCTTAATTGTACTGAATGGTAATCCCTGTTCCGGCTTCCGGTTGTGGGTTGCGTGATTCTGATTTTTTTGTTCGTACAAAGGTGTTGCGTTCATTTCAGACCTACAATGAGTTTCCCTGCTCTGCTCGATTTCCTTGATGGTGATTCGCAGAACTCTCAGTAGTTCGTCAGAATTGATTGCCCAAGAACCTTTAGTGCCAGATAAGGCATATCCAGTTTTGTCGACACCTAGAAATTTAGATACGGCTTCCAAAGCTCGTAAGGCTTTGGTCAACTCTCTATCACTCTGATTGAATACAAGTTTTGAATATTCCCCACGCAGATGCTCGATCTTGCTTCTATCATAGTATGCATCCATACTTCCAAGTAGTTTGTGACCCATAAAAACTTCTTGAGTCTTTATATCCAGTCTGCTTCCATCTATCAACGGGGCACATAACACCCAAGTCGCGAAAGTCTTGCGAAGGGTATGAGGGGTGACGTCTGCCCATTTTTCTATCGCTGCTCGTTTGGCTGCTTCTTTTACGATCAATTGTACTTCTCTCGACGTCAAAGGTTTGAAGATTCTCCGCTTCCAATGGAGCCTACTTGGTTCGGAAATGAAGACAGGTTCGCCTTCATCTATTTTCCCGAATCTCCGCACTCTCTCTTTAATATAAAGCTGTAATGCTTCTGTCGCCTCAGGACTAGTAAAAACGCTATATTCGATGCCACCTTTGCATGCATTTGGCACGATCTTTTTCATCCCCCGGTGAACCCTGATGTGAATATTACTTAAGCCATTGTCCAATTCCTTTTTTACTTCCCCATACAAAATCGCCCTTAATGTTGAATTTCTCAAACCCGTCGAGAGAAGTACCAAAACTATGGACCTGTTCTTCAAACTCCCTGCAACATTAGCCATTTTTAGTGCTTCCGCCAAAGTGGGAACGTACTCGGGTTTTTTCCTGCCACACATACGTAGGGAATAACTCTCAACACTAAGCTCTTTGTCACCTTTAAACCCGTTGATCCTAAAAAAGGTCTTTAACACTTGCATCATAGTGTTTGCATAACGTGGGCTTTCGACTTTCAGGTCGCAGAAATCTTGAACGCGGTTCGTCAAATCTTCTTTGCTTAAACGCAAAAGATCATCTGGACCGATAAAGTCAGTTTCTTCCTTTCCGACAAACTTGCAAAAAGCATAAAGAATGGAACAATAAAGATCTCTTGATGCTTGACTACCTCCTATTCTTTTGAGGTGCAATAGAAGCCTATTCACACTTGCGCAACTACTTTTCCACCCTGAAACCTTGAAGCGCTCCTCCCAAGCACGGACCATTCATGCGCAACTCCCGCAAAGCGAATCTAGATTGTACATCAATCGCCCAAAAGAAGAATCAAACGCAAGCAAGTTACCTGAAATATTACGAACCTCCAGTTTCGCAATAAAGAAATATGTCGAACCCAGGGTTTCGCAATACATAGTAGCGCGCGCGAGATTAACTGACATGTCTCCATTGATCATTTGTGAGCACCTCGCTTGACGTTGATTAATTGTAGCCAAACGGGCAGTCTGGCCAAAAATGTGAAAACATCGATTTCTTGATTTTCAGCGAGTAGAACCTCTCGGAGAACCCATTCTTTGGGTAGCTGCGTAAAGGCAAAGTTTCTGATTCTTCGAATGTTTATCTTAGTTCTAGACATCGATACTAAGCCTCCACCTAATAAATATGCGATTGCACGCGCGACACAAGACTTTCAAAGAATGGAAGCCATAACAGAAACCGTGGTGTCATGCCTCTATTCATGGTGAAAAAGAAATACCTGGACTTCTACAGGTTCGGCAAGAAAGACGTGGAGTTGCGAGCGATTAAACCTCAATGGAAAAACAGCCAGCCAGAAGACATGGCATTTATTCAGTGTGGAAAGCAGATTTTGAGGAAGAAGCGCGCGCGCGCTCAGAGAAGTTACAATCTGAAAACAAATTCTTGAATTACAATATCAATGGTAGTATTGATTCATAAAATTTTATAACTTCTTGAGTACAATAGAAAAAAGGTAATTGTATGAATACTGAGCAACTAATCAAGAAATTGAGAGAATCTAATCTTTACGCAGAGTGCCCGTGTGGCGGCGAGTTCAAACTATCCAGATCAATCTTATTTGACGGAACAAAACCCTTTCCCGAGAAAGCGTTGGAAATTCAAAAACGCCTTAAAAAAGAACTGAAAGACCGTGAAGACGAGCTCAAGAAAAGAAGGAAATTGGCGACTAAGAAGGCCCAGATCACAACAAAAGCAGTTAATATTGGGAAAAACCTTGAAAAGGTGCTGCCAACCATGAGGGATTTCAAGTGGACTGTACCCGATTCCAAATTCTTAGGAGATCCAATCGATTTGATAGTTTTCAATGGTCTTTCCGTAAATAAGGTGAAATCCATAAATTTCATCGAAGTAAAAAGTGGGAAAGCACGTTTGAATAACCATCAAAAAGCGATAAGAGATGCAATCGAAGAACAAAAAGTATCTTACAAGGTGTTTAAATGACAGCCTTGTTTGGAGAATTTCAGCAATTCAGAAGAATTCTTTGTGTTTGCCCTATTTGCGGAGATCTTGTAAGAGTATCTGATCTACGTCTAAAAACCAAAGGCCCTGCTGTTCGAACGTGGCTTGATGATTTTGAAATAAAAGAACAAAGATTATCCAATAAAGAAGAACTATTTGGAGAAAAAGAAGAAAAACTTAGAGAAAAAGCTCGAGAAAAAGGAAGGAAAGAGGCCGAAAAAGCGTTTCGTAGAGCAATATGTCCATCTTTAAGAGCCCTAAAATTAGATCCTTTTGACGTGAAGCCGATTCTACACCCTATCGATTTTGTGGTGTTTAAAGGTATGAATAAGGAAGAATCAATAAGTGACATCATGTTATTGTCCAAACCTTATAGTTGCCCATCACTAAATTTGATTAGACGCGACATCAAAATTGCAGTGTCAAAGAACAGATATGATTGGCAAGTTGCCAGAATAGATGAAAAAGGAAATATTAAGTTTGAATAAATCCGCGCGCGACATGCATGTTTCAGTCTTTTTTCGCTCTAAGTGCTTCTCTTAATGCTTGTAGGATTTCGTTGCTTTGCATTGTAGCTAGTTTTTCTTTGTTGTGCTCCAACCATTCCGCGATTTTTTGTGCTTGGGCTTTGTCGCTGCCTCTTTCAATGAGGTATTCGGTTTGCACTTTTATTGTATCGGTCTTTTCCGCTAAAGTACTGGAGGGTGTTAACATTATGATAGTGTTGTGGATCAGAGGTTTTTCTAAGACCAGGTTTTTACTTAGGTTCATCCGTCCGAACTTGTGTCTTCCGTGGACAATAGATTTTATCATGACCCCTTCAAGGTTGTATTTCTCCAAGTGCTCTTTGATCTTTGCCATATGAACTGCTTCGTTGAAGTTGCTGGTCTCGTAGGTGACGCAGAACATGGGTCTGGCGGGTTTGATCTCAACGAACTTGCCTTTACCACTATCAGTATCTATAACGTAGAAACCCCGCTTCTTGGCTGGCTTAACAGTTTCTTCTCCGTTATCCAAGTTCACTTTAACTTGCTCTGCTTGGTCAAAGGCCCAATATTCAGGCGAGCCCGGATTGAACAATCTTTCTTCTGAGTAGGCTACATGGTAATGTCCCATCAGAATATAGTCAAGGCCAAGATTTTTAAGGAAACCTCGTGAGACTTCTGCATGGACATCGGGTACCCCGGGATAGTCCAGGAGTTGATGGAAAACGCCTATTTTGGTCTCTGCGTTGGTTTGGACATCTCGAACGAGTTTTTTGATCTCTTGGCGGGCGTTGAAACCCACATAGCCTAGCCCGATGAAACATGCGTCTCCGATCTCGAAAGTTGGGTTTCTCCTGTTAAGGTAGATAGTGTCGGATACGTCGCGGATGAGGTGGAGGGTGTCTCCTCCATATTTTTCAAAAAGGATTTGAGGTGAGTCGTGGTTGCCTCGTATCAGGATTAATGGACAGTCGAGGCTTGAGGTTTCTTTTAGAAACTTACGAACTATTCCTGGATGAGGTCTGTATTTGTGAAAGATGTCTCCAGCCATGACATACGCGTCCACCTTGAGTTGTTCAACCTTTCGAGTAACCGTAAGGAAAGCATCAAGAAAATCTTTCCATCTGTGCTGATTGTTGAATTGACGCATGCCCAAATGAAAATCTGCGGAAAGTGCAATCTTCAAACTGAAGCCTCGCCGGGGTCTCTAAAGTTCATCAGGAAACTCAAATTTTTCAACATTATCTTTTGCGGTCTCCTCCAGCCAGGCACTTTCAAAGTCAACGCTTTTACCTCCATGTTTGGTTTTCCGGTCTGACCGAACCTTGAACCGAACGGAAATTGGAAAGGCTTCCCCCATGATCAAAGCTTCACCTCTCTCAAATCTCGGAAGCTTACGTATCACCTCCTCAGTGACGTTCTCAGCGCTTTCCCTTATTCTAGCAAGGTCCGCTGGATTCTTAACCTTCATCACTATGTTAGTTACACACTGGCTGAGAACTGTGGAATCCAGCCTGTTAGGCCGCTGCGAAACCACTACCAGAGAAACACCGAATTTTCGGCCTTCAGCCGCTAAAGTGCGCATTACAGCACTGCTGGACACTGTCTCTGCAGAAGGTGCAAAACGGTGAGCTTCCTCAACAATCAGGACTAATGGAGGAATTTCACCTTCTTTTCTCGCTTGAAAGATCCTTTGGAGAATGCTGGTTACCACAAACTGTTGGATCCTTTCCTTAACCCCAGACATGGCTGCAACCGATATTTGATTGGCACTAACCATCTCTTTGATTAGAGGCTCACTTGTGCCAATGAAGCCTGTATTGGCTAAGTTTCGCAAGTAATTCCGAGCCCACGTTGCCGCTGCAGCCTCTGAAGCTGATCCACCCTGTGCTATGGCATCCGCTCTGTTCAATATGTCCTGGATAGTGTATTCTGGTTTGGTTCTTCTAAGGTCTTGAATGATCTCATGCAATATGCTGGTGGAGCCTTCACCCATACCCGTAAAGTGTTGGAAGTCATAGGCTGAGATTTCCTTCACGTCCAACGTGTAAGTGTTTAGACCAACCGCAGTGCCTACACTGTAGAGCATTCTGTTAACTTCCTTAGGCATAGTTTGTGCCATAGGGATGTACTCGTTGTGGGGATCAATTATGAGAATAGCAGCTTTATGCTTAGCGAGTTCTTCACATAACAAACCTAGAAAGTATGATTTTCCGCAACCTGTCATGCCTATGACACTGAGGTGTCTCTGAAGCAGACCGTTTATGGGAAAAGTAACTGGAGAACCGTCCAATGCTCTGCCTACTGATAAAACACCTAGCTCGTAAATAAGTTTACGCGCTTCTGAGTTTAGACTTCGCACTTCAGGATTCTTGTCAGCTACAAAGCTTATAGGTTCACTGTATATTTGCGGGCCGTCACCTTCATCACGAATCACCCCAATGAGGACACAGCGGAGGATGTAGCTCTTCGGGGACCGTTGGATGATTTTGTAGGCTAGACGCTCATTCTCACTCATCAAGTAGAGGTCTTGTTCAGAAACGTCAGCCCAAGTGACCTTGTTGGACACCTGCAATAACATAGTCTCAGCCAAAGTGCTGTGGGCGATTATGGTCCCTCTACGCAGAGTTCCAGCCTTCTCTATGGAAGAGACAACTAGAATCTCTTCGTTTTTTCCTTGACCTATTACACTTCCCAAAACTTCGGTTTCACTCATCCAAACAGCTCCTCCTTACCGCTCCATCAATCTTTGAGACATTTTTGCTGACTTGTAACCGAAATGGGTTCTCTTCCGTGCCTCCATCCTCAGTCTAACACGCTCATCTTCCGATAAGCCGTGAATAACATAGTTAAACATGAGATCTGCCTCTCTCTTGGTTACACGTGCATGTTCATCCGCCTTGCTGAAAACAGGGTTCATACCGTAATGTGCCCTCGTGGCCCAAAACAGAAGGTTTTCTATACACTCCAAAAAATGGCTTTCTTGCTGTTGAAGGAGTTCAAAGCGGTAGTTCCAGTTCTTGAGGTTGAGGTAGAATGTGACATAGACATGGCTGATGCCTATACGCTTTGCGTGTGCGTCGATCACGGGTATGGGTTCAATATACTCACCATGAACATGCATTACTGAGTTCATGATGTGAATGTCATATAGGCTTTTGACACCTAAGTGTTCCGCTAAATAGTTGGCTCCTGTGCGTTTGAGGAAACCTGATAGGAGAATGTCCTTTCTGAGACATTGGTTCACAAGCGGGGAATAGAGTGTCTCATAAAAGCTTTTGAAGTGTTCCTTGTATTCCTTGCTGTCCTTCACAGTGGGATAGAAAACTGTTAACGTGATTGTTCCGTCAACCAGAACCATGGAGCCGTCAGCCACTCCGCTTTTGATAGTCTTAGCCAGGGCTTCATATAACGAGTGCTGCATCAAGAGCCTTCTAAACCGGTCGGTTTGATAGTTGTCGACATGAAAGAGGTAGATGTCGCTGCTGTGATCAACCTCTATATCCTCACCTACCACTGCTGCTTTGAAGACGGTGAAGGGAGTATCGTAAGCACTATTATAACCTGAATCAACTGAAAAAAGTTTTCTGGATTTTTTAGCCTCAGCTTGATGAATCCTTATCTTATGCTTTATTTCTTTTATGCTCCTGTCTTGTTCAAGCATGGCCTCTTTCACTTTTTCTCGGGCTTCTTCTAGATTCTCGATATTCAATTTGATGTAGGACATTTACGCGTCTCCTTCAAGACTTAGAGGCGAAACTAGGCTGTTGCCTCTTCGTTTTTCCACTTTGAAGATGTGGGCTGGCAGTGAGTCGAAGGTGTTGTCGTGGGTGACCACTATGAGCTGTTCAAAATTGTGGGTGCCTAGGAAGTCTCTGAGCTTGGCGCGATACAATTCATCCAAATGGATGGTTGGTTCGTCTAGGAGTAATAGTTGATTTTTGGTGAGAGAGGTGCAGATGGCTAAGCGTAGGGCCAAGGCTGCGCAGGTGGTTTCTCCTCCACTTAGAGAGTTCACTGGAGAAGGTTCACCGTTCCTTGTGACGTCGACGTTTCCTTCTTCGTCAATGGCGGCGTAGTCTATGTTGTCGTTGGAGAGCTCTTGGTAGAAAGCGTGGAAGGCTTGAGAAACGTTGAGCACATTGTTTTTCCGCATCACAGGCTGAATTACTTCTCTAAGGCTTTTTCTTAGAACCTCTAGGAGCTTGTTCTCCATTTTTAACTTCTGAACCTGTTTCCAGGCTTTTCTCTTTTCTTGTAACTGTTTTTCAGCCTGTTCAATCTGGTCTGCATCTTCCGCCATGGACTTTTTCAGTCTCTTTGTGCCTTCCGTGGTTTCAACTTGATTTTTGTGGAGAACCATAACATTATTGTCTGCTTCCGTGTGTTCTTTTGGATCATAGTTTTCGGCGACCTCTTTCTTTGAGGATTGCAGCTCGCTTAACTGAAGCTTCAACTGTTTTAGGGTTCCTTTCTCTCGAAGTAGCATGGTTTCTAAATCCTTCTTTGCCGCCATCTGTTTTTCTGCTTCCTTAGCCAGCTCTGCTTTTGATGTGACTCCACGGAGTTTTTCGGTAACCATTGCTAAGGTCTTAGGGGTTTCCTTTATCTCAGCCATTTTATCTCTGTTTTCTTTAATCCCATATTTGATCACTTCGATCCTAGTGTTGACTTCCTCATTTTCCTCTCTGCAGCCTTCCAACATTCCAATCTGACCGAGTGCCTTAACATATTCTTTGTCAGCCGTTTGGGCAAGATCCACTTTCTTCTTCAAGTCGTCTAGCAGACTTTGAACATGAGCTCTGATCTCCTCGAGAGCAGCATAATCGGTTGTCAGTTTATCCACAGTTTTCCCTGTTTCTCTTTTGATTTCTTCTTTGTGTTCTTTGGGTACAGTCTGGAAACAGGTGGGGCATTCTCCAAGTTCAGCCACTCTCTCAACTTTTCTTTTTTGATTTTCGATTTCGGCGAATGCCTTAACAGCTTCCTCTTTCAGCCTATCCAGTTTTTTCTCAAGTTCAGACTGCTTCCTCTCTAGTTCTGGAAGGATTTCCTTTTCTTTTTCTAGCGTCTGCAGGTGCTCTCCAAGGATTTTTAACTGTTTTATTTGCCCCTCAAGTTTGGATCGTCTCTTAGTGGATTCCTGAAGTGCATCATTGTCTCTTTTGAAAAGTGTTTCCAAATTGTTCTTTTGCTGAAGTGCAGTTTCTATCCGCCTCTTTTCTTTTTCCAGATCTTTTTCTAGCTGGATGAACTGTTTGTTCTTTCCGTAGGTTTTCTCGGCTTCTACGGCCTTCTCAAAATTCTCTTCAAGGGATTTTAAGCTAGCGGAGGAGTTTTTGATCTCATTGTTTTTTCCGTTTATTTGAGTTTCAAGCTGACTCAGCTTTTGTTTTAGGTCTTCAAAGATCTTCAGCTGCTGTTCTGCCGGTTCCAGCCTGTCCTCTATTTCCTTCAAGAAGGATGTGAGCATCCCAAGTTCTTCCCTGCTTTTTTCAAGTCTGTCTTTAAGATCCTCTATCTGTTTTTCCAGCAGTTCGAAGCCGCTGGCTTTCTCTTGGGCTTCGGCCAACTCGTTTAAGACTAGATTCCTCGCGTCGCCTAAGGTTCCCCATATCTTCTCGTACACATCGAGGCCTAGAAGCTTGTCTAAGCGTTCCCTTCGCTTTCCAGGCTGGGTCTCCAGCATCTCTTTGATTTCGCCTTGGGACGCGTAGATGGCAGCTAAGAAAGTGGAGGAATCAACGTCCAAGAGGTCTTCTATGGATTTGGAGACTGCTGATGCGCCTTGGACAGCCAATTTCCAGTCTGTTTCCTCAAAAATTGACAGTCTGGCTTTTTGCGTCTTCTTCGAGTAGATTGTTCGGTCAATTTTGTATCTGCCTGAATTTATTGAGAAGGTCAGTGAGATTTCAGCCTTTTCCGCCCCTCGACGGATCAACTCGTTGCTGTTAACATTTCCTGCATATCTTCCGAACAAGGCGAAGGAGATAGCCTCAAGAATACTGGTCTTTCCAGCCCCTACCTCGCCAAGAAAAACGTTTAAACTAGGGTAAAACTCGATGTCAGAATCCTCATGACTCTTAAAATCTTTTAGAACAAGTCTTTCAATCATACGACCCAACCCCTTTAACAATACTCATCATCACAGATAAAAGCGGATGCTTTTTTGGGTTCTCATGACTATCTCGGTGCACAAGAGATTTAATGCTTTTATGCTATCGTTGAGTGGGGATTGATAATGGTGTGTTTGCAGTGGTAAGTTTGGCGTTTTACGGTGGCGTAAATGAGATTGGTGAGAACAAGGATTTGTTGAAAGATGGCAATGTTAAGGTTTTCTTGGATTTCGACCAGCCTTTCAATATGGGCTGTGATTTTTTTACGGGTTGGCTGTCTCCTAGAGGTATCAACGGGTTAGGAGACTATTTCGAGTTTGGGTTACGCGCGCGCTAGTCTGTGCCCATAAAAGGGAAAAGAATTAAGTGAGATTTTCTAGTGCCATGTAGGTCTTTTCTTTAAGCTTAGCGCGCGCGTTAGGGAAAGTACTTATCTGTAATTGATTAATACATTTACATTAAATATAATACCAAAAAGACCAACAAAGAGTCCTACAAATGAGGTATCTGGATGGTTGAAATAACTTGTTATGGTGGAGTAAACGAGATCGGAGGAAACAAATTTCTATTAAAGTTTAGCAATGGATCAATCTTTCTTGATTTTGGTTTATCATATAAAGAAGAATCACTCTTTTTTGAAGAGTTCCTTCAACCAAGATCAAACTGTAAATATCATGATTTAACAAGGCTTGGGTTATTACCCAAACTAAATGGAATTTATAGGAAAGATGTTTTTTGCCCCGAGGGTCTCAAAGCTTGTGCGCCACCAGGTCTGGATTTCTGGGAAAGCGACTTGAAATGTTACGAAGACTCTGTTCAAGAGAAATCGTGGACTCCTGATGCGGTCTTCATCTCACACGCTCATATGGATCATTGCGGATACATTCCATACTTGGGAGATATTACTCTAATCTGCTCAGAAACAACACAAAAATTAATGGAAGCCATACCCGACGTGGCCAGCTTAGGCGGATTCGATGGTGAATTAACAGAGATTGAATACAGAACAGTAAAGACAAGATCAGCAAGTGCCCTATTCCCAGATTCTCCTTATATAAAGAAAAAAGACCCCCAAGATAGAACTTTTCAAACAGTAGCAAATAAAGCAAAAGCAACAACTGCTAACGGAATTAATATCACAGGCTTCGATGTAGGTCACTCTATCCCAGGCTCTATGGCTTGTCTAATAGAGGCAGATGGTAAACAAATTCTTTACACTGGTGACCTTCGATTTCACGGCAGAATCCAACCAACACTGGATGCATTTGATGACCTTAAACCAGATGCCATGATTTGTGAAGGAACAAGAATAGATGAAACGATACCTGACGATGAACTTCGCGTCCAGGCAGACATATCTTCTCTGATTTCGAGAACTGATGGATTGTTTATGGTTGGTTTTGCATGGAAAGACATCGAACGCTATGAAACAGTGAGAGATTCTGCCAAGTCAGAAGATAGAACACCTGTATTTGACCCTCGATTAGCCTATCTTTTGGCGAGGTTGGGACGTGATATTTACGCTGAGGGAGCCAAAGTATTTCTTGAAAGAAGTGACAGTATGATCTATTCGCCAGATGATTACACCAGACAAAAACACAAGATTGGTGTAATTCCTGTAGATGATTGGGATAGCAAAAGCGATCCAAAAATTATAGATACCATTCACAAGGATAATGGAGTTTCAGCTATTGAACTTCGTGCAAATCCTGAAAGCTATGTTCTCCAACTTGATTATTTCCGCTTCAAGAATATTCTCGACATAGAACCTCCTTCCGACTCCGTGTACGTAAGAACACAATGCGAGCCATTTAACCCACGAATGGAACTCTCAGAAACCCGAATGATTAACTGGCTCAAACACTTCAATATAAATGAACGTAATAACCACGAACCTTATCAAATACATGCTAGTGGACATGCAAGTGGAAAAGAAATCCAAGAATTAATAGAAAGGGTAAAGCCGAAGAAATTGATCCCAATTCATACACAAAAACCAAAACTATTCCACAATAACTATGGTGACAGGACCTTACCTCAAAAGAATGCCCTAATACAACTCTAAAATGCTGCGAATGAGAGCGCGATAATTGAAATTTAATTCCTTCCTTACAGCAAAGCCAATAACTTCAAACCCTCTATCAGAACAGTCAAAGCGAAAAAAATCAAGATAATTCCTAGAAGGCGAACAACGTAAGAGTAATATTTGCTCTTGATAAAGGACTTCGACCTGTCCACGACCAAGGCGACGAATGTCATTGAACCCATGAGAAAAGCGTAGAATCCCAGCAGGAAAAAAATTGTTGCTGAGGCATCGGTTTTCAGAGTTTCCAGGATAATTGGACTTCCGACAGAAAGCCAAAAAAGGTAAGTGTGCGGATTTAGGAGGTTTGTAATGATGGCTCGTTTGAAGGTTTCTTTTCTCTCGATTACAATTTCGAATCTACTGGTTTTGGTTCTAAGATTCTCCAGACCTATGTGGATTAGGTAACAAGCACCAAATATGGAAATTAGGCCAATGACTAAAGCATGTTCTGCAAGAGTTGACAACGCAAGTAATGTAAGCAATACTATTGTTGAATCAGTAATCAGAGGAGATACCGCGACTTTGAATCCCTCCTCCTTTCCGAATTTTAATGTTTCAGCTATGACCAAAGCGAGCATCGGACCAGGAGACAGTCCCGCAACCAGTCCAAGAATAATCCCTGGAAACAAAGATTCAAAAGCATTTACCATGCAAATGAGTGCGTGAGGATTCACATATCAATCTTCTGTTATGTGTGGGGCGGGCGCTTCTTATATTCCTCTTCTTCTTCAGTCTCATAAGAATAAGACTAAAGTCTTCTTCGTCAAACCCATAAGACTAAACTCCCACACTGTCTCAACTGAGCGCGCGCTTCCGAATAACTAAATTTAACCTCCAACATTCGCGTGCACGTTTAGAATTTCTTTGCTCATTAACTCAATTTCTTGAGCGGATAGACGTCTTGTTTCTTGGGTTATGTAATTGGTCAATTCATCAATCTTTAGAACTTCAACGTTGGATGGG
>Ga0224506_10000758_pt1 | contig 25356 bp, 18 predicted proteins | sample SF_Jan12_sed_USG_2_FD_169108 | JGI IMG/M metagenome (GOLD analysis project Ga0224506, IMG submission 169108) | Sediment microbial communities from San Francisco Bay, California, United States - SF_Jan12_sed_USGS_8_1 | ecosystem: Environmental > Aquatic > Marine > Sediment | place: USA... | reverse complement strand
ATATGCCCATCGTGAATTTGAGGAGATGTCGAAGGAAGACCGTATCCGTGCGTGTTACCAGCACTGTTGTTTACGCTATGTAATGAGCGAAAAAATGACGAACCAGAGCTTGAGAGAGCGGTTTAAATTATCTGAAAAGAAATCAGATGCCGTATCACGCGTTATCAGAGATACCCTGGAAAGGGATTTAATAAAACTAGAAGACCCTGAAAATGCTTCAAGACGGTATGCTAAGTACGTTCCTTTCTGGGCTTAGTTTCATTTGTGGACAAAAGTAAAATATGAAACTGTTTTCCATAAGCTATTGATTTATAAGGCTCTCTCATTTGGAAGCAAATCGCTGATGATTATAAACTATACAAATAATGGATGAAATGTGAGTATCACCGAAGACCAATTAGAACATCTCTGCCTCGACTGGTTTAAATCCATCGGTTATGACTATGTCTGCGGCTACGATATTGCCCCTGATGGCGATAGCCCGGAGCGTATCGACCACCGTCAGATTGTTTTATTTGATCGTCTGCTTTCACAGCTGCAAAAAATTAACCCGCATATTCCTGTTTCGGTTTTAGAAACGGTCTCTCAGCAAATCGCTAAGCCTGACACCCCGATACTGATTAAAAGTAATAATGCCTTTCATCGTCTGTTGTTGGAAGGGGTTAAGGTTGAGTTTAAAGACGGAGACAAATCTAAAACCGATTATGTACAACTGGTTGATTTTACTAATGTCGATAACAACCAGTTTTTAGTGGTTAATCAATATACCATTACCGGCAGTAAAGGCAACCGTCGACCGGATGTGATTGTGTTTATTAATGGATTGCCTCTTGCGGTGATTGAGCTTAAAAACCCCGCCGATGAAAGCGCCGATATCTGGTCGGCTTATCAGCAGTTACAAACCTATAAAGATGAGGTCTCTGATTTATTTACCTTTAATGAGGCATTGGTGGTGAGTGATGGTTTAAATGCCAGAGTGGGTTCATTAACGGCGAATAAAGAACGCTTTTTGCCTTGGCGTACTATTGAACATGAAGATGATAAGCCTGTGTTTGAATATCGTCTCGAAACTTTAGTAAAAGGCTTCTTTAAGCCCGAACTGTTTTTAGATTACATCCATTACTTTATCCTTTTCGAAAACCCCGCCGCAGGCGCTTTTGAGCAAGGCGGTGATACGTTAATTAAAAAGATTGCCGGTTATCATCAGTTCCATGCAGTGCGTGAGGCAGTGAAGGCTACTGTGATTGCAGCGCAGAAAGATGGTGCCGCGGAAAAACGTGCAGAGTATGCCGATAAGGTTGAGCCGGGTTCAGGTAAGGCCGGGGTGGTGTGGCACACTCAGGGATCGGGTAAGTCGATTTCGATGGTGTGTTATGCCGGTAAGTTATTGGCGCAACCTGAAATGAATAACCCAACTATCGTGGTGGTGACAGACCGAAACGATTTAGATGGCCAGTTATTTAACACCTTTAGCATGGCTTCTGAAGCCTTAAAGCAAACCCCTGTGCAAGCGGGTGATCGTGATGAGTTGCGTGACATCTTAGCCTCGCGCCAATCGGGCGGGATTATTTTCACCACCATACAAAAGTTTGCCCTGTTAGCCGAAGAAAGCAGTCACCCGGTGTTAAGTCAGCGACATAATATTGTTGTGGTCAGTGATGAAGCGCACCGTAGTCAATATGGTGATAGAGCTAAGTATGTAGAAATCAAAGATAAAGACGGCAATGTTATTGATTTTAAATACACCTATGGTTATTCCAAACATTTACGCGATGCATTACCCAGAGCTTCATTTATTGGTTTTACCGGCACACCTATATCCGCAGAAGATAAAGATACCCGTGCTGTGTTTGGTGATTATGTTTCTATTTACGATATTCAGGATGCGGTAGACGATGGTGCAACCGTACCCATCTATTATGAATCACGCTTAGCTAAGCTGGATATTAATCAGGCTGAAATGGAAGCACTCAATGATGAGGTGGAGGAGGTCATTGAAGATGAAGAGGACGTCGCAACACGAGAAAAAACCAAATCACACTGGGCCGCCTTAGAAAAACTGGTCGGCAGCACACCGCGTATGGAACAAGTAGGCAAAGACCTGGTTGCTCATTTTGAAAGCCGTATTGCTACTATGCCCGGCAAAGGCATGATCGTGTGTATGAGCCGTGAAATTTGTGTGGATATGTACAATGCTATCGTTGCCATTAAGCCCGAGTGGCATGATGCCGACCCGGCCAAAGGCGCGATTAAGATTGTTATGACCGGCTCGGCATCGGATAAAGAAAAGCTGCAACCGCATATCTACAACAAAGAAACTAAAAAGCAATTTGAAAAACGATTTAAAGATGTCAACGACCCACTGCAACTGGTGATTGTGCGTGATATGTGGCTGACCGGCTTTGATGCGCCGAACTGTCACACCATGTATATCGATAAACCCATGAAAGGCCATAACCTGATGCAGGCCATCGCCAGGGTTAACCGCGTGTTTAAAGACAAGCCCGGTGGTCTGGTGGTTGATTACATCGGCATTGCCAGTGAGTTAAAGCATGCGTTAAAAACCTATACCGACTCAAAAGGTAGAGGTAAGCCCACATTAGATACCCGCGAAGCCTATGCCATCTTGTTAGAAAAGATGGATATAGTGCATGGCATGTTTGCTGCACATGGAAGTGCGAATGTCGCGGGAGGCAGGACGCCGGGAGCGAATCATGGCTTCGATTACAGTGAATATGAAACAAAGGCATTGCAACTGTTACCCGGTGCAATGAATCATATACTGGGTTTAGAAGATGGCAAAAAACGATTCTTAGATGTAATGGCTGCCATCAGTAAAGCGTTTACCTTATCCGGCACACTCGATGAAGCGGATAAGCTTAAAAAAGAAATCGCTTTTCTCTCTGCTGTAAAAGCGGCCATTAGTAAATTCACCAGCATTGATAAACGCCGTACTGACGAAGACAAGAACTCAGCTTTAAAGCAAATAATCGATAATGCTATTGTTGCTGATGGTGTGGCGGATGTATTTGAACTAGCAGGGCTAGATAAACCTAATATTGGATTGCTTTCAGATGAGTTTTTAGAAGATGTAAAAAACATTCCGCAACGTAACCTGGCAATGGAACTATTAGAAAAACTATTACGCGATGAAATAAAAGCGCGTATGAAAACCGATGTGGTGTCTGAAAAGAAATATTCAGACCGGATAATGGAAACTCTACGAAAATATCATAATCGAGCTATTGAAACTGCTCAGGTTATCGAAGAACTGATTGCTTTGGCTAAAGAAATGGAAGCTGATTTAGCAGCTGCCGATAAGTTAGGGCTTAATCCAGATGAAATCGCATTTTATAGGGCGCTTGTGCAGAATGAATCTGCTGTTCGTGAGCTGGGTGATAATAACTTGCGAGAGCTTGCTAAATACGTGACTGAACAACTGCGTAAAAGTACCACCGTAGACTGGCAAGTTCGAGACAGTGTACGAGCAAAATTGCGCAATCTGGTCAGACGGGCATTAAGAAGATGGAAATACCCACCCGACGGTGCCGATGAAGCCGTTGATTTGTGTTTAAGGCAGGCGGAAGTTTTGAGTCAAAGCTGGGGTAGCTAGATACTGCTTTACCACATCAGGAGTCGTATCAGCCTAACTAGGAGTGGTAGAAATAAGTTTGTAGATTAGATAGTTAAATAAAAAATTAAACAGCTTGTAGTATATCAATCCGCTTATAGATATGCATCATGATCGTATGTAAACATGGGCAAGATTATACCGCTTACCAAGCAATTAAATTAAAGGGGTTTAAGAGTAGTGATAAATGTAAAAGATATCTTCGCAATATCTAATGCCTGGTGGCTATCTGAAACCAAGGATTTTAGCTGGGTTCTTAAATTAGGTCATTTGCTAAAAGTGATTAGTATATTTATTTTTCGGAGTTTGTTGGTTCTTATTGGTTTGTTGATTGTGGCTTCTGTTTTTAATAGTCATTTTGAAGAGAGCTATAGCTTGTCTGAAGTGTCTATAGTAGAAGCTGCTTTCTACATTGTCAGTATTTTTCTGTTTCGTAGGTACTATCGGCTTTGTCGTAATGTAGATATGAAATTAAAGACGATCATTTATTTACCCCTTCGTAATATGGCTTTGTTCGTATTGATACTACTTGGGCTTATGCTTGGTTATATAATAGTATTCTCTGTTAATAAACCTACTGGTGCAGGTTATTTTATTGCTGTGAATGAAAACCCACTGCAGTTGATTTATCTATTGGTATTCTTGTTATGTATCTTGTTTTCTTCCCCTAAAAAGAAAGTACTCAGCCCAGTATTAATGGACGATACAAAGTCGGAGGTGAGTGATGCAGTTTTGTCTGAATAAGAAGATTAATTGCAAGTGGGCATTGTTTTACATTGTACTGGGTTTTATATCTAAGCCACTGTATGCAGCACCTATCGGAGCTGATGTACTAATATCAAACTGTAAAGAGTTTGTTGCAATATATGATCGCAAAGGTGAAGAGCAATTGCTTGCTGGGTTATCAACTTCTGTTTCTGAAGCAATGAGGGCAGGGGTATGTCGTGGCATAATAGAGGAACATAAAAATCACGATTCTAATTGTGATGTATCAGCATATACCATAGCGAATAGTATCGCAGCTGCTGTATATGTAGAAAGTGTTGAATACTTGCTTGTTAGTGCTTGTCAATGACAAATGATGTCGATAGAGGTAAGTTAAAACTAGCGCAGGCAGTTGATATTCTTTTTGGTATTTCACTGAGTAAACATCCGAAAATCAAAACAGCTTTAACATCACTGGTTAGAAATAAAGTAATTGAAAGTATCACTGAATCCCCAGGCGGTGGTCGAGGCAGCCGAGGTCAATCATGGGTGTTTCGAGATCAACTTAACCTATTACATAATGCGGTGATTATACAGGGTTTGTTTCCATCACTTAGCGATATTAAAAAATTACTTAAGAGTTCAGGGAAGTGTCCTGATCGCCAAAAATATGCGGGTATTGCACAGGCTATATTGATTGATAAGCAATCTATTGTAGGTATTTCTCTTTTGCGCGAAGAGGTTAAGTTGTTTATCGACATGCTTGGTAGTGATATAGACCTTTCAAAAAATAAACTACCGTCACCCTTCGAAACATTGCCTCAACTCATACTGCCGGAGTCAACTAGTGCTATACAGGCATTATTAGCTCAGGCTGCTGTATTATCGGCTGGTGATACTATGATGATTCATTACCTTAATAATGACCTGAAAGGAGCTTGGGCAGCTGCTCAACAGTTGCAGGGCGATAATTCTATACTTAATAAATATAAGGCTCTAATAGAGAAAAAGTATGCTGAAGCGCAGGAATTTGATGAATTACTAGAAATATTTAGATAAAGCTTGGTAGTGCAATGCACTAATTAATAATCGGTTCCGAACTTAAACAGAAGGAACCATAATGCAAACATTAGATAAAATCTTTAAAAACTGTTCTTACCAACTAGCTAGTTGTTATCTGGAACAGGCAAACCAACTTCACCATCAATTATCACTCGGTATTACGTTTAATGCTTTAGGCGGCAAACGTATACGCCAAAATACAAATATTGTACGTTTTAAAATTGGCCGTAAATGGCGGTTTCTTTACCTTATAAAAGATCGAAGGTTAATTCCTTGGTGTTTGATCAGTCGTCAAGATTTCGAGAAAACACTAAAGCGAAGATACAAGTAGTGTTAATGCTACTTATTTTAATCATTTTATAAAGGCAAAAAATATTATGACTATTTCAATAACGTCACGCCAATCGCTTAGTTCAGTTATTAAAAGCAGTGAGTTTGATGAAAATGGCCTACCGTTAAAGGTAGCTAATCTAAATTTTGAGCGTTTGAAACACAAAACAACTGCTACAGATGAAGCCGAAATGACAGTGGACGAATGGGATATAGCAGAACGTGAATATCGTCGTTTTCTGGCATTAAAGTGTTTCTATCCTGCAGTTTCACTTGTACCTAATAAGTTGGTAGATAAAATCTGGCATGCACATATTTTGGATACCCGCGCATACCGTGAGGACTGCGAGCAAGTGTTTGGCCGTTTTGTAGATCATTACCCATATTTTGGTATTTATGGTGATGATGATTATCAAGCACTTCAAAATAGTTTTAATCAAACCATTGCTTTGTATGAGCGTCATTTTGGTCTTTACCCAAAGGGCGACGGAGTAGTGGCTGCACGCTGTGGTGAGGATCATTCTTGTCATGCACCATCATCGTGTGCTTGTCGTATATCGGGTGCTTGTAAATAAATAGTGATGTGTGGCTGTGATATTTCAAATATCACAGCCACTACATAACGCACGCATCTACATAAATATTTTACTAATTTGATATAGGAGAGAAAAAATGTGCTGTGATTGTACTGATAAAAACGGTGAATCTAAAAACTTATATATAGAAAAATACGAGGCAGAAGAACAAATAGAGTATGCTTTGTTAACAAGGGAGATAAAACTGAATATGTATGAGTGCCCAACAGAAAAAGGGTGGCACTTGACATCAAATACATGTCCATATTAAACACTTAAAAGCTGCTTGAATTGGCTATATAAAAAATATTTAAGGTCATTAATGTTGATGGAGGGAATAAAAATAATCAAGTTTTTAGTTGGTTAAAAATATTCCCTTCATCACTTTCTACAACGCATCAGAATCAACATCAGTGTGCTTGTCTTGAACTCAGGGGTCGCACCAGCCTAACTCATTGATTCAGCATCAGGGGTCGGACCAAGCTAACTCGTTGATTTAACGATAAAAGGTGCTCAAAATAGGCTAAATTAACAGCTTAGAGTGCTGTTTTTTGTATCGAAATAATAACTTTAAGGATGAAGCGTTATGCCAAGAGCTTGTCTGAACCCATGTTAAGAAAAACACATCGGATTCTTGACGGACACCCATGTTATGAACTCATGTTATGAAAAACACATAACTAATTGAAATGATTAGTTATTCTTATATTTACTAAGATGGATGTTCGTTTAGCTGCACGTGCTTTAAGGGTGAGGTGTTATGCCGAGAGCCCATCGTTACTTTGTGTCGAATTAGATTAGATATAGCACCTCATTCATCTTGTCATAAATAAGGTTCTCTTTTGAAGTTTGCGTGAGAGCATAACTATGGGGTGCAATGATGTGGGAAGTGTGTTGTTAAAACTTTACTTTGCTTCACATCCTGAGTACCATGGTGCCTATATCCTATTAAGAACCTTGAGCTATGAACTATCAGGAAATAAGCTATATAGACAAGATTGAGGCACTTCTGGCGCATTTTGAGCAGTCTACACGCCTTGCGGAAGCAATTGGTGTTTCTAGACGTACACTTCTCAATTGGCGTGACAGGCCTGAGTCGATAAAACCTGCGCACCGTTTAGATATTGATGTACTTTATTGCAAGCACTTTGTTGTGCCTGAATGGGATGATCCGAAGCAAACATTTGAGCCGGTATTGTTGCCGGATGATATGGCGAATAATGAGCGTTTGTTTATGCCGTTTTTGCGTCATCTGAGCTATGGCACTATAGAAATTGAAACCGATATAGATAAGGTGGACTTCGATAGAATTATCGATGATGAAAAGTTGCCCAAAAACATGAGTCGGAAGATGTTTCATGAAGCGATCAATACTTTTTTCACCAATAGGTTTATGTGGCAGAAAATTATTGAGTATGAGCAACAACTGCCGATAACCGAGCAAAGTATTCAGGGCTTGCATGCTGATTTTATGCGTGGGGTTTATGATAGTGCGGGTTTTTACTCGACTAACATTCGTGTCATGGGCAAGTTGGAGGGTATTGATACCACCTTGCCTGAAGATATTGCAGAAGAGATGAATCGATGGGTTTATAAAAGTGCAGCGGCCAATACATTAGAAGAAATTGCTAAAGCCCATGCTTATTTTATTTTGATTCACCCGTTTGGTGATGGCAATGGTCGGGTAGGTCGTGCATTGGTGTTGATGCAATGTTTGCAGGCACGTTTAATGCCACCGATTTTTGATGGTGAGAATAGAGCTATTTATTATGCAGCCATGGAGCATGCGATGAAGCATGGTCGTTATATTCCATTGATCCATTTATTCCACGAAGCCGCAGAGCGAGGCAAACAAAAATAGTGGTGTGCCAGTGGTTTGCCAGCGATTTGCCAGCGATTTGTTAGGGTGCCCATGTGATGAAAAAAAATGTCGGTTAAGCTGCCGCTCCTGCTATCGCACCTTACCTACGTCCATGTAAGCAACAAATGAGAATTATTAGTATTACTATATGCCACCGACACATTTAAAATTTAACACCTATTGTTCACAGATTACTTCATATCTTTAATGTAAAAACTGATAAGTAAAATTATTAGTAAGGAAATAAATGGCTCATATTATCCCCACTGATTATCGTAAATTACAGCTTTCGGGCGCTCACAATAATGAATTAGATACACTAGATATTCTTAAAAAGGGTTTGTCTAATGACTATTATGTTTTTCATAATGTTTACTGGACTCGTGACCTTAAATATAAAATGAGCTATGGAGAAGCTGATTTTGTTGTTATTAATAAATCGGGCGATGTTTTAGTTATTGAGCAAAAAAACAGTGAGCTGCTAGAAAAAGATGGTCAGTTATTTAAAGCATATACTGATTCAACCAAGAATGTAGCGAATCAGATTCATCGTAATGTGGATAATATTCGGCAAAAGTACGGTGAGGTCTATGGCAGGAAAGATAACCTTAATATCGACTATTTATTTTATTGCCCGGATTATACGGTTGTGAATGTAGCTGCTTTATCACTGGAAGCGAGCAGGATTGTTGACGGTGCTGCTAAGGATTCATTAGCGACTAAAATAGATGCTTTGTTTAAATCTGGTAGCACTAGTAATTCGTATTTGTTTGAGCGGGTTTATAATCTGTTTCAGCAGAAGTATGAGTTTTATCCTGTTATCAGTAAGTATGTGTCGGGTAATCAGCAGGAATTTGAACGTTTAAGTGGCGGGTTGATTGATGTTATTAAAAACCTTGAAATAAAGCCGTATAAACTTTGTATTAAAGGCTCTGCCGGCAGTGGTAAGAGCGTGGTTGCTGCTGAGCTTTATCGTGAATATTTGAACAAGGGCAAGAATGTTTTGTTCTTATGTTACAACCGGCCATTGCAGGAGCGTTTTAAAGAACTGTTTGCGGATGAAACACATATTTATACCTGGTATGGACTCTGTGATTCATACCTTAAAGAGCAGGGTGTTAAGTTAGATTATTCTAAAATGTTTTCTGATCCCTCTTTCTGGAATGATGTTCATGGTGACGTTATTAATACAGATATTCCTGACCCCTGGTTGTTTGATGCAGTGATTGTTGATGAGGGTCAGGACTTTGAAGATGAGTGGTATGAGATCCTGAAGTTATTTACAAAGCCAGAAACTGATATGGTGTGGCTTGAAGATGATGACCAGAATATTAGAAACACAGGGACTGATAAAGATGATTTTTCTGTTACCTATCATGCCAGGGTGAATTTCAGAACCCCTTTCAAGATTGCTGCATTTCTTAACAAAGTCTTGCCATTTGATATTAACTGCAAGAACGAACTACCAGGTCGTGATCCGGTTGTATTAACCTATTCAGACTCTAACGATCAGCCAGATATTGTAAAAAAACAGATTGATGCATTGCTGCGAGAGGGTTTTTCAAAAGATGAGATCGTTATCTTATCAACTCATGCAATAAAAAGTTCAGGTCTGAAAGATCTGGACATGATTGCACAGTATCCATTACAGCATTATACCGGTGAGTATGATTTGAACGGTAACCAGGTTTATACCGATGGTGAGATACTGTTCGATTCGGTTGGCCGGTTTAAAGGTCAACAGTCCCCCGCTGTTATTTTGATTGATGTTGATCCTAAAGGCGAACATGCTAGCTCATCAACTGCCTATAAACTGTTATATGCAGGCATGACAAGGGCGACAGTAAAGCTGGTTGTCATTGCTAGTGAAGCAAATAAATTCACTAAGCTGCTACAGAAGAATGAATAGTGGCTCTGCTTTTTTAAAACAATAAACTGTTGCGTCATATCATGTCGCACTATTAATGCATATTTAAATTAATTATTAATATACGATAAGTTTACAACTTAATTTGTATTTGTTCGAAATAACAAAGCTTAATTATTCTCGCGATTGCCTCAGATGATAAGAGCCAGGCCTGATAGTTACAAAAGATTTTTTATAGGTGAAAGTAGTAATGTTTTTGGATAGATACCTCAGCGAATATGACGACAACCTGACAGGTGAGTCCTACATTGATCCTATGGGTACGCTGGTGATCTGGTCGGCATTTGGACAGAAGATTTTCCGCAACCGCGTTAACTCCATCTCTAATGATGTACGAAACTATACGCTTAATCTGTTCAATCACTACATCGTCAGGCGAATGATTGCAGATGATAAAGTGCAATTGAGTCGTAAGTTGATTAATGAGTATGGTGGTAAGGATACGCTGCATTTCAAATACGCCTGCTTGCTTTATTTGGAAAATCTATTTGTATTTTCCGTTTTACAGCGAGAAGAAGAGAAGGCAGTAGATAGTGCGGGTGTGCTCGGCAGCAGTAAAGCACGTGGCATTTGGGCACAAAATAAAAATAATCCAAAGATTATCTTCACTCACAAGAAAGCAGGCCAGATTTTGGTGCGACAACTGAGCTTAGGTGTCAGTGGGCGCTATAAAACGCCGATGATGGAAATGAACTATTTCGATACTAACTACCATTACAATCAGCCAGCGTCGTTACCTTTATGGCTGGGAGCTGAGGAGTTCGTGAAGAAAAACCCGCATCTTCATAAGCTGTCAGATGAACTTATTGAACATCTGACTGTACTATTAAGTCAGAATAGTAGTTTGCCCCATATTAACTTCTCTGATGTGCCTGAGTCGATACGCGCAGGCTTTACAATTGCATTTTCTTCGTCAGTTTTTGTTGGGGGTTATGCCAGAGATTACTGGTTATCCGTTACAGATTTGGATAAAGGAGCAGCCGGTGCTTTGTTAAATGTGCTGGATGAAAATGCAGCCAGCGAAACCTCGTTTGAGCTGGGTAATCAGGCATTGATGCATAATGCAATGAAACAAGATTTGCCGGATCTTGAACAGATGAAAATGTCTCAAATTTCGGTGTTAGAACCTTTCTTATCTGATGTCATGTTGTTGTTTACATTATTGAGCGCCAAAAAATCCAGAGCACTAACTGAGGTATTAGAACAGTGGCGACAGTTCGGCAGAGATGAATATACCTTGCCACAACGAGCACAACAGATACTCAATGACGCTGCGCTTATCAATGTGCTCAAAGGTACCGCGCTGGCACGTATGCAAAAGCTACTACAACTTGCTGAGACATCAACATTAAATGATCAGATTACGCTATTGATTGATTACCACAAAGCTGTGATGCAGAGACGCGGACAACTAGCATGGTTAGCTATTGATAGCGCTGGACTGGTAAAAGTTCATGCCCGTCCTTCGCGTATGCCAAAACAAGAAGAGTGGCCAATGGGAGCCTGGTATCACAATTATTACTTGCCACAATTCAAATCACTCGTGCGTGGTTTTCAGGGTGATGTGGCATGAAGCTGTTAGAACAATTTAAAGAGCAGTTAAAGGATCTTGGTGAGTTACGTTATGTCTGGTTCACCAGTTTTAATATTAACCTTGAATTCATAGAATGCTATTTGTTGCCTGCCGTTCTGGAAATGGATCCGCCTAAAAATCGTCTGGACTACGAGCATTTTCAGTTGGCACTGAGTGATAGAAAAATTGATTTTCGTATCTTTTGTGATAAACGTTTTATGCAGGCTGACCAGAATAAGCGTACTTCTATTCCTGTGCACGGAGTGTCTACTGCAAGCCTGGAAAACTTTTCTAAGGATAGTTTATTTCACCCTAAGGTGATCTACCTGGAAGATGTGAATGGGAAGCGAATTCTGGGTGCAGGTAGTGCTAATTTGACCCTGAGTGGTTGGGGGCGTAATCAGGAGGTTTTTTCCTTTCATGAAATCACAACCAAGGATCAACAGAGCTCGGTAAAACTGTTTTTTGATCGTGTAATGGAAAATGTAGGCATTAATATGAAATTACGCCATCGTAATAATCTGCCTAATGATGATATGGCGTGGTCATTTGTACACAGTTTTCAGAATGACACATTTCTTGATCAACTATTTTATAACTCACGATCCAGAGACTTAATGGTTTGGTCAGCCTACCTGCCTAAGGACCTTTCTGCGTTTGTCTGCAAATTAGCGACGCAAGTAGAGCATGAAGATCTGAAAGTTCACCTAGTTCCTGATCGCGTTGAAGGGCAGTATATACGCACCTCCTGGAGTGAGAAATTAAAATCTATGGTCGATAGTAGTGTGCTTACTTTTTATGATAATCCTACTAAGCGTCATGATAATGTTGAGCTTTGTCATTCCAAAATATGGAAGTTGGGAAGCAAACTCGCAGTGGGTTCCTGGAATTTCACCAGGCCAGGTTCGAATCTTTATAATGGCGATACATGGGATGAAGCCAGCAACATAGAAGCTGGTGTTATTCTATCTGTGCCGGCTTCGTGGCAGGAAGGGGTCGGTCAGGCTATTGAGATGACACCAGGCAATTTTGCCTCCTCAGAACTTCTGGAAGAAGAGTGCCTGCAAGTACCAGAGTTATTACCTTTTGATATTGCAGTAACATTTGACTGGCGTGAGCAGCGTTATGCTTTTTCAGGTAATTGGAATGAAGGCAATATTGTCGATGGATACTCAATTAAAGTGCCTAATATTTCTAAAATAATTCCACTTGTTTGGAGGCCTCAAAAAAAGGTATTAAATTTAAACTCGCGTATGATCAGGAGTTACGAAGAGTTATTGACTGAGCATCGTTTTGAAATATTCTATGAGGGTAAGGTCGTTCACCATGGTTTGATAACCGAAACGAATTTTTCTTATCGACGTGCTCAGGCTTTTGAGTCGCTAGGTGATTTGTTAGATGCTTATGTTTTTGGTGGTGAGCCGGGGCCAGATGACGCCATTCCTTTTTTGCCAGCCATAAATAATAACAGTAGTGAAGATGATAGTGATGTTACTGACGTTCAAATTAATGTGGACGAGTCGGGTGAGAATATTAGCTATTTCCGACTGTTTCAGGCAACGCAACAGTATGCCCAGACTATTGAGGCCATTAAATCGGTAGATGAACTTAATGGCAGAATTTTTACACAACCCGGTTGTTTGTTGGAGTTAGTAGAAAAGGCGAAATCAAAAACTAAGAAGTCTGACTCAAATGTTTTTGACTGGTTCCTTGCTAATGAAGTGAAGTCATTATGTATATTGGCGAAAAAAAGGCGTCGAGCAATAGGCAATAATGAAAATTCACTGCCGACGTCTCGTTGGGATGGCATTGATCTTGAAATACCTCAGTTACCAGAAAAAGTTGATGTAAACGATGGATATGTAGAAATGGTCATGGGGGAGTGCCGTTATGTCTTCAACTGAGTGGGGGGCTTTATTACCAAAGCAGGTAGCTGACTGGATTAATTTTGATCGTGATGATTTTAACTGGCACTACGAAGGTAAAGAATCTACATCGATGGCATCGCGACAGGCTGAAGGTGTTGCCTATCTTTGGAATAGACTGTCTTTACATGGTGTAGCTTTGCTGGCTGATGAAGTGGGTATGGGTAAGACCTTTCAGGCTTTGGGTGTTGCTGCGTTGCTGTGGAAGATGAAGCCTGATGCGAAAGTATTAATAATGGCACCCAATCGGGATATTTGTACTCATTGGAAGCGTGAGTTTAACACGTTTGTAGAATTTCATTATCGTCATGCCGATCATAGTGTTAAAAATAGTGTTGATAACGGGCCTGTTCCTGCCATTAAAGAATGCTGGCGTCTTGAAGACCTGGCAACCGAAGTTGAATCACAGGCAGGTCATTTGTATTTGACCACTATTTATTCTTTAAGTGGGCTGGTACCTCAAGAGGAGAAAGGTAAGGCTAATATTACATATTCACGGAACAGTGCAAAAAAAATTCGTGACAGGATAAAAACTGCATTGGATGGCATGGGGTTTGATCTGGTGATAATTGATGAGGCGCATTACTTCCGAAACAAAAATGGTCAATCTCAGCGCGTAAATGCTGCAGAAGAGTTTTTTGGAGATATATCGTCACCCTTGACTGACAAGGCACTATTGCTGACGGCGACTCCAAGTCATACCAGTATGCATGACATTAAGAATATTCTGAGTTATTTCATTGATGCAGACAAGCTCGCTAATAAATCACCTGAAGAGTTGATGCAGAATTATGGCCTGAGGCGTTTCAGACGTATGCAGGGGATAGGTCAATATCATAGCAAGCGTGAGTATCGAAAAGAACAGGGTGTACCCTGTGATTTTGGCGATCGACCCGAGTCGGAGATTTTTTTTGCACTGTACCAAAAGAAGCTGGTTACAGAGCTGGGTTTTACTCGAAATAATAAAAGTCTCTTATATGGGTTTTTGGAGGGATTTGAGTCGCCGGGTAGAAAGTCTGAGCAGATAAATAATTTAGCCAAAGAGACTGAAGATAGTGCGGACGAAGATGGGCGTAAGGCTTTTTCAAAGGCACGAGATACAAAGTTACTGGCGCGTTTATCTGACCAATACTTTACAAGTTTTGGCAAATCACCCGATCATCCAAAGTATGGGCAACTGGTTGAAACCTGTGTTCCTGAGGAATTGTTTGCTGCTCCCAGAGACTTGCATGAAGATAAACATTTAATATTTGTTCGTCGTATACCTTCCGTGCGTGAGTTAACTCAACGGATTAACGAGGCCTATGATGTAAAACTAGCTGCTGAAATTTACGCTGCCTGGGGATTGAGCGAAGATGATTCTGCTGTAAAAAAATGGCGTGCAACCTCCTGGTCAAGGCAGGGATTTAATGAGCTGGTTCGTAAGTTACAGTCTAATTCATTAGATGACTTAGAAGATGATCTTGATATTGATCTTGATCTAAATCGTGCGGAACATGAGAGTGCTCATGAGGAAGGCGATGCTAAGCTTGGTTCTGCCATTTCAGATCTTTTTGTTGTAAAAAAAGGAGCAGACCAAACAGATTGCTCAAATGTTAGCCTTCGATTTAGAAAACCAGAAAGTGCTTTTGCTATGTTTTTAGAGCCCGCCTCTGATTACATGACTGCAGGGTATGATTATTTTTATGAGTATGACCAGAATGGAAAAGTGCGAGCTGATTATATCACCGCAGCTCATGATGTTAGATTGCTCAGGCATGAATATTTCACCCGCAAACTGGAGTCGGTAAGTGGGCGCTTCTCAGAGAGAAAATATGAAGTTGAAGTCCGTTCTGTATGGTCTCTGGTTTATCCTCAGCTAACCCTTAAACAGAAAAATATAATAGAACGTTGGGCAAATGATCGGCCTGATATAGCAGAAAACTTTTCTAATTATATTAAGGCTGGTTTATTGTTTGCAAGCCCTGTAATGGTCGAATTATATCGCTGGTTTACTGAATTTAATCGACAAAGTAGCATTGCAAATGTTCAGGAAAAATATTCTAAATTCATTGAATTTGTTATGCCTAAAATACAACATTCTTTGCTTTTGTCATATTTTAAAAATGCACTGGATACCTTTGAAACGGTTTGTGAAAAAATCAGTGGCAATAAACCAGGGGGCTGGGAAAATGAGTGGCGTAGCTTAAAAACGCTTCAGAATCCTGCATGGTATGCCAGTGGTGAGACTGGCAATCGTCAGCGTTTGATACTGGGGTTTAATAGTCCGTTTTATCCTAACTCACTAGTAGCCACTTCTGTCTTCCAAGAAGGTGTTAATCTACATCTTCAATGTAGAAAAGTACATCACTATGGGGTTGCGGGTTCACCGGGTGACAATGAGCAGAGAGTCGGTCGTGTAGACAGGCTGTTTGGAAAAGTTAATGATCTTTTGAAAGTTGATGGGCTAGCTGAGTTGGAAATAAATTATCCTTTTCTAAAGAGTTCTGTTGATGAAGATCAGGTAGCATCGTTTATTGCCAGAAAGTTTCATGTTGAAGATAAGATGGACAACTGTACACAGTCATCATTTGATAAAAATGTAGAATTGACACGAGAAAACTGGAAGGATTTTCTACGTACTCCCGTTAGAGAAATATCTGTTAAAGATCCATATGAGGCATCTTTCATAGAAGAGAACCTTCCGTGCCACGGATATGTTGCTTTAAATAATCACGAAACTATCGAGATTGATCATCATTTAGCGGTTCTCATTAGAGAAGTAACAGATCCATTAGAAGATAAGCTGTATGTAGTCGAAAAAAACCAACATAACCCAAACGCTATCTTTCTTATAGATCCTTCTGTTAACCATGGAGAAGGGAAGCGGTGGCAGCCAGTTCTGGTTGAGCAAAATTTTTCTGCGGAGTTTTCAGCACTTGTAAAGGGAACTGTTTACTATTTGTCGCTTACATCTCCTTTAGCTTCTAAAGATAATTTGTTCAGTAAAAGTCCTGGGTTCGAAGATAAAATTATTTCTTTCGCGGAAAAATTAACAGAACAATTTCCTCTGGTCAGGCTTGTTATTAAAGAGAAAGCTAAAAATAGTCATTTTTATCTACATGCCAGAGTTGATCTGCCTGTATTTGCTGGTCTGGGTGATCTGACAATGTTATCCAAAAAAGAGGTGGATATGGCGTTTCAGCAACTTAAGAATTTTTCTGATCAGCTTGAGTATCTGTTGTTTTCTGGTGATCAAGATTTAATTGTAGAAGAACTCAAGGTGGCGAAATACTTACAGGAAACAACCACAGGCAGAGGTGGCGTTTCTCAAGAACATGCTGTTAACAGGGGAATTGATAAGTGGACAAAAGTGGATTCGTTTACAGGAGAATGTGAATATCTTCATGCTGATATTTCAGAGTCTGATTTCAATAAGCGATATTTTTATGATACTAATATCTCTAATCAAAAATCTCGCTTAATGCGTACTCTTATAATTAACGGCTTAGTACCTTTTATAAACTTTTTGCCTTTAGACGGCTCTCAACTGCGCGCAAGCGTTAATTATCCATCCGTTGATATTCAAAAAGCAGAGCGTAATTTGTTAGAAAGGTGGTTTGACTATGCTGTGCCAAAATAATATCTCTCATATCACTGTCTTTATGCGTCACATTATGTCGCACAAATAGTGATAATGCTCCTATACAGAATTTAGGAGTTACTACATGCACTTGCGTTATCGAGTAGCACAAAATACCACTTTAGCAGGTGATTTTGAGCCAGTCATTAAACTGTGGATACTTCGTATCCTTATTCCACTTAATGGTAGCCGTGAGTTTTTACAAGAGCATGACTTTAGCAATGATTCGATTGTTAAGATGCTTGCTATGGATGAGCTTGATGCATTGCGTGAGAACGGATATACAAAGCAGGCTGCAAGAAAGTTGTTACATGAACTTTATAACAAGGCTGAGAAAGAGTTAGCTTCGGCTACCGCGCCTTCGGTACTTGATCGTAACGTTAAACAGATTTCTGCTCTGGTTGGTTTATCGGCTGCTGATGAGCGCATTCTTGAGTTCGTTGCGCTGATTCATAATGAACAGATCTTAGATGATACAGCGGATTTATTAGGTAATTTATCAACTGTAAAGGTTTGTTATTCGTTATCTGTTTTACTAGATATTCCTGAAAATGAAGTGAGACTGGCTCTTCGTTCAAATGGTACTCTATCAAAATCAGGTTTGGTGACGATTGATCGCACTGGCTCATCTTATTTGCGGGCCAAATTAGATGTTTTATCGGATAGTTTTGTCGATCAAATTTTTTCTAATGATGCTGAACCGGTAAGTTTATTGCGCAGTATAGTGGCTGAAAGCTCTGCTCCTGTTTTAAAGATAGATGATTACGAACATATCAGGAATGACCTTGCCGTTCTTAGACCTTACCTCAGGCGTTCTATTGATGAAGGTCGGGCAGGTGTCAATATTTTTTTATTTGGTAAGCCGGGTACAGGTAAAAGCCAGCTAGTGAAAGTTCTGGCACATGAGTTTGGTACTGAGCTGTTTGAGATTACCAGTGAAGATGATGATGGCGACCCAATAAATGGTGACAGACGTTTGAGGGCATTCAGAGCGGCACAAAATTTCTTTGTTAAACGCAATACGTTACTTGTGTTTGATGAGGCTGAAGATGTTTTTGACGACGGCGATACTATCTGGGGCAGAAAAAGCACAGCGCAAACAAGAAAAGCATGGGTTAATAAAATGCTTGAAGAAAACACGGTACCTACCTTTTGGCTGTCGAATACGATCCAGGGCTTAGATCCCGCCTTTATTCGGCGCTTTGATATGATGATTGAATTACCTGTGCCACATAAAAAACAACGCTTAAAGATTATTAATGAAGCGTGTGGTGACATTATTGATATGGCTTCTATTAATCGTGTAGCGGCATCAGATGCACTGGCACCGGCTGTTATTACAAGAGCAGCTGAGGTGATTCGGTCTATTAAGAAAGATTTAGATAGTGAAGATGTTTCATTGGCTTTTGAGCGAATTGTGAACAATACGCTTGCGTCTCAGGGACATAAGCCCATAAAGCGTAATGACCCTAATCATTTACCGGATGTATATGATCCGGATATTATTCAGGCAGACACAAATATCACTCAGGTGGCTGACGGCTTGATGCAGTCTAAGGCAGGGCGTCTTTGTTTATATGGGCCACCTGGTACCGGTAAAACCGCTTATGGCCGCTGGTTAGCTGAACAGATGAATGTTCCTTTGCTGGTAAAGCGGGGCTCTGATTTAATCAATAAGTGGGTAGGTGGTACAGAACAAAATATTGCCGCTGCATTTAAAGAGGCAGAATCGGAAGGCGCTTTGTTACTGCTGGATGAAGTCGATGGTTTTTTACAGGACCGGCGCAGTGCAAAGAATAGCTGGGAAGTAACCGGTGTGAATGAATTATTGACTCAGATGGAGTCATTTTCCGGTGTGTTAGTTGCATCCACCAATTTAATTGATGGCCTGGATCAGGCGGCACTTAGGCGCTTTGATTTGAAAGTTAAATTTGAATATCTCAAAGCCGAACAATCGTGGATATTGGTTAATCGTTATTGTAAGGTACTTGGTATTGATAAGCCTGATGAGAATTTAAAAACAAATATAAACGGCTTAATAAATCTGACTCCCGGAGATTTTGCGGCGGTTGCAAGGCGTCATCGCTTTCAGCCTATAAGGTCTGCATTGACTTTAATTAATAACCTGGAATCAGAATGTTTTGTAAAAGAAGGTGTGAAGCGTTCTATAGGCTTTGTTCATTGATGTATAAAAGGGCAGTAAAGATTAATGGCTAAGAAGAGTTCAAAAAAAGAGACTATCAATTTAGCTCTTGAGTTACTTAAACGTATACCAAGAAAACGTAAAGTAACCGCATCTGATTTATGTAAAGACTTAGAAGGTGCGGGTTTGAAAAGAGAGCTAAGGACTATACAGCGCCAGCTTGATGCACTGAGTCAGTCTTTTGATATTGAGAGAGATGATCGCTCTAAACCGTATGGATATAGCTGGAAACCAGAAGCTAAAGGCTTGTCGCTCCCCGGTTTAACTGAAAAAGAATCATTGTTACTAACATTGGCTGAGCAATATCTAAAAGATATATTGCCGTCCGGTCTAATGAAATCAATGAAAGGTTTTTTTGAGCAGGCCAGGACGAACCTTGGACCTCATACATCCAACAAGGAACGTGAATGGTTATCTAAAATAAGAATCATCAGAGAAACACAGCCCTTACTGCCACCAACAATTAATGAGAATGTACTTGATGAAGTCAGTGATGCACTTTATGGCAATAGATGGTTAGAAATTGTTTACACCAATGCCGCTGATGTAACAAAAGAGAGCAGGGTCATGCCTTTAGGTCTGGCTCAACAAGGCGTTAGGCTGTACCTGGTATGCCGTTTTGAAGGCTACGACAATGAACGGAGTTTAGCTTTGCATAGAATTGATCAGGCTCGAGCTATGACCTTATCATTTGAGCGGCCAAAAGATTTTGATCTTGAAAAGTATGATAACGATGGCCGATTTGGTTTTGGCGACGGCAAGAAAATTAAGCTGACTTTTACAATCACTAAAGCTGCGGGGCATCACTTACAAGAAACAAAGTTATCGGACGATCAAACGATTGCTGAATCTGATGGAAAACTGACCATTTCAGCAACCGTTGTAGATACGGCACAATTAGACTGGTGGCTGCGTGGTTTTGCTGACGCAGTTAGTAAAATAGTAAAAGAGCCGGTTGGTGATTAATTAACTGAAAAAATATTCAATTTCTTAGCGACACAAATTGTCGCTTGAATGTGCATAATAGGTTTTATGGTACTTAATCACTGCCGTTCACGGTTTGTGGAAACTCTATAATGCGAGTCCAAAGATAGTTAAGTACTTAAAATAACGCTGATTTAGATCTACTTGCGAGCGTTTAATAAATCCCGCTAAATCGATGATGGGACTCCGATCTCAAAAACCCGATTTAGCGATGTTTCGGTTTTTATAACGAGAAGGAGTATTCATCATGACATTACAAGAAAAACTCGTGGCTAAATTAAGCGTTCAAGACCCGGTCGGCATTCTGCAAAATCTTGGTTATAAAAACATAACGCAGAAGTCATTGAACAGGTTAAGTCAGCTTGTGAATGACGGGGATTTGGGCTTATCAAAGAGTTACTATGATTTCAAGTACACTCAACTGGAGTTCATTGAAGCAATTTGTGAATTATTGTCGGTAGATTTTAATGATCATCTTGATGATATCAAAGTAATAAAGAATCGTATTACTCAGCTTCATAGAGCTTATCACTGTTATATCTTTGTCGATACCGGGTTTCGTAGAAAAAATGAGCCTGTTATTGCACTCGCTTTTAGTGAAGGCCGTAGAAATATAGTCCTGCCTATCGAGTTGAGGATGTTTGCTTTAGATGAACAACTTGAGTTCGTTAAAGCCTTTGTGACATCTCATTTTACAGAAAATAATGGCACGCTGATTTTGTGGGGCGATATTAAAAGGTATGTCTTTTATTATGCGAAAGACGAATATGTTGTTTTATCACCAGCAGGAGAGATTCTTAATGAGAAAGCTGTTATTTCTGATAAAGCAACCGTCACTGTCGCTAATAAAAATCTTGGAAACCTGTTCAGCTGATTTCACAATTCAATAGAAAGTAAAAAATAAGACTAAGAGTCAATATATTAAAGGAGACTATATGATTAATGCACTGGAAGTTATCGCGTTATTGAGCCTTTCCGGTATTTCTGTTGCAATTAATGCCTACGGTTTATGGAAATTGTATAAAAAATCTGAAACGAATAATTTGGAGTGTAAATAATGAATAAGAAAAGATTACTGAACAAATTTGAGTGGATTCCAAAATATCAGAGAAATAGCCGCTTCGGTGGCCCGGTTGCAGCAAGGCCGGTTGATGATAAAACGCCTGTGTTCTGGCTGGATAGTGATGATACTGATATTTATTTTATCAATAACTCAGATGAAACACTTGATTATGTTGTCTATGCGCGAGCTGCTATGCAGACTCTTGATGATGAGGATGTTATGTCACTGTCAAGTATCGATGAATGCTACGAACAGGTGTTACCGGGTGAAGCCGTTAAAATCTATGAATACGACATCATTTTCGACAGTGATTTTTTAATTCAGTTTGAAGTGCGTGTTTGCTCAAAAAAATACGGTGACAAAGTATATTTATCTTCGCCATTTAAAGGAAAATTTACAGAAATGGTTTTACTGTGGAACGATGAGACTGCTTGTGAGCCAGTGTGAGCCAGTGGAGTACCCGGGCTATGGTCTGATTGATTATTCAAATCAGTCATAAGTAGTCAATTAAACTGTGCTCCATCTAATCAGGCATGTATATTACATGTCATAACATACTAATAAAATACATGGGGAAGTAAATGCAGTCATACGATCTAATTGGTGATATTCATGGCCAGGCTACTGAGCTAAAAGCGCTGCTTGAGAAAATTGGTTATGAAATAGACAGCGATGGAATATATTCACATACCTCAAGAAAAGTGATTTTTCTGGGTGATTTTATAGATCGCGGAGACCAGCAAAAACAAGTGATTAATATTGTCAGGCCAATGATTGAATCAGGCCATGCCTTATCCGTAATGGGTAACCACGAATTTAATGCTATTGCTTATTCTCTTAAAGATGAAGAGACGGGTGAGTATCTTAGAGAACATAATGATCATAACAGTGGGCAGCATGCTGCTTTTTTATCTGAATATAAAGATGATGAGCCAGCATACGAGGAAGTGATCAACTGGTTTATGACATTGCCGTTGTGGCTTGACCTGGGTGAACTAAGAATAATTCACGCCTGCTGGGATAACCAGTGGATTGAGAAACTAAAACCAGTATTAAACGATAACAACACACTCGATGAAAATATTGTAAAAATGGCATCAAATAAAAATAACTGGGCATTTGAAGCTATTGAGACCCTGCTTAAAGGTAAAGAGATCCCTTTAAAAAACGGAGTCAGTTTTACCGATAAAGACGGGCATACAAGGCACAACATTAGAGTTCGTTGGTGGGATCAGAGCGCTACAACCTATAAAACGGCTTTTATGGGACCTGAAAATGCAGTGACACATATACCCGATGATGAAATCAATGGTGATCATTTAGTTGAGTATAGTCACGATGATGTTCCTGTATTTTTAGGCCATTACTGGATGACGGGTAAACCTGAACCATTAGCTAAAAATATTGCTTGTACTGATTACAGTATTGCATACCAGGGTGGTAAACTGGTGGTTTATCGCTGGGATGGCGAACAAACACTCTCTAGTAATAATTTTGTTTGGGTTGACCGGATTAACTAAATTTTCAACAGTTAATGCACTTGAGGTTGGAATCATATCCATTATTGAGTGTTAATTTTTTAAATAAGAACTGATTCTAAAGGTACATAGTATTAATGTATAAAGAAAAAGGTATGCTAGTTTATTCTCCCTCTGATATTACTACTTATATGAGTAGTCCTTTTGCCTCATGGATGAATCGCTGGGAAATTGAATGTCCTGGTCAAACGCCTCAAGCTGATGATGACGATGCCTTTAATGATTTGCTTGCACAAAAGGGTATTGATCATGAGAATTCATTATTAGTTAAATTTAAAGAACAAGGTCTTAACGTCACGACTATTTCTGATCAAAAGAATGGAAAAAGAACGTCAACTGAACAAAGAAAGTCAGAGACGGTAGAGGCAATGAAGTCAGGGGCTGATATTATTTTTCAGGCTGCTCTGGAGTTACTGCCATTTCGCGGTTATGCCGATTTTTTAGTTCGCGTGCCTGGTGACAGTTTGTTAGGTGATTATCATTATGAAATTTGGGATACAAAATTAGCATCAAACGTTAAACCGTATTTTATTGTTCAGTTATGTTGTTATGTCGAAATGCTTGAAAAAATACAGGGTGTGAAATCTGATAATATTGTGGTGGCGCTCGGTAGCGGAAATAACAAAGAATTGAGAACAGATGATTTTTATTATTACTATCTGGCATTAAAAAAACAGTTTCTTCTTTATCAGGATTCTTTTGATATTCATTCGATGTCAGATCCTGCCGATTCGGCAAGTTACGGTCGCTGGTCATCGTTTGCCAAAAAGACCTTAGAAGAAAAAAACCACCTGTCATTAATTGCCAACATCACTCGTTCTCAGATAAAAAAACTCAATCAGGCGGGTATCACTACATGTGATGATCTGATTGGCTACTCTGGTGAAAGAATATCAGGAGTCAATCAGGATGTATTAGAGCGTCTTAAATCGCAGGCGGTGATACAAAAAGAAAGTAATGGAAAAATGCCGCCATTATTTAAGGTTCTTAAGCACGATTCTGAAAATAAGAAAGGCTTATCCCTTTTACCGCCTCATTCTGACTTAGATGTATTCTTCGATATAGAAGGCTATCCTCTAGAAGAAGGTGGTTTGGAATATTTATGGGGTAATACTTATTTTGATGAGACTGGAAATCGACAGTTCGTAGATTTTTGGGCGCATGATCAGGATCAGGAAAAACAGGCTTTTAGTGATTTTATTAACTGGGTGTATGCACGCTGGGAAAAAGATCCAAAAATGCATATCTATCACTACGCCAGTTATGAAATAACGGCTTGCAGAAAGCTTATGAGTCGTTATGGTGTGTGTGAATATGAAGTTGATCAGCTTTTGCGCAATGATGTATTTATTGATCTGTATAAAATTGTAAAAGGTGCTTTGTTAGTTGGTGAGCCACGTTATTCAATAAAAAATGTAGAGCACTTATACCGTGGTAAACGAGAAACGGAAGTCGGTGACGGTGGTGCTTCAGTGGTTGTTTACGAGCAGTGGAGAGAGGCTTTTAAAAACGGTGAAGATAGCGATGACTGGAGGACATCAAAGATACTCAGTGATATTCGAGATTATAATATTGATGACTGTGACTCGACACAGGAACTGGTTGACTGGCTACGACAACAACAGGCGCTCTCGAATATTAAATACAATAATGCGGCTGAAACTAAAGAACCCGAATTAAATGAGGATGTAACGAATCGAACAAAATTGCGTGATCGGTTGCTCTTGCAAAGTAAATCTGAAGACAGTGAGCAAGCCAAACTAACAGAAAATTTAGCATGGACACTTGAGTTTCACCGTCGTGAAGCAAAACCCTTGTTTTGGCGTCTTTTCGATCGCATTGGTCAGGAGCCGCATGAGTTAGCCGATGATATAGATTGCCTGTCAGGTTGCGTACGAACAGAACGTGAGGCGTTTAAACAAAAGCCCAGGTCGCGCAATTTAGCCTATGAGTTTTCATTTGATAGTAATCAGGAATTTAAAGCCAGTGCTAAAAGCTACTACGTGGTGGGTGAAGAAGATAAAAATGGCAATAGCTTAAAAGTATCACTGGTAAAAGAGGAGAGTGATTTAATCAATGGCATTATTGTCGTCACAGCCAATACAGATCTGCCAAACCAGGTGGCTCTGGTTCCCGATGAGTATGTTAATACGGGTATTATTCAGGCGGCGATAGATGATGTGATTTCAAAGTATGAAAATAATGCTTTAAATAAATCTGCCATTATCGATTTTCTTAAAAGAGCTATGCCGAGGATTAAGGGCCGCGATGAACATAATCAGGAGTCCATAATCAAAAGTAACACTCCTAATGAACGTTTAAAAGAAACTATCTCAGCGGTCATTAATCTAGATGAT
>Ga0224506_10000757_pt1 | contig 25357 bp, 23 predicted proteins | sample SF_Jan12_sed_USG_2_FD_169108 | JGI IMG/M metagenome (GOLD analysis project Ga0224506, IMG submission 169108) | Sediment microbial communities from San Francisco Bay, California, United States - SF_Jan12_sed_USGS_8_1 | ecosystem: Environmental > Aquatic > Marine > Sediment | place: USA... | reverse complement strand
GGTTGTGGTCACCCCAGAGACCGAGATGTCGGAGATCGTGGGCAATGGTCTTGGGAGCCATGAGGCATAATTTACATTCACGCTTACGTTGTCGCCAGTTCCAAGTCCGACCCCGCTAGGTCCGGTCGGGTCTCCCCACCAGTTCAGGGTCGCGTCGACTACTTTCTCATCAGCGTTAAGCACTATGAGGCCGTATTGGTCGTTATTGTGTATGTTGTTGTAATGTACCTCGGGAGTAGCCGGTGGATCGCCATCAAAGACAACATCTTCCCGGTCTATTTCAACAGCGATGCCATAGGCTTGGTTATAGACCTCGTTGCCAAGTATCTTATTTCCCGCAGCTGAGCCGTGGGCTAGGAAGATCCCTGGCATTGGATTATCGCTAGTGCCAGAGTTGTAGACGGTATTTCCTTCAATGGTACAATTTTTCGCCGCATCCAACGCAATTCCGCCACATCCACCGGGGAAAGTCTCACCCGCATTAGGATGAAGCATGGTGTCGTGAACCACGTTGCCTTTGATTGTGTTGCTGGCACTCAAGAGCCATTCGGAATAATCAAATTTGATTGCACCTATGTAGATACCCATGCGGCCGGTGTTGTAAACGGTGTTTCCTTCAATGAGGATGTTTTCATAGGTGTGACCGTCGTTTCGCCACAGAGTAATGCCAAGACCTTTGTCCGTATCGTTTTGTATGTCGTGTACTGTGTTGTTCCTGATAGTTATATTCTTATAACCATTCCATTTGGTGGTACCATCAGGAGTCCAGTGGATGCTACCAATACCAGCACAGATTGCACCGCCGCCGCTACTACCGTCAACCTCGAAGCCTTCAACGGTTACATCATCAGCTTGTATGCTGATTATAGTTCCTGCTGGGCTAGTCGGTTTGACGATGGCACCAGACTGTCCCGACAGGGTAAGGGGTTTGTCAATGTCGACATACTCATCATACGTCCCCGGGCCCACGAGCACGGTTTCGCCTTCACTAGCGTTGTCTATCGCCTCTTGGATGGAGTTGAAGTTGTTTTCAGTATCAACGTTTTGCACGTTCCAGCTTCGTTCCGTTCCGTCCGGATGGGGTGCATCAAGCCATGGCATGTAATCGACGTTATCGCTGACATCATCGCCAGTGGCGCTCGAGTTTGTAGTTGGATTGCGTGGACCGGTCGGGTCGCCCCACCAGTTGAGGGTGGCATCAATAGTAGAGAGTGCTGGATCTTCAGCTACGTACTCGTTTTTTATTCCGTAAACAGTGCTATAGAAGTTATTTAGGTTGGCAGTTATGCTAAGTTTTCCAACTGGATTTGTTGGGATACCATAGCTTGGAGCCTCGGTAGTGTCTACGATTATTGCAGATTTACCTATATTGGAGAACGTGTTTCCGGTGATTTTTACTGAACCAAGTTTACTCAAGTCCGCTTCTCCACATGTCCAGATTGAGATCGCATCTCCAGTAATATCTTCTAAGATGTTTTTCTCGATGTTAATGTCAACTTTCTCGGAAGGATTCGCCCAATGGTTGTATACGAAAAAGCTTCCAAACCAGATGCTTTCCTCGTCACCCACAACGGTATTTCCGATGATGTTCATTGTGCCCCCGTGTAATATTTGCTCACTGGGTCCCGGCTCAACGACGATAACTCTTCTACCTGATCCGGTGAATTTGTTACCAGATATGGTCACGGTTCCGTCGAATGCCGCTATTTGAATCGTCGCATAAGCAGCGTAATCGATGAACTCCGAATTTTCCACCGTAAAGTCGCCTTTCATGTTTATGTACATCGCGCCGTCTTGTCCGCCTTCAAAGACGCAGTCCAGGATAGCTAGTCCTCCATAAAGAGATTCGTAATTAGGAGGACCGCCTTTTGGAACCTCCAAAATGAAGTTAGCCCAGGTTTCTTCCTTGTTAGTTTTGTAGAAACTTAAATGTTCCAATAGTACATTGTCCGCTTTGATGACGACACTAAATTCTCCGTCAAACTGGATAGTGGGCTTAGTTTCAGAAACTCCGAGAATAGAAACTTTCTCGTCTATCACAAGATCCGCTGTTTGGATGTACGTCCCCGGCCCCACGAGCACGGTGTCGCCGGGCGAGGCCGCGTCGATGGCTGATTGGATCTTCACAAAGCTGACATCGATCGTTCCGTCGCTTCCGCGGTCTAGGTCTACTGGCGTTGTTACATCATAATAGTTTCCTAGTCCGGGGGGGTTCCAGTTGTAGCTATCGAACGCTTGCCATGAAAGGCCGAACGATTCTCCTGTTGCACCGACTAGGTCGCGCGGTATCCTCCACTCTACGACCTTTCTGTCCGCCGATACTCCTATTCTCACGGGGACAGAGTCTGGCGATGTTGTGGTATCCCAGTATACATTAGCTAGCTCTGGCGGGGTGGGGAAATCCCAACCACTACCATCTAACTTGGCAGGATATATCCTGAGTGAATTTACCCCTTCCGGTCTACCTGTCACATTTTGGAAGATGAACGCTCTATCAAGACCATCTAGGATATCGTTGTTGTTTCCGTCGATGTAGAGGTTAACATAGACGGTGGGCGGGGTTATCGTCGGGTCGCTTCCTAGGTACTTGAACGCTAGATATAACGCTTCAGTATCGGTTGTCAAATACACATTGTAATTTGCTTTGCTACCCGCAATCGTCCAAGTAGGGCTCCCCCACTCGCTTACTGAAATTTCTCCGTCAATTGTTGCTTGTGCACTCGCCGTCCCAGCCTGAAACGCCGATATCAGAGAAATCAGCATTAATGCCGAGATCGCCGCAGTCAAAGCTTTCGCCCTGATGGCTCTTCTCGTGTTTTTACCTCCTCCCTACTTTTGCCCCCACCATTCGCTTCTTGGCCATCAGATGGGATACAACGTCGGAAAAGCTAGCGGGCTTCTTGCGGTGCTTCTCCAAGTCGGCCTTGATATCTATCAGAGTTTCATAGTCCTCGTCCGAGACCCAGATTGAGGGCATGAGTATCGGATGAAAAGATAATCTGTGTTTATAAATGTCTTAGGAACTATTGGTAAGGATTTTAGGTAGGTTAAATTTCTTGAATATTTGCAGTCTCCCTGAATTCGGGCGATTTCAGCGGCAACCGTTTGTTTAGGTCGATTCGTGTTGATGATATGCCATCCCTCTTGTGCAAGAGCGAGAGCTTTTTTTCTCACCTTTACCAGCTCTTCACGGGTTTCAAACATCTCGTACGCCCTCCGCTTTTGGATTCGCCTCAACGCCTCATCGGGAGAAACATCGAGAAAGAACATGTACTCGGGGGTTGGGAGTAAGGTTTTGAAAAATTTATAGGCAAACTTAGCGACCGGGAAAGGTAGATACGCTGTTCCTATAAGATACCGCACGATGATCAACGTGTCGTACTCATCACTCTTGTAATACCGTAGCATAGAGCGTATCACGTCCAAAGCATAGAATACGGATGCCTTGACTTTGTTTTTTTTACCTGTCCCGAAGAGTGCCTGTTTCGCTATTCTGCCGAACAAGTTGTCATCTTCAGGATGTGAACGAATAAGTACCCTTTCTCCCCTCTGCTCACGTTTTCTTTTTATTATCCCCGCGTGTGTATCCTTTCCAGCTGCGTCCAAACCGTCGACAATGATGAGTCGCATGATTACACCATGTTTAAATTCCCGGGACTATGTACCAAAATGCAAACGAGGCGAGCAACGGTACCGTGAGGTTATCGAGTCCTTTCGGAGTAAGCCCCTCAACAACGGTCGCGAGAAGTGAAACGAAGATAAGAACGGTAATGATGTAAACAGTTAACGGTCTTGAGTAGAAAAGGAAGTTGATAATCAAAAGGGGGAGAGTAGTCAAAAACATGATCGTTGATCCTTCAATACTTTTCTTGTCATGAAACACTTGGTACGTGTGTTTACCAAAACGTGCACCCAAGATTGATGCAAACCCATCACCATACGACATGGCCAATATACCAACTCCCACAATCCACATACGGTCAAAGAAAAGGTATGCCAAGATTGTCCATGATATGGCATAATAGACGAGGCCGAGCCCATGACCGGCTTGGGACGCTTTGCTCAAACCTTTAATGGGTGAATAGGGGCTGATGAGAAAGGTTAGAACAATAAAGGGGGCTGCAGCAACAAACGCCATAACCTCTCTTGTTTGAAAGAGGGGAAGAATAAAGACTATATTTCCTACCATAATGTGGAGTATTTTTCTGCTTATCACCGGGTACCGCTTTAAAACCTTCTCCGTGAGAACAAGCAAAATAGCCACATAGACATAGACAAAGGATACGCCAAGAATCTCATTTGTTACCATTTTTCACCCCTGCAAGAATGCACCTTGGAGGAAGGCGAGAAGACCGAACACTATCGCGACAAGAGTTGTCTTTCTAAAAAGCGCAGTAGGGGGGCTTCTTTTTACTATAAGAGTTGCGGCTGTGATAAGAAACAGGATATCGGTCACCCCAACAAGAGCGAGATAGACCATATTTTCATAGTAGGCGGTATCTTTCAGTAAAAAGAATGGAATGAGGCTCATCATAACGGCGATAATGTAGAAAACAGAGGCAACCCTATAGGCGTTTCGTTCGCCGATATACATGGGAAACGATCGAACACCCTGCGCTCGATCGCCAGCCATGTCCATAACATCCTTCATTATCTCCCGCCCCACACCTGCAAAGAATGCAATAGATGCCAAAAGCCATATGACGGGAGGAAGGGTGGGAGAAACGGCGGCTGCGCCAAAGAGAAACGGTACCGCCATTATATAGGCAATGTATAAGTTACCGATGGGTTTTATCTTCTTAATTTTGGCGTCATACGCTATCGCAAACACCGCCGTTATCAGCGCGATTAGAAAGCACGGTAGATTGACGAGAAATGAAGAGATTATGCCGAGAGGAAACAGAAGGAAAAAGAGGATGAGTGCGGTGCGTGGTTGGATATCTCCTCGAACCAAAGGTCTGTCATTTCTCCTGTTTTTCTTATCAATCTCCAGATCAAAGTAATCATTTAGAGCGAAGGTACTCGCCTCAAGAAACAATGCGGTGAGAAAAGAGAAAATTAGTTTGAATGTATCGGGAAGGGCGCCACGATTTGCGATGAGGGAACCGACTAGGATAGCGACAAGGATCATGACCCCATGCTCAAGCCGCATCAAATCCCAGAGCGCTTTAAGGCGTTTCATGCGGAAAAGTATCAGTATTTTTCGATAATAAGGTTTTGATTTTACGAAGTGGGAATGAAGAGTTAAAGTGAGAAGGAGAGATAAAAGTCGCATTTTTTTACGCTGGACCCAAACTCTATTCGGATTTCGGTCCCGTCCGGTTCACTATCTATCGTTCCACGTACTTTTTCCAGCTCTGTTTCACGATCTGGACTCCAATGACAATCAGGGCGATGCCTACAATGGTCAGGATCATCCCGTAAGCGGCAGTCCCCCAGTCGGCGGCGAGTTGGGTCCCGCTGGCCACGAGGATTAGGATTCCCACGATGAAGATGCCGATGTTGATTACTGACCTCCTTGGCCACACGCGGCTCGCCCCAGCAAAGACCAAGAGAGCACCGGCCGCTAGGAGCCCTATCCCGACGATTAAAGTGCTGGAAGTCCCCACAACAGTCATCCCTTGGTTGATAAGAATAGCCCCAACAACGACCAACACTATCCCGATTAGCATGACCGCAAATTGTTTTGACGGCTCAGGAACAGGGGGCGGGGCATAAGCGATCTTAGCCGACATAGCTGGGGCGCTCCTTGTCGGGCTTAGGTGGTTTCTGTAGGCCCGGAAGCGGGATCGGCGGGGGGATGTTGAGCGAGCGGGAGAGCACCGTGGCCTCGACTAATGATACATTCGTTATGGTCTGAAGAAGCGCAGTAGGCGGAGAGCGCTGCGTTTTGTAGTCTTTTTGAATTTTTTCAAGCTCCTCTGGGGTTCCAGATAAAATCGCCTGTCCCTTCAAGCTTATCTGCGCTATCGACGGAGTGTAGCCGATCGTCACGACGAATGGAGCCACCAGCTTTTCATCCTTGGTCTCGACGCCGACGATATTGACGTTGGTCGAGACGCGCATTCCGGCTGGGGCGGGTTTGCCCCGCTCCCAAAAGCGCTCGGCGGAGATATAGTTGATGCCCACGCTTACGTGCAAGTTCGACCACCGCTTGATGTTCGATGGCTTTCCTATTAAACCCAGCATCCAACCGGAGCCTAAACCAAAAACCCAAATTTATAAATAATCTTCATCATGCGCTTCGCATACGGGCCAGCGGGGTGCCAGAGTAAGCTTTTATTTTCAGGCGGGCGATGTTAGCTCGTGGGGTCGTAGTGTAACTTGGCTAGCACGGCAGGCTCCAGTGGCAATTGTGGGTCTGCTGACGGAAGGATGATGACCCATTGGAGCTGTGCTAGAGAGACCTGCAAATCCGGGAGGGGTTAAGTGGGAACTTGACCTCCGGGAATTCAAATCCTGGCGACCCCACCAATCTAACCACCATCGATATTTTTTCAAATTCCTTTCATTACTGGAACCAATAACTTTGAACCATTTCTCAAATTGGCGGTTTCCCTTTACCCAAATTTTTGAGCATTGTGTACTGGGATCAAACTCCACATACGGAGTAAACTTCAGTTCAGCGAGTAGTTCCATTAAAGTGCGTACTAAAAATTTACTTTTGTTCACCAAGATTACTGCGGGATAACAGTATTTTCCCTGTTTTTGAAACACTACTCCTCCATCGGTATCAAAAATTCCCCGGATGCAAGCTTTTGCTAACTCCAAGTCCGACCGAAATACGGATGGGATATTGACAATTTTTGATTTTTTACCGAACGGCAACCCCAGAAATTTATTTTTAAAAGTGCAGATAGCTTTAGAAAAAATTTGAATATAAACTAAAGTGCTTTTGCGGATTTCTTTGATGCTTGAGTCAATATTGTATAACTCTTTAAGGAGCAGGCGAACGAACTGTAAGTACGAAGTATCTTCGAAAAGATTGCCCGCATAAACCAAACGATACCCCTTATTTTGATAGCTCATTGATCCGTCTCCGATGTGAATTCCTGTTTCTTCGACTAGCTTCTCGTTCACTGGTGGGAGCGTAATTCCTCGCCTTTTGTCCTTGGTGCTGTAATGAATCTCCATTTTTCCTCCTCCATTCTACACCCGAATCTTCTCACACAGCTAATTTTCAAGTGTCAGTTTTAGCGCCTTTGGGGGAGAGAGGTCGGTGAAAGTAATTTATAAGGATTATAAAGGGGTTCAAATCCTGACGATCCCACTAATTTTTTTCAAATACATGAACTAACGAAAAAATCCGTAATACCAGGCGGGGTAGCCGCACCGACTACGTTGGAGGTGATTCGTCTTTGGCAAAAAGATTCATTGCCTCAGCTTTAAGTTCTCGTCATTGTCTCAGCTACGCCGCCCGGTATTAGCGCGAGCCCGTGTTAATTATATTTACGGGCTTCAACAATTAATATGTAGCTCTATATATAAAAGGTAATCTTTTTGGTGATGAGAACCAATAGAAATTAGGTGGTGAACTTATGGCGATGTTCTCCACACTCGGCGTCTTAAAATCTGCTATTGGTAACCCTATCTCGCGCGTAGTGCTGACCCGCTCCATCGCGCGATGTCCAAAATGTAACGATTGCAGGCTCCGGATAGCACTTGCCAGGTACGCTGGGGTTAATATCAAGGTCTGTCTGAGCTGTCGCATGTACAGCTTTGTGATCGGGGGTATAATCGACATCGGACGCGTACTGTTCCGGACCTCGAAGCGCGAGATGAGAAATTTTTTTAATAGCCATGTCACCCGGCGCGGGCTTGCGAGCATCGTGCGTGGCATAGCCGAGCATGGCATTACTCAGCCTCAGCAGCTAGGGGCGCCTTTCCTTGTGGTTTGGGATTTTACTCATGCATGTAACCTCAATTGCAAGCACTGTTACCAGCGAGCCGATCGTCCGCTGCCAGATGAGCTCACCACCGAAGAGGCCAAGTGTTTAATCAAGGAACTTGCGGACGCAGATGTTGTGGCGTTAGCATTTTCGGGAGGTGAGCCACTTATGCGTCCCGATTTTTACGAGCTGGCGGCATATGCGCGGAGCCTCGGCATCTACGTGGCTCTAGCGACAAACGGCACGCTCATAACGAAAGAGGTGGCGAAACGGCTCAAGAAGCTCGACATCTACGTAGAGATAAGTCTCGATGGTGCCAACGCTAAGACCCACGAAGAATTTAGGGGGGTTCCGGGGATGTTTGACAGGACGATTAATGGAATAAAAAACTGTGTCGAAGCGGGCCTCTACACATGCGTTGCCACTACAGCCACCAAGCTCAATTTAAACGAGATGCAAGAAACTTATGAGCTAACTTTATCGCTTGGGTGTAAGCGTCAAATGATTTTTAACTTCGTCCCAACTGGGCGGGGGGCAGAAATGGCTAACCTTGACCTTTCTCCAGATGAGCGCGAGCAGTTGCTTGAGCAGAACTACGCTAACCTAGTTAGTAGCGGGGGCTGCGATGTTTTGGGGACTGCCCCCCAGCTCGCCCGCATTGCCTTGAGTCACGCCCAAGGAGTCAAAGGAGGGCCTCTTGTCTCCGCACATTTTGCAACCTCGGCCAATCTCGGAGAACATACGCGGCTACTTGCCGAATTCCTAGGAGGCTGCGGTGCTGGGCGCATTTATTGTGCGATTGAGTCGAACGGTGATGTGCTGCCCTGTGTTTTCATGCCCATCAAAATTGGCAACATCCGCGAGAAACCCTTCCTTGAAATATGGCGCACCTCGCAGGTGTTGCGTGACCTGCGCGACCGGAGCAGGTTAAAAGGGCATTGTGGTGAGTGTCAGTATCGCTACGCTTGCGGTGGGTGTCGCGCCCGTGCTTATGGCTACTTTGGAGATTACGACATGCCGGATCCAGGGTGCGTTAACAACTTAAGATATTGGCAGAAACTCAAAGTAGAAGCTGAGGGCGAGCAACCTCAAGTTTATGCCGAGGCGGAAGCAGTAGCATAGCTGGGATTGATGGTTTGATACACCTCAAGCCACGCAGGTTCAGTAAATATTTCTGTTTATTGGGGCAAGTTTATCAATTAACACCACTGTTTGTCTTGGTAACACCGTGTTTATTTTAAAGGCGAATATCTACTAGGTTAGTGACCTATAAACACGACAAAAGCAACCTTCTTAACCACACTCGGGTAATGTTGGAGGGGGACGGCATGGAAGAAGCCGAAATCCCTGTTGTCGAGGCCCAGTTGTATAAAGGCAAGATAATAATCTGGGATGAGGCACAGGCGAACCAGCTCTATCAGCGAGGCTCTTACGGCAAGCCTCTGAGCGGGGGAAAGCTTCAACTCGCACCGGTTGAGGCTCTCTACCTGCTGGAGGGGGGAAAAATTCGCGTGGTCGACGAGGGCCGAAAGCAGTTGAACTTCAAAAATCTCTCGGCTAAATTTACCGAGGGTGATCCTGAGGCGATGCTTAAGTATCCCGTGTACGCAGACCTTCGTTCGCGCGGTTACATCATCAAAACTGGTCTGAAGTTCGGGGCACACTTCCGCGTTTACGAGCGGGGCGAGAAGCCGGGTGAGGTGCACTCGAAGTTTTTAGTACACGCGGTGCCTGAGGGAGTAAAGCTCACACCCACCGAGATCGCGCGCGCGGTTCGACTCGCACATAGCGTTCGCAAAAAAATTTTATGGGCGGTTGTGGATGATGAAGGGGACATTACCTATTACGCACTAACCCGTGAGAGGCCTTGAAATGCCGGTTCGAATCGACCCTTGGGGAGCGGCGGTACCTAAAGACTACGTGCGGCTGATGCGCGAGTTCGGAATCGAGCCATTTGAGGGACTGCTTGCGCAGATACCCGAGCCGCACTACCTTATGCGCCGCAGGGTCATCTTCGGCCACCGCGACTTCGGACGGGTGCTTGGTGCAATGCTCAAGATGGAGAAGTTTGCGGTGATGACGGGACTCATGCCGAGCGGCCGGATGCATGTGGGCCACAAGCTAGTCATAGACCAGTTGGCATGGTATCAACGGCAAGGTGCGGACATCTATTTATGTGTTGCGGACCTTGAGGCTTATTCAGCTCGAGGCGTTTCTTTTGAAGAGTCAAAGAAGCTTGCCGCGGAGGAGTACCTCGCCAACTATCAAGCGCTAGGGCTAGACGTAGGACGTTGCCATGTTTACTTTCAATCTCGCAGCGATGTCGTTCGCCACCTCGCGTTCGTTTTATCTAAAAAGGTTAACTTCAGCGAGATGAGTGCAATCTACGGCTTTGCGGGTGAATCAAATATCTCTCACATTTTTTACCCGATGATTGATGTCGCGGATATCCTGCACCCGCAACTGGAGGAGTTCGGTGGCCCCCGACCGACCGTCGTGCCGGTTGGCGTCGATCAGGATCCACACCTCAGGCTAGCGCGGGATGTGGCGGCTCGCTTCCAGCGTGGCTTCGGTTTCGTACTTCCTTCATCAACTTATCATCGTCTTCTGCCTGGATTGACTGGCGAGAAGATGTCAAGCAGCAAACCCGAAACAGCGATTTTCCTGACAGATAGTACTGATGAAATAAAGAAGAAAATAAAAGATGCTTTCACCGGCGGCAGGCCAACGGCAGCTGAGCAACGGAAGCATGGGGGCGCCCCGGACAAATGCAGGGTTTACGAGCTTTACGTTTATCAACTTATGCCTGATGATAAAAAGCTCCTAGATTTACGGAAGGATTGCAAATCTGGAGCGATAATTTGCGGCGATTGCAAGTTGCGGGCAATCGAACTAATGGCGGAGTTTTTAAAAGTGCATCAAGCTAAGCGGGAGCGCGCTGAAGCCAAGGCGAAGAAACTTGTAGAGAAAGTTTATTAAGCGTCTACCGCGGCGCGAAAACCTTAAGTTTGGTAGGTAAATTTTTATTTGCGCGATGAGGAGCCTGGCTTAGCTGATTTATGATGAAGATTTTGAGTCCCCGAGCGCGCCTTGAATAATGATTTTGGAAAATTAGCAAGATTCATTATCGGTCGCGCCACTTGGGCCCCATATTTCCACCTGTAATAAAACATGTACAAAAGCATCGAACCCACAGCAATTTTTCCCTGTTTATCGGGGGCCCAGAGTTTTATGTTGTGCCTCCAGCATTTTGCGAAGAAATCCCAGTGCAAATCTGTCAGATGATGCAAATCTGCCTGCCTCGCATTGCTCAATAGACATTCCTCCTCGGACGTGAAAAATAGTGGAACGTAAAACAATTTCGCGTCTTTCAACTTATCAACGAGTTCCATCGTCGCAAGCGTGTCTTTTTCCTCCTCATTAGGTAAACCAATAACAAGCGTAGCAAGCGGGCAAATGTCATTATCATTGAGGATGCCGATCGCTTGTACAACCACTTCGCACCAGTCTTTTGCTTCGTACGGCAGTGGCTTTCCTCGCATGTGTTTTTTAATCAATTTCACGCTTCCAGTTTCTATCCCAACCTCAACCGAAGCCACTTTTTTCCCGTTGTATCGCCATCTGCCTTTCTCCACGAGCGTCGGTGCAATTTCCTCAATAATTTTTGGATAGTATGCGACTGGAGAGAGAGCGGCGTGTGCAAACTGTAGGTATTCAATGTTTGGTATTTTGCCGACCGTTTCAACCAACTCGACGATAGCTTGTCTATTCGGGACAAATCGCTCGCCACATTTGTACAAAAAGAAATCGTCCGTCTGCAGCGTTATCATCCTCGAACCTGCACGCGCGTTGAGTTCCACCTCCTTTTTAATTTTTTCTAGGGGAAATGAATATGTTTTCCGCATCGTGGGCGAACAGAACTGGCATCCTTTTCCACATCCTCGGGTTATCTCAACCACTCCAAATAGTGCTGGCTTTTTTATCGTTGGGATTTCCCTTAGCTCGGGTTTCTCTGTTTCGGCGACTTTTGGTAACAACCCACCATTCATCGCCTTTTCGAATATTTCCAGCGCTGAGTGATCACCTTCTCCGATCAACACCGTATCGATCCCATATTTCTCCTGCATATCCCCTCTAACAATCTGCCAAGCGCCGGAACCTCCCACTATTATCTTTGGCATGTATTTTTTCCAGATCGGGTGCTTCATCAAATTTCTAAACTCAGCTGCTGCGATTGGTTCGCCGCCGAAACCAACCAGCGAAGTATAAGTTCGGCTGACGAACCCGATACCCAACGGGTCCATAGTTGAGATTCCAACAACTTTCGTTTTCCGACCTACGAATTTGCCGAGGTTGTAAGGGGTACAGGTTGCAACGTTATCCTCCCCAAATTTCTCAATCAATAGGGCCTCTATTTTTCTTAAGCCATAAGGGGCAAAGAGGGCGCTACCATTATTATCGGATGTTATTGGGTACCAGAATTTCCTCAAAATTTTCATTGGGACTATTCTTGTCGGGAAACCTCCCGTGAACGCGAGGAAAGGATTCAAATTAAAATCACTCATCTCTACCACAGAAGCAGTCAGTACTATGGGCACGCCACCATCATGTGGTTCATTAGCGCCAGTTGTAGTATCCCGGTTTAGGAATCTGCCTAACGGTATGAAACTACGGCCTAAGACCAAATTCATCCTCCACTGAAGACACTATATTTAATCGCTCTTAAGGTTTCCTCGAAATTTGCGGCGATTGTAAGTTGCGGGCAATCGAACTCATGGCGAGTGCGAAAACCTTAAGTTTTAGTTGGAGAATATTTACATGTGCGATGAAGAGCTTGGCTTAGCTGATTTATGATGAAGATTTTGAGTCCCCGAGCGCATCTGTTCAACAGGTGATGAAGACGAAGGCAATGTTGATATTGCCACCCTCGAAATCTGCGATCCAATCCACGCTGGGAGTGACAGGCCCTCCATTAGGACTTGGATACTTGGCTTCGGCGTTAGAGAAAAACGGGCACGAAGTGAGATTAATAGACTCGTTGGCGATGGGTTATGACCTAGCTGATGTTAAGAGGGCGGTCCAAAAGTTCGACCCCGAACTCGTGGGCATCACCGCGACAACTCCGGCCATTTACGACGCGTATGGCATAGCGAGAGCAGTGAAAGAAGTGAATCCCGATTGCAGAACCGTTCTTGGAGGTCCTCATGCGACCTTCGTGGCTAGGGAAACACTGAAAGAGTGCCCACAGCTGGACGTAGTGGTGAAAGGAGAAGGGGAGCAAACAATAGCGGAACTCGCGTCTGGAAAAAAGTTGGGGGCGGTAAAAGGCATAGCGTTTCGGAAAAAAGGCAAGGTAAGGGAGAACGAGAAAAGGGGATTCGTGAAAAATCTGGATGAGATACCTTTCCCTGCTTACCACTTGCTTCCGATGAAGAAATACGAGATGAGGGGCATTAAATTCGCGGCGATGGTCACCAGCCGTGGTTGCCCTTTCCAATGTGTTTTTTGTTCCTCTTCGAAGCTGTGCGGTAAAATATGGAGGGGGAGAAGTCCGGAAAACGTTTTGGAGGAAATAAAGCTCCTGAGGGAGAAATACGGAGTGAGGGAGATAGAGTTCCTTGATGACACTTTCACGCTCAACAAAGAAAGGACAAAGGCGCTCTGCGCTCTGATTCGAAAGGAAAAGGTCGATATCTCTTGGAGCTGTTCTTCTCGCGTGGATACCATCAACGAGGAACTGGCGAGAGAACTGAAGGAAGCCGGGTGCCACAGCATTTACTTGGGAGTCGAGTCCGGCTCGCAGCGAAGCCTGAATTTTCTTAAAAAGGGAATAAACCTCAATCAGGCCAAAAAGGCCGTAACAGTTTTAAAAAAGTTGAAGTTGAACACGGTGTCGACGTTCATCATAGGTATTCCTGGCGAAACGGTGAAAGCGATCGAGAAAACAATAAAATTTGCTAAAAAACTCACCCCAACACTCGCCCAATTCACGATATTAACCCCATACCCGGGCACCGAAATTTACGATTTTGCACGGAAAAACGACCTTCTTCTGACGAAAGATTGGTCAAAATACACGACTTTAGATCCGGTGATGAAACTTCCTCGGTTCACTGCGCGGAAGCTCAAGGGACTTTTGAGGAAGGCATACATAAATTTTTATTGTCGGCCAGCCCAGATTTTGAGGATTTTCAAGTGGGGAGGATTCTCTTTATTGAAGGCGTTGGGGAAGGTCAAGGAATATTATTGAAGTTTTCACCTCGTCGCCGCATGTTTTTCTCAGCCGAAGCAGTTTTCGCTTAGTGAAACATTCACGCGACGGCAAGAGTACGCGTCGACATCGCCCACATTTCGAAATTGCGTACTTCGGTCAATCACTCACGCGGGCGCAGGTACTTTTCGATGAATTTTGGGTCGACGCGCTTTAATTCAGCCGTGGGCAGAGTGCGCAAAAGTTCCCACCCTAGGTCGAGCGTGGTCTCGATTGTGCGGTCTTCGTCCCGCCTCTGGTTCACGAACTCCCGCTCGAATCGGTCGGCGAAACCCAGGTAGCGGCGGTCTCGCTCGGTCAACGCTTCCTCCCCAACGACCGCAACTAACGCTCGGAGGTCCTTGCCCTCAGCATAAGCTGCGTAGAGCTGGTTCGAGGTGTCGCTGTGGTCCTCCCGAGTGTGCCCCTCGCCTATGCTGTCTTTCATCAACCTTGAGAGCGATGGCAGAACGTTGAGCGGCGGGTAGATACCCTTCCGGTGAAGTTCGCGGTCCATGACGAGCTGCCCTTCCGTGATATATCCGGTCAAATCTGGGAGGGGGTGGGTGATGTCGTCGCCAGGCATAGTCAGGATTGGCATCTGGGTCACCGAACCCTTCTTGCCCTTTATCCTTCCCGCTCGCTCGTACATCGTCGCGAGATCGGTGTACATGTATCCGGGGTACCCCCGACGTCCAGGAACCTCGCTTCGGGCGGCGGAAATCTCCCGGAGAGCTTCTGCATAATTGGTCATGTCAATGAGAATGACGAGCACGTGCATGTTCTGGACAAACGCGAGATATTCGGCAGTCGTCAAGGCCAAGCGCGGCGTGAGGATACGCTCGATAGCGGGATCGCTCGCAAGGTTCAAGAAAACCGTTGCCCGTTCGAGCGCGCCGGTCCGCTCAAAATCGTGCGTGAAGAACGCAGCCTCCTCGTGCGTTATGCCCATGCCGCAGAATACGACGGAGAACTTCTCTTCTTCGCCCAGCACCTTCGCCTGTCTGGCAATCTGCGCGGCAAGCTCATTGTGGGGCAGGCCAGAGCCTGAGAAAATGGGCAGCTTTTGACCCCGGACGAGCGTGTTCATGCCGTCAATGGATGAAATGCCTGTCTGGATGAATTCACTAGGGTACTCCCGTGCCGCAGGATTTATCGGGGCCCCGTGCACATCCCACTCATCCTCGAAAATCGGCTTCGGGCCGCCATCTATGGGCTCGCCACGTCCGCTAAAAATTCTGCCGAGCAATTCGAGTCCAACCCCGAACTTGATAGTCTCGCCAGTGAAGCGAACGCGGGTTTTTAGAGTGTCGATGCCGCTCGTGCCCTCGTAGACCTGCACTACAGCGCGATTCTCGTAAGCATCCAACACTTGCCCGTGTTTCGTTTCTCCGTCAGGCGTGGTTATCTCGACGACCTCCCCGTAGGCGACGCCGCTTACGCCACCAACTATCATCAGCGGACCAGAAACTTCAGCGACAGTTAAATATTCACGGCTCTTCACTGTCTCACCTTTCACTCTTCTCACCTTCGGTTGGTGCTTTCCTCGTCCGCATCAGCTCTTCGAACTGTTCTTTGAGCTGTTTTTCAAATTTCTCCCGATCTTTCATGAACTTCTCTGGAGGGATCCGCTTCATGCCCGTGATGGTCTCCTTGATTGGCAGCTTTTTGATCGTCCCGACCGAGATGCCCCGTCGCGCTGCTTCCACGGAGTTACGATAGAAATCAAGCACGAGCTTGAGCATCCCAAACTGCTTCTCGACAGGGCAGTGAGTGTCGACCTCATGGAAGGCGAACTGTTGAAGGAAGTCCTCTCGCATCATCCGCGCGGCCTCGAGTACGGCTCGATCCGTCTCGGGGAGGGCATCGGGTCCCACGAGTTTCACGATTTCCTCGAGCTCGGCCTCCTTCTGGAGCATGGCGATCGATTCATCGCGCAGGGCTTTCCAGTCCTCGTTAAGGTTTTGTTTCCACCAATCCTGCACGTTGTTGACGTAGAGCGAGTAGCTCGTCAGCCAGTGGATGGCTGGAAAGTGGCGTCGGTCGGCCAGTCCCGTGTCGAGCGCCCAGAAGACCTTGACGATGCGAAGCGTGTTTTGCGAAACAGGTTCCGAGAGATCGCCACCCGGAGGAGAAACGGCGCCGAGCACGGTCACGGAGCCAAGCCTCTCCTCGCTTCCGAGTGTTCGAACCCGCCCAGCCCGCTCGTAGAACTCGGCCAGCCTAGAGGCCAGGTAGGCGGGGAAGCCCTCCTCGCCTGGCATCTCCTCGAGCCGTCCAGAGATCTCTCGCATCGTCTCGGCCCAGCGCGAGGTTGAGTCGGCCATGAGCGCCACATTGTAGCCCATGTCCCGGAAGTACTCGGCGATTGTTATTCCTGTGTAGACGCTCGCCTCGCGCGCGGCCACGGGCATGTTTGAGGTATTAGCGATAAGTGTGGTGCGTTCCATCAGCGACTCGCCGCTACGTGGGTCTTTCAGCTCGGGGAAGTGGACGAGCACGTCACACATCTCGTTGCCCCGCTCGCCACAGCCTACATAAACGACCACGTCCGCGGCCACCCATTTCGCGAACTGGTGGAGCATAACTGTTTTACCCGTGCCAAAGCCTCCGGGAATCGCTGCCGTCCCTCCTTTCGCGATCGGGAAGAGCGTGTCGATGACGCGCTGCCCAGAGATGAGCGGTTCATTTGGATCGAACTTCTCTTTAAACGGTCTCGCCCGCCGAACGGGCCAAGTTTGCATCATGGCGACTTCTCGCTTTCCGTTAGTGGTTTCAATCGTGGCGATAATGTCATCGACCTTATGCGCGCCATCCGTGAGTTCTAGAATTTTTCCGTTGACACCGGGAGGGACTAAAATTCGATGTTCGACGAGCTTGCTCTCCTTGACTGTTCCGAGTATATCACCCTCGACGACATCCATACCCTTCTTGACTTTTGGCACGAACTCCCACTTTTTATCCCGCGGCAGGGCATGGGCGAAGACGCCTCGCTTTATCATGTCACCGGTCTTCGTTCGAATCACGGTAAGCGGGCGCTGCGTGCCGTCGTAGATCGCTCCGACAAGTCCCGGGCCGAGCTCTACAGAAAGGGGTTTTCCGATGCCTTCGACCTTCTCTCCAGGTTTTATACCTGAGGTTTCCTCGTACACCTGAATCGTTGCACGATCCTCGTTCAGGCCAATTATTTCCCCTATCAGGCCTTCCTCACCGACTTTAACGAGCTCGTACATCTCCGCACCTTTCATCCCATCGGCGATCACCACGGGCCCAGTGATTCTGATGATTTTTCCCAATCAAACACCTCAAGCTTCAGCTATGATTAGCGGCCTTACATTTAATAAAATATTTCTTTCTACATCAGAACTTTTATGGGCGATACTTATAATTAACTTAGGCGCTAGACGGTGAGGCTAAGTGGTCGAAGAAAGTATTCGTGCGATATTCGAGGCGGAGAAAAAGGCGAGGGAGCAAACAGAGGCAGCGCAACGGGAAGTCGCAACGATTCTTGAGTCTGCCCGAAAGGAAGTGGAAGAACTAAAAAGAAGCGCAAAGGTTGAAACGAAAGCAAAGGCGGAAAAAGTGATTGAGGAATCAAGGAAAAAGGCAGAAGCTGATGTGCAGGAGTTGCTGAAGAAAAATCGCAGACAGATTCAAGCGATGGAGCGAAAGGCTAGGGCGAGGCATGCGGAGGCGATCAAGCTCGTTCTGGATGCCGTGTTTGGGTGACCCAATGTTCAAAACAGCCCGAATGCAGAAGTTCAGGGCTATCTTCCTCCAGCAAGCGCGCGATGATGCAGTGGCAGGGCTGCACGAGGCTGGCGTGGTTCAGCTAAAAGAGACCTCTGAATTGGAGGTCGCGCGAAGAGCAATTGGGGAGGAAATTTATGAAATTTCATCGTTGCTTGCGAAGTTCAGGGAGTCGCAGGAGTTTCTCGGACCACCGCTTGGCAAGCCGGTAAAAACAGAGGAACTCCCTTATGAACAAATTTTGAAGAAGGCGAAAAAGTTTCTAGATAGGTTTGAGCCGAAGTTGAGCGCTTTAAAAGCTAAGAAGGAAGAGCTCGGTCAGAGAAGGCAAGAGTTACTTGCCCAGATGGAAGTGCTCCGGAGTTTTATTGAGATAGAATTTCCGTTGAGCTATCTTCGATCGACGGATGAAATTTATGTCGTGGTCGGGCGGATTGCGGAGGAAAGGGTACAGGAATTCTCGGACGCAGCGAAGGAAGCTCTGGAGCGCAAGGTTTTCGTGGCGGTACTCGGGAAGGGTAAGCAAAGGATTTTGATTGCGGCATGCCGGACCGGGGAGCAATCGAAGCTCTCGCCAGTGCTTTACAGACATGAAGTCGAACTCCTAGAAATCCCACCGATACCTAAGGCTCCACGAAAGGCGCTCAGAACGCTGGAGGGGCAGCTGAAAGAGCTCGATGGGAAAGAGGCCAAGCTAGAGGGGAAGAGGAAGAGGTTTGCAAAGGCCAGAGCTCTAGAGGTTAGCACTTTATTGGAACTCCTTGAGATTCAACGCGAGAGGCTTGAGTGCAGTGGGCTTTTCGGTTACACGGATGCAACCATGGTTATAGAGGGATGGGTTCCAGTGAAGAGGGCAGCCGAGCTCGAACCCCTGATCAGCGCAGCCACGAATGGGCACCATGTCCTCCGCACTTACGCGCCTCAAAAGGCCGAAGTCGAAGCTGTTCCGGTGGAGCTGGAGAATCCTAAGGTGGTTGAGGATTTCGAGTACGTTACCAACATGTATGGGTTGCCCAAGTACGATGAGATTGATCCAACGCCGTTTATGACCCTCACCTTTGCGATATTTTTTGCGATAGCTTTGTCCGACGCGGGCTACGGCATCGCTCTCGGACTTTTCATGGCGTCTGGTTTTTGGTTCGCCAAGATGTTTCCACAAAAGCTCAGGCGGATGATGGTCCTGTGTGCGATATTCACGGTTATCGTCGGTTTTTTGATAGGCGGATGGTTTGGCTTCGGAGGAGGTTACTGGGTGAACCCGATTCAGAGACCAATACCGTTGCTCAAACTTGTAGTATTCATAGGAATTATCCACCTTATCATAGCATTCGGCTTAGCGGGAGTGCTAAAGGATCTGTTTAGACGAGATTTGAAAAGTTTAATATTTGCCCGTGTTTCGCGCGTATTGATTTTGATCGGTTTCTTCGGGTTGAGTTTCTGCATCTTGGGCATCGGCTTGTACGAGTTTGGAATAAATTACGTATTCCCAAAGACAGAACTTTTCACAGTTTTTAACCCCTTTGCGCCTGCAGCGGTCATCGTCGTAGCGTTTAGAATTCTCTTTTACCTCGGGTTGGGCATGGGCATGATTGGTGCGGTGTTGATGGGCAAGGGGGCAAGAGAAAGAATTGGGGGGCCTATTAATGTTGTTTATAGCATAACTGGGCTGATCGCAGATGTGACCTCTTACACCAGGCTTTTGGCTCTCGGCATCGCGACTGGCGTAATAGCATTTTCGATAAATTTCATCATTGGGTTCGCATGGGAAGGAATGATGCCAACCGAACTCACGCCGCTTTCGGCGATTTACGCTGGCTTGCTGCTAGTTGGATTCGCGTTCATCTTCATAGCCGCGCACTGCTTTAACATATTCATCAACAGCCTCGGCGGGTTCATTCACACTATGCGTTTGCACTTTGCTGAATTCTTCGGTAAGTTCTACGAGGCGGGCGGAGAAAAATTCGCCCCCTTTAAAGCTAAAAGGAAGTTCACCAAAGTAAAAGGAGGTGAGTGGTCTGGTAAGTGAAGAGGTCTGGGTAGCGTTGGCAGCTGGACTAGCGGTCGCAATCCCAGGAATTCTATCTGCGGTCGGCGTGGGGATGACTGGGATCGCAGCAGCGGCCGTGTCGGCTGAGGATCCGAAGAAGTTCTCGAAGCTCTTCGTGCTAGAAGTGCTCCCGGGGACGCAGGGAATCTACGGTTTCGTCGCTGGCTTCCTGATCCTCATCGGTACAGGTTTGCTCGGCGGCGGAGGACTAAAGGTAGGCATAGTGGGACTGGCCGTACTGGTGGCAGCCGTTCCAGCCATTCTCCAAGGATTTACCGCATATCTACAGGGGAAAGTCGCCACGGCAGGTGTCAGCGCCATTGCAAAAAGACCGGAGACGTTTGGGCAATGCATAATGTACACGGTGATGGTCGAGCTCTACGCTATCTTGGGGCTTTTGGCGACGATCTTGATCCTAACAAGTATCGGTGCGTTGTAGGGGGCTAAGCTTTGCCAGCTGAAAAAGGCGCCCAGCTGATAGCAGATGATATCATAAATGAAGCGAAGGAGAAGGCGGCCGATATAGTCAGGAGAGCGAAAAAAGAGGCGCGTGCTTTACTCGATGCGGCTCGTTTTGGCGCTAAAGAAGAGATGGGACATGAGATGAAAGAGGCGCGGGCTCAAGGCAAGCATGTTTATGATGGGGTGCTCGCTGAAGGCAGGATGAAAGCGAAACGAGAGATGCTGCAAAAAAGGGAGGAACTGATCAACGAGGTCTTCCGAGAAGCTGAGAAAAAGCTTCAAGCGCAAACGTCTTCTAAAAAATATGAGGAGGATCTCATCCACATCACGGTGGGAGCGTACAAAAAACTCGGCTCTGAGAAAGTTATTATTCGGGCCAATCGTCGCGACTTAAAGCTTCTCGAGAAGTCTAAAGATACAATAACACGTGAGCTGGGCGGAGGCGAAAGGGCTGTGAATATTTCATTTGGTGAGCCGATTCAGACAATTGGTGGGGTGAGAGTTGGAACGCCGGATGGCAAAATTGAGATAGATGAAACTTTTGAGGGTAAGATGCGGAGGGAATTCGAAACGCTACGCGTAAAGATAGCAAAGGTTCTCTTTGAAGGGTCAAAATGATCGAAGTGTTTTTAATAATCTTTCTGCTCATAGGTGCCCTCCTTGTTATAGTCACCTTCAACGCTAGGCGTTCGATGGCTTACGTTTACTGCAACGCGACCCTCAGCGCTTGGGAGGCTAGGCTGCTTTCAGAGGCACGCTTGATGGAACTCGCCGATGTACCCAGGGTTGTGAATATTTTCTCGGCTCTTGATGACACTAACTATCGACCACAGCTCGCGGAGCTTCCGAGGGCCGAGGAGGAAGTCGATATGGTTGCGGTCGAGCGATCGCTAAGGGAGAGCTTGAATGTACGTTATCGCGAACTCCTCGGGATGGTGCCAAAGGAGCGAAAGGAGACAGTTGAGAGGGTGATGCAGCGGGTAGATTTATGGAACATCAAGGCACTCGTCACGGCAATTCACAACAAAATCCCAAAGGAGAAAAGACCTGAAGAGTTGATGCCCTCGCCGATATCGCCGCGCGAAAGACTCGAGATGCTTGTCTCTGCCGAAAATTTTGAGGCGTTGCTAGAGTTTTTGAAAGGGAGCGAGTATTTCGATGTGCTCTCGGCAGCGTTGGAAGATTATGAAAAGCGCGGGCTAATCGCCCTACTCACAGCGCTCGACAAGCATTATTACACAAGCCTATGGCAGGATGTGCTCAGCAAGCGGGCGCAGCGCTCGATTCTGAAGGCGCTTGTGGGTTATGAAATAGATGCTTTAAACATCAAACTGATTTTACGGCTCAAGCAAGAGGGGGCGCCGCCAGAGGAGATCGATAAATACCTTGTATTGCCCCCCTATGAGTTGACGGATGCGATGTTAAAGGCAATGATTACTGCCGAGGATACCCGTTCTGCGATAAACATGATTCACCGCACCGTCTACGGCAAAATTTTGTTGGAGGCTCTCCCGCAGGTCGAGGCCCAAGGGCTTCGAGTGGCTGAAAAGGTTTTGGATGAAATCCATTTGAAAATATGTAGGTGGCTCGCGCTTACCAAATTCTTCAGCATAGCTCCGGTACTCTCTTACATCTACTTGAAGGAGAACGAGATGAAAAATTTGCAGGCGATAATCAGGCTCAAAGCGGATAAGGTTGAGCCTCAAAAGATAAAAGAAACGATAGCGAGGGTGCCAAAAATTGAGCTATAAAATTGCCGTCGTAGGGGATCAGGATACCATAACTGGTTTCGCTTTAGCCGGTGCGACCTACACACACATCCATACGGCGAGAGAGGAGACGCTCGCCAAGCTGAACGAATTCTTCGCTAGCGGGGAAATTGGGCTTGTGCTAATAACCCATCGCGTTGCGGAGGAGTTCGGGTTCGATTTTCGCCAGATGTTGCGGACGAAGGGTTTGCTCCCCCTCGTGCTGAGAATCCCGGACAAGACCGGATACATGCCTAAGGTCGATGAGCTGCGCAAGATAATCAGACGCACAGTTGGTGCTGAAATCATGGTCAAGAAGGAGGGCCTGTAGATGGCGATGGCTTTAGCAGTAGCCCCAACTCGGATGGAGCTTTTGAAGTTGAGGCAAAGGGTGGGTCTCGCGCAGAAGGGTTATGATTTGCTCAAGGAAAAAATGGACGCCCTCGTCATTGAATTCTTTGAGGTGTTGAAGCGAATCCAAGAAGCTAGGCCGAAGGCGCTTGAGCAGCTCTCGGTAGCCCATCGTGCGCTATCAATGTGTTTTGCTATTGTGGGGACACTTGAGACCAAGCAGGCTTCTAAAGAAACAAAACGAGAGCTACAAGTAGATGTTTCGACTCGCCACATCATGGGTATCGCGGTTCCAGCCGTAGAAGTCGGGGAGGTTGAACGCAACGCTTTGATAAGGGGTTACGGATTGCATATGACATCTTCGGTGCTCGATGAAGCGTCTAAGAAATTCGAGCGAGCGCTTAAGCTTCTGATCGAGCTAGCTGAACTCGAAGAATCAGCATTCGCTATCGCGAGGGAGTTCGAAAAGACCAAGCGGAGGGTGAATGCGCTTGAGTATATCCTAATCCCGAGGTTGAAGGAAGCTATCAAGTTTATCATGATGAGACTGGACGAGATGGAGCGGGAAAACTTCTCCCGTCTCAAGCGGATAAAAGCGATGTTAGAGGAACGCGAGTGAGCTCGGATCGTATCATAAAACTGGAGCTGAGCAGGCTCAACTTGCACTTGCCCGAGAGGCGCCTGTCGCTGAAGGAGGCCCTCTTATCCCCGAGGCCTCAGGTGGTAGCGCGCGATGGCAGCGTGCATGTGTTCAAACGCGGGGAGCTTGAGTTCTTGGCAGGGCTCTTACCCGAAGCAGATCGAGATAAACTCCCGCTACCAATTCTAATCGCGCTGGAGCCGAAGCTCGGCAGGGGGACTGCTAGAATAAGTGGGGAAGTTGAGGTAAAGGTTGTCAGCCAGGTTCTCGGAAAGGAGGCCGCCGCTGGGGAGCTGTTGATTTACCGTCCCGAGGTGGCAATTTTGCGAAGAAAACTCCCGACGACCACACAGTACCTCTTTATGTGGTGATCGGATGGAAGCACGTAAGAGTACCATCCTAGCAGCACTTTTCTACCCATTCTCCATAGCGACGATCGCAGCTGGCTTTCTGGCATTCGTGATGATCGTGCTCAAAGTTGACCTTCTAACGATTTCGACTGTAGTTTTATGGTTTTACTTCGCGTGCGCGGCGTCCATCTATTTCATCTCGGAGCGAGCACTCAAGGCATTCGGGTTTCGCGGGCTTTTTCTGGGGTTTACAATCACCATTGGGGTTCTCGCGGTCTTGTCTGCAGTCCTATTTGTTTTGGGGAAGTTTGGGACCTCATAGTTAGGTACTCGATGCTTTTGATTGTTCCCTCATCACGATAGCGCTGACGATTCGGGCATAGGCGGGACGAGTGATAAGTACGGCTATGAGCATCCCCACTATTGTGATGATTGCGAACCCGGACATCGCGCCAAAGCCAATCAAAGCGAGCATTAACATTGCCGCGATTGTTGTCGCAGCAGCAGCAAAAATCACCGCGAATGCCCGTGAAACTCTTCCACTTAAACTTACTTTCCCTACATGGGGCAATACTCCCCGGAGCACTTCGTCGGTTATGATGATTTGGTGGTCGATGCCGGTGCCGATGACGATGATGAGTGCCCCAAGTTCTGGCAGCCCAATTGTCCAACCGACCAGAGACGCTGCGCCGAGAGTGATAAGAAGTTCGCATATCATAATCCCAACGATCGCAAGGCCGATGAACAAGTGTCGATATCGGAGGTAGACGAGAATCCAGACTCCTAGTAGGGCGGCTACCCCTGCAATTAGAACCTGCTTTAGAAATTCAGCACCCAAGCGGGCCTCTATCGAAACAGGGTTGCCATCAATAAAGATTTCGACGGGCAATCGCTCGGACAGCACCAGTCGCAAATTTTTGGCTTCGTCCATTGCATCTTCCAAGGAGAGGCGGGTGATTGTGATACGCAAATCTTTCGAAATTTTTCCCGCCGCGAAGTCAGCAGCCAACTCGGGCGTGATGATTACCACACTTTTGAGCCCACATGCCTCTTTGATCCACTCCTCGGCACTTTTCTTAGTACCTTCTGCGGTTTGTTTAGGAATGGACTTGACGGAGTCCGGAGAGATTTTCAAGAGCGCGGAGAGATTTTCAACAATACTCTGTGAGAAATCTCCTAACAAGCGTACCTTGAGTTTTAAACCTGCTTGTTGTTTCAAAAATTCTTGTGCTTGGGAGGAAAGCTCATCCTCCGCTGTCCCGATGGCCGGAACACCTAGGGAGTATCCCATTCCTTTGTCTGTAGTCCCCTTGAACATTTTTTCGTCAGGGTCGTATTCGAGAAAGGTTGGAAGTTCGTCCAAAATTTCGTTGTTGAAGACTATTATGGCGTCTGTCGGGCGATCAACATAGATCAAGGTGGGATAGTTGGCCTTGTTTGCGGCCGCGTCACTAAATCGTTTTGCGCCATCGTCAGTCAATCTGAAAGGTAGGTCGGCAGTTTGAGGTCCCTCCCTGCTGGGATAAGGTGCGTTGACGCTCACGATATCCTCGCCGCGGAGCAAGACTTCGTTCTCAAAGAAAATTTCGAGTCGTCCAGGTTTGCCGAGAAGGGTTTCTGCTTCTCCGGGAAGTAGGCCAGGAATTTCGTAGAGGATCAGATTTGCCCCTAACGATCTAAATTGCGCGCCCCGCAGCCCAGTGGGGTCCACCCGCAACCCGAGTATCGAAATTACCTCATCGCGCGTTGCATCGCTTATTTTTTTCTCTATCTTCGGTTTTCCTGTTTGGGGGTCTACCGCTACATTGCCGAGACCTTCGATAATTTTGTTGATCAGATTTTCAGTTATTGATCTTCCAATTTCAGCTAC